>JAESFU010000229.1_pt1 | contig 59873 bp, 39 predicted proteins | sample 9269461 | NCBI WGS metagenome assembly JAESFU01 (sample SAMN14502556, study PRJNA617107) | algae metagenome | isolation source: Stenomitos rutilans HA7619-LM2 and co-occurring heterotrophs from cave walls | place: USA: Waikapalae cave, Hawaii | collected 2009-07-28
GGTCCTGCGCGACGTCACTTTGTCGGGGCTGATGTACATCTCAGACGGCGTGACGAGCAGGTTTGAAAGCACGCTGACCAACTCTGGAACGCTCAACCTCGCGGGCAACTATTACGGCGCGGTGATGTATGTGCAGGGCGGACCGGTCCAGCTCCTGGGCAATGGCACGGTCACGCTGAGCGACCATCCGAGCAATCAGATCACGGGCGTGACGGGCAACGTTCTGGTCAACCAGGACAACCTGATCAAGGGCGCGGGCAGCCTGGGCGGCAACGCCATCGCGATCGTGAACAACGACACGATCGAGGCTGCAGGCACCTACGGGCTGGTGGTCAACCCGATCGACGCGGGCGGGCTTGACAACAACGGCACGCTCCGCTCGGCCGCGGCGAGCAAGCTCTATCTCGATGGCCCTGGCTTTGACAACGCAGGGGGCACGATCCACGCGATGGACACGGGGATTGTGCATCTTCGTACTGCAGGGATCACCGGCGGGCAGTTCACCGCCGCAGGGAACGGTTACTTCACGAACAGCGCGAACAACACTGTTCTGCGGAACGTGACCTCGAGCGCTCCGGTCTACATCCAGGACGGCATCACGACGCGGTTTGAGAACAGCTACGTCAACACCGGTTCGCTGCTGCTCAATGGCTCGTATTACGGCGCGGTGATGTACATCCAGGGTGGCAACTTCTCGCTGACGGGTGGCGGCACGATGGTGCTGAGCGACCACCCGAGCAACGTGGTGAGCGCCTTGAGCAGCGAGCTGGTCTTCACGAATCAGAACAACCTGATCACAGGCTCGGGCTCGTTGGGCGCCAACGCGATGACGATCGTAAACAACAGCGTCATCCAGGCATCCGGCGCCAACGGCCTGGTGATCAACCCGGCCGACGCAGGCGGGCTTGACAACAACGCGACGATCCGCGCTGCATCGGGGAGCAAGCTCTTCCTCGATGGTCCGGGCTTTGAGAACACGGGCGGCACGATCCACGCCCAAGACAACGCCAGCGTGTTCCTCCGCACCGCGTCGATCAACGGCGGCCAGCTCACTTCCGCGGGAACCGGCGCGTTCTACAGCTCGGTGAATAACACGTCGCTGAGCAACCTGACGATCGCCGCACCGACGTACATCAACGACGGCGTCACGATGTACGTGGGCGGCGGCATTGCCATCACGTCGACGTTGACGGCCAACTCGTCGTACTACGGCGCGAACGCAGTCGTCCAGAACGCGGTGACGCTCTCCGGCGGCGGCACGCTCCACATGACCAATCACCCCGCAGGCGTGATCACGGGCAACGTGACGGGCGCGACGCTGACGAACAGCGGCGTGACGATCCGCGGCTCTGGGCAGATCGGCAACAACACGCTCACGATCCTCAATGGGCCGGGCGGCACGATCCAGGCGGATCAGTCGCATGCACTCAACGTCAATCCTTCGAACGCGGGCGGATTGACGAACCAGGGCACGATGCGCGTGAACGCGGGGGCGACGATGAACATCGCCGATGGCCCGTTCACGACCTCGGGCAACGTGGTCGTGAATGCAGGTGGAAAGCTTGACCGGACCAGCAACGACTTTGTGCAGACCGGCGGCCTCACGATCGCCAGCGGCGAGATCGAGGTCGATTCGAACGTGTACCAGCTCCAGGGCGGCACGCTCGGCGGCACCGGCCTGGTTGACAGCAACGTCGCCAACACGGGCGGCGTTCTTTCCCCCGGTGCTGCAACCGGCACCACGACCGGCACGCTCGCCATTGAAGGGACCTACACGCAGGCTCTCGAAGGTGAGACGTACATCGAGGTCGGCGGCCGCGAGGCAGGTCAGTACGACCGCGTCACGATCACCGGCACTGCATCGCTGAACGGCACGCTCCGGCTCGCGAACCTGAACGCGTTCGTCGCGGATCCGGGGGATCAGTTCACGGTGATGAACTCGACCGGCACGATGTCGGGCATCTTCTTCAAGATCATCCAGCCCGTCACCGGCCCGCGCTGGGGCGTCGCGTACATCAACAACTCGGTGATCCTCACCGCGTTCTGCGGCGCGGACTTTGACAACACCGGGTTTGTCGATACCGACGACTTCACCGCGTTCGTCACTGCATTCGAGGCAGGCACGGACGATGCGGACTTCGACGGCACGGGCTTTGTCGACACCGACGACTTCACTGCGTTCGTGATCGCGTTCGAAGCAGGGTGCTGATCGGTCTGAGCTCCCCCACTTCCTCGTGAGTCATTGAGAAACCTTGAATCGATTGAACGCCCGCGTGCCTGTCACGCGGGCGTTTTTCATTGGGGCCGGTGATGAGGTCGGACGATGGCATCGAACCGCCCGCGAGGCTGCATGCAAGCTCGAAAACGAGCAGTGCTTGACCTGGGACTTAATCGCGGATATATTTTGTCCGCGATTAACGCTTACCTTCGCCTTGAGGAGAACTGCCATGACGACTTCGCACCAGCCTCGGATGAACTACTTCGCCGCTGCACCTGCCCTGTATGGGCAGTTCGCCAAGCTCTCGCAGGATCTGCATGCAGCGAGCACGGATCACAAGCTCTTCAAGCTTCTTGAGATCCGTGCATCGCAGATGAACGGGTGCGCGTTCTGCGTCGACATGCATAGCAAGGAGGCCAAGATCCTCGGTGAGCGCGAGCTACGGCTCTACCACGTCGCGGTGTGGCGTGAATCGCCGCTGTTCTCAGAGAAGGAACGTGCAGCACTCGCGTGGACCGAGAGCCTCACGCGGCTTGGGCACGATGGTGCCACCGATGCGGAGTTTGAAGAGCTGCGCAAGCATTTCAGTGACCAGGAGATCTCGCAGCTTACGCTTCTGGTCGTGACGATCAATGCGTGGAACCGGCTGGGCGTGGGCTTCCGCTCGGTTCCGGGCTCGCTCGACAAGATGTACGGCCTCGACAAGGCAGGACTGAACTGATGCGGCACGGCAACCAGGTTGAATGGGCAGTGCATGCAGCTGCAACGCTGGCGTCGCTTGACGCAGGCGTTCGGCTGTCTGCACAGGCCTTCAGCGAGCTCTACGAGGTTCCGCCCAAGTACCTGGCCAAGGCGCTGCAGGCACTCTCGCGTGCAAGGCTTGTCGAGAGCACATCGGGCCCGCGCGGCGGGTACATCCTGGCGAAGCCTGCAGATGAGATCACGATCCTCGACATCGTGAACGCAGTGGAGGGTGATGAGCGGCTGTTTCAGTGCACGGAGATCCGGAGGAAGGGTCCGTGCAGGAAGGTCGCGTCGTCGTGCTTTGTGAAGAAGTGCCAGGTGGCGGACATCATGCACCGCGCAGAGGCTGCATGGCGGAAAGAGCTTGAATCGCACACGCTTGAGAGCCTCGTCAAGACCGTTGGCCGCGAGGTTTCACCCACAGTTTTGAACGTCGTAAGGACGTGGGTGGAAGAGAAGGCAAGCTGACTGCGTATCGAGCGCGGCGTGCAGTGACTCTTTGAAGTGGATCGCGGGCGTTCGATGGATACATCTCGCACGCGCTGCCTGCTTGCATGCAGCGCGTTATGCTTGGTGCATGATGTTCCGCCCTGTCTTCGCTCTCACTCGTTCTGCCATGCTCGCTGCCTGCGGGCTGGCGCTGACATCCATCGCTATCACCGGGTGCAGCTCAAGCCAGAATCGCGAGGCTGCGACAACTGCAGAGCAAAACAGCGAGCAGACCGCACCTGCAAAGTGGTACGAGAACGAGATCCGTGCATTTGAAGCAGCGGACAAGAAGAACCCGCCGGACACGTGGCAGGTGCTCTTTGTCGGCAGCTCGAGCTTTCGCCTGTGGAAGACACTCGAACGCGACATGAGCCCTGCACCGATCATCAATCGCGGCTTCGGTGGATCAAAGACGAGCGAAGTTCTTGAGGTCTTTGACCGGACCGTGCTGCCGTACAAGCCATCCGTGATCGCGTACTACTGCGGCGACAACGACCTGGGCGTGGACGGGACGGACTGGGAGACGCCTGCAGACAACTTCATCGCGTTCGAGCAGCGTGCACGCGAGTTGTGGCCTGACGTGCACGTCTTTTACGTGCCGATCAAGGCGAGCCTTCAGCGTTGGAAGAAATGGCCGAACATGAAGCAGGCCAACGACAAGGTCCGTGCATACTGCGATGCGAATCTCGGCGTGACATACCTCGACACCGTGACGCCGACGTTGCTTGCAGATGGCACGCCCGATCCATCGATCTTCGAAGGCGATGGTCTGCACATCAACGAGAAGGGGTACGCGATCTGGACGACTGTGATCCGCGAACAGATCGTCGAGGCGTGGAACGCGCGGCGGAAGTAAGGCAAACTCGCGGGTTTGCATTCTGACGTGTCGATCACTGCTTCACGGCGCGATTTGGGCCTTCGTTTCACTCCTGCTTCACAAGCACGAGCACATTGCTGTTCAACACGTGTGAACGATCGCACCGTGCAGCACGCTGCACGCGCGTTCACGGAGTTCACGACAATGCCTACGAAACGAACAAGCAGAGCCGTGGGTCGCAAGAAGACTCAAGGCAAGTCCGCCTCATCGCAGGCGGGCGAGTATGTGCGCGAGGTTGTGAAGAACATCCGCAGGGGCAAGTACGGCGCGAGGTCTGCGAAGCAGGCGGTCGCCATCGGGCTTTCGAAGGCACGCCGCGATGGCGTTGATCTTCCGCCGCCCAAGGCAGGGAAAACGTCTGCCAAGACCCGCAAGCACGCAAAGGCGGACTATGACGCAGGGCACGGCAAGCAGCACAGCAGGACAACTGCAAAGAGTTCCGCAAGAAGATCCCGTGCATCAACTGCCGCCCTGAAGCGTGAGAGCACACGGGCTGCGTCACACAAGGCATTGTCGAGGCATGCACGCAAGGCAGCTGGAGGTCGATCGGCGGCGTCGAGATCCGCCTCCGCGAGGAAGGCTGCAAGGACGCGTGCGAAGGCAAGGTGACTCGCGCGTCACTCGTCCGTGCCCGTCCCAAAGTGGCCGGACACGCGCACCCAAGCACCTCCATGCGTAACCCAAAAAAGAACCAGCCGCCGATGACACGGCGGCTGGCGTTTTGATCAAGATGATCGATGAGCTTACTTCGCGGCAGTCTTGTTGCCATCGCCCAGGATCAGACCCGCGAGGTCTGCGTTGGGGAGGTTGAGCGCACCCAGGACTGCTGCTGCTGCAGTGGCTTCCGCACGGTCAGAGCTCCGCGCGACTTCGACTGCACGACCGACCTGGACCTGCGTCAGCTTGTTGCCGAAACGCTTGGCGGAGTCAGCGACCTTGGAGAGGAACGCGACACGCTCGGGGCCCGAAGAGGTGAGAGCAGCTTCCATGATGGCCTGCTGCGCACGCTCCTGGTTGACGCGGGAGAGGACTTCCGCGACGTCGAGGCGGTTGACCGAGCCTGAAGCAGCGAGCTTTGCGTCGGAGAGGACCAGGACCAGCGAGGCTGCGGAGTCCGCAACCGAGAGAACCTGGTTGCCCGAGACTGCAAGGTCGCGGAGGGCCGTGAGCGAGCGTGCAGAGTAGATGCGTGCCTCGTCGGTCGAGATCGGGCCGCCCGATGCAGCCTGGACGAGCTCGGTGAGAGCTGCGGTGAACATGTCGTCCGAGATCGACGACTGGCGGACGCCGATGGTGGCGTCGCGCTCATAGCGGCGGCGGAGCTCGTTGTAGCCCGTGGCATCGGTAAGGACCATGACGGGTGCAGCAGAGAGCTTGGCGGATGCACGAACCGTCTGGACGACCTCGGGCATGCCCGAGACATCCTGCGCGGAGATCACGAGGACATCGACCGAGGGCGACTCTGCAACAGGGCCTGCGAGTTCATCCAGGTTCTTGCCGACGGGGAGGACCGAATAGCCCTGCGTCTCAAGAACGCGGCGGATGCGCTGGTAGGTCTCTGCATCGGGCGCGACGACTGCAGCGACGCGGAGCGAGGCTTCGCGGATCGCGCCGGTGAGGACCGGGACGACGCGGTCAGAGCCTGCGAAGGCTTCGCTGGGCTGTGCAGCGGCGATGGCCAGTGCAGCTTCGTACTGGACGCGGCGGTTGGGGAACGTCAGAGCTTCAAGGAGCGGGCGACGCGTGCCTTCACCTGCCCACAGACCTGCACCACCTGCGGTGCGCTCAATCGCGGCGATCGCACGGCGTGCGAGCTGCGTGTCGCGGTCGTCCATCGCACGGGCGAGGACGCGCTGCGAAGCAGAGGGACCTGCAGCGACTGCGTAGTACGTTGCCTCGCGACGGTCCGCGCCGTACACGGGGTTCTGGTAACCCTGGGGCTGGCGGATCTCGCGGGAGAAGTTGGACGAAACCCACAGGGCGACTGCTTCGGGGTTGTCGCTCTTGAGCTGGAGGGCACGCTCGGTCGTGCGCATCGCCATCGCGTCGTAATAGACGGGCGTGAGGATGGGCGTCATGATCAGGCCAAGGCCCGGATCAAACGACCAGAGGAGCTGGTAATCCTCACCGGGGAAGCTGGTGAGCTCGCTCTTGCGGTCGTAAAAGCTCTCTGCAAGCTGGACGTAGAGGTCTGCAGTGCCCAGGCCACCTGCAGTGCCTTCGACCGAGGCGATCGCACGGTCTGCAGCCTGGCGGACTGCATCCGACGAGGAAGTCTCGCGGATGTCGTAGAGGTAAGGCAGGCTCGTGCGGTAAGGGATCTGGCCCAGCGTGTTGAGGACGCGTTCCTGCTGCTCGGGCTGGAGCTTGGGGAGTGCAGTGACGAGCGGGATGATCGCCTGGCGACCCATCTCGACCAGGAGCGTGCTCACCTGCGACTGGAGGGAGACGTTCTTGGGGTCGGTGAGGGCTGGGAGAAGCTGGGGCATGGCGTATTCGCCCGCCGCGATGAGACGCTGGCGGCCGAAATCCTGCCCGCGGCGGGTGGTGCCGCCCAGGAGGCGGATGGCTTCAGCGACCTGCTCGGGGTCGCGTGCCTGGCTCATCTTGCCCTGCTCATAGAGCCGGAGGAGCGCACCTGCAGTGGCTTCAAGCTCGGGGACCTGCATCGCACGGGCGACGGTCTGCTGGAAGCGGTTGACGCCGTCCTTGCCGTCCTCGACGAGGGCGGCAAAGGCACGGGGCTCGATGTTCGCACGGATCAGCTCCTGGCCGATGCCCAGGGCGATGTCGTAACGCGCGATACGGACAAAGTGCAGGAAGTCAGAGATCTGCTCGCTCTGGGTGAGTTCGGTACGACGGCTTTCGGCCGGGGGAGCATCACCGCTCTGCCCGAGGGCGGCGGGAACACCCATCGCCGTTCCTGCAGCAAGAACCACCGTCCGAATGAGTCCAAGGGTTGCAAGCTTCCGCACGGTCAACTCCTGACGCTGCCAAGCAAGATGCTCGGCAAACAGATTCTGAGGCTCAAAACCCTCGCCCGAAGGCCCAGGGCCTGGTCGTCGAGACACCACAACCAACCGGTACGAACCCCCGATAGACGGGATTCTGGCCGACAAACCGACGTTCCGGCGTGCAGTGCACCCCCGTCCACGGTCCGGAATACCGGACAAACGCCGACTCTGGTGCACAACCCGCGCGGGGTGCCCCGCGAACTCCACCTTCCTTATGAGGGAAGACAGCCAATCTACTTCCCCAGCGCGGGGGCTGTCAATCCGACCATCCCTGCCGACAGGGATAGGGCATCGACCCGCACTCGCGGTTTGGGGGCGGGAGCATAGGCGGTTCAAGGGGTTCTGAGGCTCGAATAACCGCCCGGACGGGTAGGGAGATTCGTCCTAGAACGGGAACTTTCAATCTGCATACGTCCATCGATGAATTGGCGAGGGGGAGAGGACGATGGATTCGGTGGCTGCCGACTTTTCGGCATGCAGCACCCCTGTGTTTGTTTCGAGGTGTGACGAATATGCCGATTGAAAAAGAAGTACTGACGACGGGTGAAGTCGCGAAGATCTGCAAGGTCGCATCGCGGACCGTCTCCAAATGGTTCGACACCGGGCAGCTCCCGGGGTATCGCATTCCGGGCTCGCGGGATCGCCGAATCCCCGTCAATGAACTGGTGAAGTTCATGAAGGCCCACAACATCCCGCTCGACGGGATCTCGTCTGGCCGGACGCGGGTCCTGCTGGTCGATGACGACAAGGAAATCGTCGAGACGCTCGCACGGATTCTTTCCGAGCAGACGTCTTACGAGGTCCAGGTCGCGACGACGGGCTTCCAGGCAGGGATGTCGTGCCAGTCGTTCAAGCCGCATGTCCTGCTGATGGACATCCACCTTGGCGACGGCGACAGCAGGCAGGTGGCGGATTTCGTCCGCAAGAGCGAGCAGCTCCAGTACACCAAGATCATCGCCATGTCGGGCAAGCTGACCGATGGTCAGGCACACGGCCTCAAGGCGCAGGGCTTTGATCACTTCCTCAAGAAGCCCTTCCAGGTCCGCCAGGTCGTCGAAGCGATCGAGAGCGTGATGAGCGTGGTTCGCTGATCGCGAGCAGGGTTTGATCAACAATGTTTACTGAACGCCCCTGCAGCTTGCGGGGGCGTTTTTCATTTGGTGGCGGGCTGCGTCGTGCGGCGTGGCCGTACAACGCGATCGACGCGATCACCGTCGATCTCTGCATATTCAGGCCAGAAGATCCAATCGCCGTTGTAATAGTCGGGGTTCGAGGAACTGAGGTACTCCAGCCGTTCTCTGGACCGGATCACCTGTGCCTCAAATGGCCGATTGGTCGGTACCCCCCCATCATCGTCGCCATCCGTACCGACCGAGTAAAGCACTGCATTGCCATCTGTAACTGCATAGCCAAGCTCGTGACCACTGAAAATGTCTGTCGGGATCGCCGCGACGCCGAAGTCTTTCAACTCATGTAACGATGCAGGCGGGCGACCGAATCGCACGCGATACCGCTCGATACCGAGCCACACCACTGCGGCCTGCATCGCTTGACGAGTTACCTGAAGGGTTTGGACATGCTTGGCGTATGCCTCGCCCATGCCGCCCACCCATCGCACGCTTCGCGGGCTGCCCGGAAGTCTGAGATCCATCCCGCGAATCTCCGCCAAAGACTCCGCACGCTCCCATACGGGGCGTTCCCAGTCCTGACGATTCGCTGCAAGCATCGTGTCGATCGCATCCGTGAACTCTCGCCGCGTGCCATATACCTGGGCGACAAATGGACCTGTAACAGCGAGCGTGATGACGTGACGGTTCGTGGCGGACTGCACGTGCTCGTACCGCATGCCTGTAAACGTCAGTCTTCCATCTCCCGCACCATCATCGCTGAAAATCCGTTGCTGCTCATCGAGCCACTGATCCCGTTCCCATGCGTCCTCAAGCACGATCCAGCCCGCCGCAGTCTCGAACTGCCGCTGTGCATCTGCAAGCTGACCGTCCTGCAGCAGCCCTGGATATGCAGAGAGGACGTATGCCAGGCTCGACTCGGCGCGTGCACAGATTGCAACACGAACGAGGCTGTTGATATGCGACGGGGGTTCTCCGGCCAGGCGTGCAAGATTCAGGATCGTCGTGAAATCTTGAAGCACGCCTTGACCATCGCCCGCTTCCGCACGGATCACCATTCGCATGCACAGGTCGCGACCGAATGAACGCATCGTGCCGAGGTGCATGAACAGCACGTTCATCATCGGAATATCTTCGTTCGCGCCGGGCACATGCGGTTCGCCAAGCTCCACATCAAGCGGTAGATCTTCTTCAAGAAGCGGATCCGCCTTGTCGGTCAGGGCATATCCCAGACGCGGGCGGCTTGCTGCAGTGGCGAGCACACCGAGTGCTTCGCTGCGACGTTCGATCAAGTCCTTTGCAATCGTCCAATCCTGCGAATCGGGCGTGAGAATCGCGCCGTGGAGGTTTTCGGGCCACGGGTCCGCGAGCTTTGAACGCATGACCTTTGCACGACGAATCTCGGGCCATGCGCGCTGATCTTCGGGGATTGCAGCGATGGTCGCGTTGTAGTCGCGGACGTAATGCTTCTTGATCTGTGGGGATCGCGAGAAGAAGGGGACCGCGAAGACCGTGTATGTCACTAAAAACGTGATCGATGTTCCGATCGCGAATCGCTTCACAAGCCTTCGGACCCAACCACCACGCTTTTTTGCAGGCTCATTTATTGCTGGTTCAACCATTTGCGGATTCATCCATTGCTTGTTCATCTATTGGGGCGTCAGGGTATCAGAGACGGCCAGGTTTATGAACTGGCCTCGACCCACGTTGGTGCAAATCCCACCGTGTTCCTCCATACCCTTGATCCATGCTGACTTTCATCGCCACCGGACTTTTGACGTTCATGCAGCCCGCGACCCCCACTGCACCGACTGCACCCGCGGCCACGCAGCCTGCTGCAGCGCCCGCCACGCAGGCACCTGCCACGGTCAAGATCACCGTGAAAGCAGAGGATGCACCCGACCTCCAGGAATGGGGCAACGAGGTCGCCAAGCTCTGTGAAGAGTGGTATCCCAGGCTCTCGGAGCTTCTTGCGAGCGACGGTTACACGCCGCCCAAGGAAGTGAACATCCTCTTCCGCCCTGCACTTCGCGTCCCTGCGATGGCAGGTGGCGACACGATCACCGTCAACGCTGCGTACGTTCGCGACCACAAGGATGACCGCGGCATGCTGATCCACGAGATCACGCACATCATCCAGGCCTACCCGCGCCAGAAGGAAGACCTCGGCTGGCTGACCGAGGGCATCGCGGACTACATCCGCTTCTGGCTGTTTGAACCCCAGACGCGCCAGCACCCGATCAACAAGGAAAAGGCTTCCTACCGCAACAGCTACCGCGTAGCGGGTGCGTTCCTGGGGTGGCTGGTTGAGACGCACGACAAGGACATCGTGACCAAGCTCAACGCCAAGCTCCGTGCAGGGAACGCGGACGCTTCGATCTTTAGCGAACTCCTGAACAAGTCGGTCGACGACCTGTGGAAGGAATTCATCGAGGCAGGTGCACCCTCGGCACCTGCACTGCCCAAGGCAGAGCCCGCAAAGACTGCAGCACCTGCAGCCAAGCCCGCGAAGTAATCAGGCCAGGACGCAGCAGGCTCGAACACTTCAATACATGGCATCGCGAACGCCGCTCAGGTTCGGGGCGGCGTTTTTCTTTGGCGGCAGGGAGGGCAACGAAATCGGCAAGGCGAATTGCACGCAGGTTATGGCTCCGGGGATTGGAACCCCCGCTTTTGCCGGAAAACCCCACTGCAGGTACGATCACTTCCCCGGACCCGCATTCTCGCTGGGAAAACGGCGACCGGATTCCACGGAGCGACCCGAACCATGGCTTCAGCCTCTTCTGCCAAATCCCCCGCCGTCAAGTCCCCCGCTCTCAAATCTAAGACCACCTCCGCCAAATCCTCGGGCAAGGCCTCGGGCCCCTCGGTGAACCTCGACCTCCTCAAGCGGCTGTGCGAGATGCCCGGCGTCCCTGGCCGAGAAGAACGCGTCCGTGCACTGATCGAAGCAGAGATCGCCATCCCGGGCGCTTCTGGCCAGCCGCTCTTTGATGAGACCTATGTCGACCCGATGGGCTCGCTCATCTGCAGGCGCGGACCGCGTGCAGCGGCCAAGGGCGGCAAGTCCAAGCGTCCGCAGGATCGGCGTGCAACGCGCGTGATGCTCCTGTGCCACATGGACGAGATCGGTTTCTACGTCACGAGCATCGACAAGAACGGTTTCCTCTGGATGAACGCTGCAGGTGGCTTTGACACCCGCAATCTCTTTTCCCGCCGCGTCACGGTCGTGACCGATGGCGGAGATATGCAGGGCGTGATGAATCCAGGTGGACGTCCGATCCACATCTCAAGCGCCAAGGACCGCGAGCGCGTGCCGGAGGTCAAGGAGTTCTTCGTCGACATCGGCCTCCCTGCAGACGAAGTGAAGAAGCGCGTCAAGGTCGGCGACTACGTCGTCATGAACGAGCCTGCAATCGAGGTCGGCCGCAAGTTCGTCTCCAAGGCGCTCGATAACCGCGTCGCGTGCTGGCTGGGCATCGAATCGATCCGTGCATTGGATGCATCGGGCACCGGCAATGCATGCGAGGTCTTCGTTGCGTTCACCGTGCAGGAAGAGGTCGGGCTTCGCGGTGCGAAAACCGCGAGCCACGCAGTGCAGCCCGATATCGGCCTTGGCATCGATGTGACGCTCTCGTGCGACACGCCGGGCGTTCCTGAGGAAGAGTGGGTGACGCGCAGCGGCGGCGGGTTTGGCCTCCACATCAAGGACTCGTCGTTTATCGCCGATTACAAGCTCGTCGGCGAGATTGAGCAGCTGGCGATCAAGAAGAAGATCCCGTACCAGCGAACGATTCTCGCTGCAGGCGGGCAGGACGGCGCTGCTGCACAGCAGGCAGCTGCAGGCGCACGGGCGATCGGCATCACCGTCGGCACGCGGTACATCCACAGCGTGACGGAGATGATCGACACGACCGACCTGAAGGCGGCGAACGACGTTCTTGCCGCATACCTGGGAACGGTGCAGTAAGCACGGGCCTGAATCATGGGCCTAAATCACGGCCTGATTGAAGCGTGACTCTACTCAGATGATCAGAACTCGCCGGGGCAGCGCAGGGAGATGAGATGGGTACGTGGACTCTTGAACGGCTCGTGACCGAGAACGCGGTGTTCGACACTGCAGAGCTCTTTGGCACCCACTTCAAGGCGGGGTTCTGGCTGCGGTACACGCCGTCGTTCCTCAAGAAGTTCAAAGAGACGCCGATGCTCGACTGGCACGAGCAGATCCTGATGAAGGAGCACCACAAGAACCAGTGGTGGGTCTTTGAGACCAACATGTACGAGCACAACCCTCTCAGCAACACGCTGAAGGTGTGGGCTCGTCGCTACATCGCGGCCTACGACCGCGCGAACGCGTACATCGAGCCTGGGATGAAGGGCTTCTCCAAGCTCCACACCAAGGATGGCAACCCGGTCACGATCGAGCAGCTCGGCGCGGCCAACACCGAGGCAGAAAAGGCGGACTGCGTTCGTTCGTACCTCAAGAGTCACGGCGGGTTGCTCGTGATCGAGATCCACGACATCCCGTCGATCAACATCCCGCGCAACAACGAGCACAAGCAGCGTCTGCTCAAGTTCAATGTCGGCGTGAAGGGCCAGCAGCTTCGCGGCGTGGGCGAGCAGTACCTGGTCGTGAATCACGCAGTGCCTAAGCCAGGGTGGGTCCGCCAGTTCAATGGTGCATGGACGACGCAGTGGCTGACGGGCGCAACGCCCAAGGTGGATGCGCCGCAGTCGGTTGCCGCACCGCGCGAGCCGCTCTTTGGCCCCGGGGAATACTGGTAATACGCAAGGCTTGAGGGGAGGTCCATGCCCGAACCGTCGCTGCTCGCGTCGATCCTGTGTGCACGTCATCCGTGCGTCCGCATCGTCACCGACGAAGAACCCGACGCGATGTCGGAGGTTCTCAATTCCGCCCATGAGGCCAAGCTCGGGAGCGTCCGGACTTGGACCGTTACCGAGGGCCTGCGCGACGGGCTGATGGAGAACGCCCAGTCGATCGAGGGCACGAGCGAAGCAGCTGCAGCGCTCTCGTACATCGCAGCTGGCGCCGAAGCTCCGATGCTCCTGATCGCGATGGACCTTGCGCCGCACCTGAACGATCCGCGCGCGATCCGTGCATGGCGGGAGTGCATCGAGCGCCTGCGGCGCGTGGGCGGCGTGATGGTGATGATCGACAGCCAGGATCACGTTCCGCCGATTGTCGCATCGCTCTCGACGCGGACTTCGATCTCGCTCCCGAATGACGAGGATCTTGAGTCGGTTGTTCGGAGCACGCTGCGGCACGCTGCACGTCAGCGCCCGGTCGATGTTGAGATCAGTAAGGGCGAGCTTTCCTCGATCATCGCCAACATGCGCGGATTGAGCAGGCGCCAGGCACGGCAAGTGGTGCTCGATGTGATCAGCGACGACCGGCGGTTTGATGCGACGGACATTCCGCGCATTCTCCGTGCAAAACGCAGGCTGCTCCAGACATCGGGCCTCCTTGAGTACGTCGAATCACCCGCAGACATGAACCAGATCGGCGGGCTTGGCGTGCTGAAGGAATGGCTCACTGCACGCGAGCGTGGGTTCAGCGAGAAGGCACGCGACTTTGGCATCGACCCGCCGCGCGGAATGCTCTTGCTTGGCGTGCAGGGCGCGGGCAAGAGCTTGTGCGCGAAGGCAGTCGCCACTGCATGGCGCAGGCCGCTCCTTCGCATGGATCCGGGCGTGCTGTACGACCGGTATGTGGGTGAGAGCGAAGGCAGGCTTCGCAGTGCGCTTGAGCAGGCAGAGGCGATGAGCCCGATCATTCTCTGGATCGACGAGATCGAAAAGGCGTTCGCGTCTGCAGCGAGCCAGTCGACCGACGGCGGGCTTTCGCAGCGCATGTTCGGTTCGCTCCTGACGTGGATGCAGGAACACAAGGCACCGGTCTTCCTCGTCGCGACTGCAAACAACATTGAGGCATTGCCGCCCGAACTCCTGCGCAAGGGCAGGTTTGACGAGATCTTCTTTGTCGATCTTCCCTCGCCCGCTGCACGTCGGCAGATCTTTGAGATCCACCTCAAGAAGCGCAAGCGTGAACCGTCGAAGTTCGACATCGCGTCGCTGATTACGGTGTCTGAAGGCTACAGCGGCGCGGAGATCGAGCAGGCGATCGTGTCGTCGCTCCACCACGCGTTCCGGCAGAACTGCGATGTTTCGACCGACCTGATCCGTGCTGCACTCGAAGCATCACCGCCGCTTTCGGTGACCATGGCAGAACGGATCGCGGACCTGCGTAGCTGGGCGGATGGACGCTGCGTCCCTGCAGAGTGATCTATGTAACTTGATCGCGGTTGGATTGCAATTGGTCCCTGCAATAGGCCTGTCATTGACGTGTCATTGACATGCAGTGCGCTGCGAGATTATTCCTCGTCGGTGCCGATCTCGGTCCACCGCGTGACACGGAAGCGACGCGTCGCCTGAAGTTGCGACTCGAACGCACCAAGATCCGCCACTGCAACCTCGTCGCCATCGCCATCGATCGGGCGCTGCGTGCCTACCAGATCGATCGAAGGCGCGCCGACCGTCGTCGCCGCATCGATGCCCACGTCGCCAACCAGCGCAAACTCCCCGCGCTCGGGTGCTTCAAACTCGGGCGCCAGGTCGAGCGTGATGTTCGCAAGCTGGCGGACCGTGATCGCGGTGCAACTGGTCCAGGATTCGGGCCTGCAGGGCGAGCGTTCGATGCCGTAGGCAAGATGATTGGCAAGCACGCCGCGCGGCGCGTTGATCCTTGCGGCGATGTACGAGTCGCCCGTGATGTTGTTGGTGATCGTCGCAGGTCCACGGACCTGCGTCTGGATGTGCATCCCGTAATAGCAACCCACGACCGTGTTGTTCGAACAGATCAGCGTCGTTCGCTGCTGGTTGGCCTCAAAGTAGATCCCAAGCATCGCATCGCTGACGACGTTGTTGCGGATCGTCGCAGTGATCCTGCTCGTGTTGTTCTGAACAAACGCAGCGATGCCGTACGAACCACCTGCATACCCGCTCGATCCGCTTGTATCCGCAAGCCCTCTCCGGAAACCGGTGGACAGATAGTCGCTCCCCATCATCGAAAGCCGGTTCTCGGTGATCGTCAGCACGGTGCCAAGGGTCTGATAGACGTACGTCGCGTGGCCGGAGACCGGCGTCCTGAGGAACGTGTTGCCGACGAGCGCGAGGTTACCGCTGTTGGCAAAGTACACGCCCCACTGCGGCGTCACTTCGAACGTGCAGTTGTAGAACGACATGCCCGAGATCCGCGTCGCGGTGGTCCATGTGTTGGCGACGGTCTGGCCGCGAAACTCAAGGTTCTCGAATCGCCAGTTGCTCGAACCGGTGAAATCGATCCCGTACTGCCGCGTGCGCCCGCCCGAGATGATCACGCTCCCGGGCTGCGAACCGGTCTGCACGCCGCCGACATCGCCAACAAGCCGCATCGGGCGCGCCCACGTGCCCGTGCGAGTCGTCGACTTGAGCGTCACCGTCTCGTCGTAGGTTCCTGGCGCGACGTAGATCACTGATGGCGTCTGGCGGACGGTGTCCATCGCCTTCTGAATGGTCCGGTGCGGGCTGCTGGGCGTGATACCGCTGTTGGCGTCGTTGCCGCGCGTGCTGACGTAGAACACGCGTGAGTTGCGGATCGCCTGCTGGAGCGCACGCTGCTCTGCACGTTGGCGTGCACGCTGCTGCGCGGGCGTGAGCGTCTGCTGCGCGCTTGCAAGATCAACGTGCATCGCAAGCGAGAGCAACGCAGCAACCACCACCAAGATGAATCGACCTGCTCTGTTCACAAGGCCTCCCGAGCATGGAGAATGAGTGTGTATCGCCACGAATGCGTGGAGACTGCATGCATGGGCTGGGGTTGATACCACATGCCTTTTCATGAAGCTCGCATAGGCTGCACTGCACACCTCCATCTTCATTTCGACTGGCCGATAACACACGCATCCGCCTCCTGCGGAACTACGATCACGCCATGACCGAAGTCGTGCACACGCGTCGTGAGCAGTTCCAACGCGACGGTTTCCTGGTGATTCCAAACCTGATCGAGCACCACCTGCTCGAACCTCTCCGCGAAGAGGCAGACCGTCTTCAGTGCAATCGACCCAAGCCCGGCGTGCGGCGGGCACTTCCGAGTTCTGCGATCTTCACTGCATTTGCGCAGTCCACGCCCGTGAAGTCACTTGCAGATGATCTCCTGGGCGGGAGCAGCGTGGTCGTTCGCTCGATCCTCTTTGACAAGACGCCCGACGCGAACTGGGATGTGCCCTGGCATCAGGATGTCACGATCGCCGTTGAACGACAGATCGAAGTTCCGGGTTTCGGGCCGTGGTCGATGAAAGCAGGTGTCCCGCACGTGAAGCCGCCGCAGGGCGTGCTGCAGGGCATCGCGACGATTCGCATACATCTCGATCCGTGTCCGCCAGAGAACGGCGCACTCCTTGTCGTGCCCGGCTCACATGCACGGGGCCTTGTCGCGGAGCGCGACATCATCGCGTCAGAGTGCGATGCGTTTGCGCACGTGTGTGCAGTACCTGCGGGCGGCGTGGTGGTCATGTCGCCGCTCACGTTCCACGCATCACGCAAGTCGATCAACCCCGAACGCAGGCGCGTCCTGCATCTTGAGTTTTCAGCCACGCACCTTCCCGGCGGGCTGGCGTGGACGGATGCATGACTGCGCGATGACGCACGAGCGTGCATCAAAGCTGCGGCATCGCTGATTACTTCTTCTTCCGCAGCTCGCGCCGTGCTGCACGGAGCTGCTCAAGCCGGTCCTTGAACATCTTCTCTGCACCAAGCTCGGTCGGGCGGTAATACTCGCGATCAACACCCAGGTAATCCTGCCCTGAGACGCCGCCGACGCCCGCCACTGCATCAAGGTCGTGCGTGTACACATACCCCTCGCCCTTGGTGCCACCTGCAGACATCTGCGCTGCCTTGCGAACGTTGCCATCCTTGATTGCATTGGGCACGGCGATCGTCCTGCCCTGCTTCACATCTTCCATCGCTTCGTTGATCGCGAGGTAACTCGCGTTGCTCTTGGGCGCAAGGGCGAGGTAGCACGCACACTGGCTCAGCGTGATCCGTGCTTCGGGCATGCCGATGCGTTCGACCAGTTCCCAGCATGCAGCGGCGACCATGATGCCGCGCGGGTCTGCGTTGCCGATGTCTTCGCTCGCGAGGATCGCAAGCCGACGTGCAATGAACCGCGGATCTTCCCCCGCTTCCAGCATTCTCGCCATCCAATACACCGCGGCATCGGGGTCGCTCCCGCGCACCGATTTGATCATCGCACTGATCGTGTCGTAATGCTCATCCCCCGTCCCGTCATACACCGCGGCCTTCTGCTGGATCGAATCCTCCGCAGCCTGCCGATCAATGATAATCCTGTTTGTCTTTCCGCCTTGTGTCTCTTCTGCCTGCCTCGATGCCTCGGTGCCTTGATGCCCCTGGCTTTCCTGTCTTGATGCCTCCCCCTCTTCCTGCCTCCCCGACAGCACCGCAACTTCCAGCGCGTTCAACGCACGCCGTGCATCGCCATCGCTCTTGACCGCCCACACACGCAGGGCCTCGTCGGAAATCTCGATGTCGAGGTTCCCATACCCGCGCTCGCGGTCTTTGATCGCACGCCTGAGCAACTCGACGATCTCGTCCTCGGTCAGGGAATCGACCCGGAGCAAGGTGCTCCTGCTCACAAGCGCGGAGTTCACTGCAAAGAGCGGGTTCTCCGTCGTCGCGCCGATCAGCGTGATCACGCCGCGCTCGACGTCGCCCAAGAGCACGTCCTGCTGGCTCTTGCTGAATCGGTGGATCTCATCCAGGAACAGGACCGTCCGCTTGCCGGAGCTCTCCAGCCGCGCCACTGCAGCATCCATGATCTCCCGGATCCGCTTCACGCTGACGTTGGAGGCGTTCTCGCGCTCGATGTGGCGGTCGGTCGAGCGTGCGATCGCCTCCGCGAGGGTCGTCTTGCCCGTCCCGGGCGGGCCGTGGACGATCAGGCTCGTGAGCGCACCTGAGGTGATCATCCGCCGGAGGAGCTTCCCCGGCCCCAGGATGTGCTTTTGCCCGATGACCTCGTCGATCGTCCGGGGCCGCATCCGTGCAGACAGGGGCTCAGCCTGCTTCCTCGCTGCTTCTCTCTTGGCCATCCAAAGGTCGCTCACGGGTGGATGGTAGCCATCCGTTCGCCTCTGACCCTGGCAGCGGAACCCCAATTCCCCCTGTCTAACCGGCCAAAGACCGCAACGGCTCGATTCTGCGCTAATAAACGCTAACATCGGACCGGTGTTCGCCACATTCCTCGCAATCCTGGTTGTCGCCGGCCTGGCCGGCGTCGGGGCGGTCTGTCGTCAGATCGTGGACAACCCGCGCCGGGACGTGATGTGGGGAATCGCGATGATCCTGACCCGGATCTACACGCGGGTGGTTCACCGGCTGTCAATTGATGGCCTCCACAACGTCCCGATCAGCCCGCAGCCGGGAAAGCTGGTCGTCGTCATCAACCACACATCGGGCGTCGATCCGATCCTGGTGCAGGTGGCCTGTCCCTTCGAAATCCGCTGGATGATGGCCGCGGACATGCAGATCGAGTTCCTGCGATGGGCGTGGGAGTGGCTCCAGGTCATCAGCGTCGATCGTCATGGCCGCGACACGGTCTCTGCACGCGAGGCCCTTCGCCACCTCAAGACTGGCGGCGTGATCGGGATCTTCCCTGAAGGTGCGATCGAAAGACCTGCAGGAGAGATCATGCCGTTTCATGCAGGTGTCGGGCTTATTGTCTCTCGATCGGGTGCGCCGGTGCTGCCGGTGTGGATCGAAGGGACGCCCAAGGCAGAGCATGCATGGGCGAGCCTCCTTCGCTGCTCGCGCTCTCGGATCCGCTTCTATCCCATGATCCGCTACACGAATCACTCCCCGCAGCAGATCGCAGATGACCTTCGCGGGCGGTATCTCGCATGGACGGGATGGCCCGCCAATGACGAACCTGCACCCTTGGGCAGGGCCGTGCAGGCACACTGAGCGATTGTGCGATACGCTTGGCGTCATGGACCGCCTTGCATCGAGCCTTTTCATTGCCGCGACCGCTTTCACCGCCTTCCTTGGCGGGTGCACCACGTCGCAGGAACCTCGCCTTGAGGTCGCTGCGGGTCGCTACGCGCAGGCCTTTGAAGCCACGCGAGAGACGCTGCGCGAGTACGACTTCACGCTTGATCGCGTCGACGCTGCGTCGGGCGTGATCACCAGTGCAGTGAAGGATTCATCGGGCCTTGCGACGCCGTGGGACAGCGAGCAGTCGGGGATCGACCAGGAGTGGGAAGACTTCATCAACCGCCAGCGGCGGTTCGTGCGCGTCGCGTTTGTCCCTGCAGAAGCTGCAGGGAGCAAGACCCCGCAGCGCGACCCTGCATCCGCCCTCGCGCCCGACCTTGTCGACCTTCGCGACTATGAAGGCCCCGTCGTGGCGACGGTGAGCGTGACGATCGAGCGCGTGCAGCGGCCGGGTTGGCAGGTGAACACCAAGTCGATCAACCAGAGCACGTTCATGCGTGATCCGGAGCTGGTCGCCAAGGGCATGCAACCGAGCTATTCGGTGGAGCTTGAGCCGGATGATCGGCTTGCACGGAGGATCGCGGATCGGATCAGGAAGGATCTGGAGCGTGCGGCGAAGGAGTGAGGCATCGAGGCATCGAGGCATCGAGGCATCGAGGCATCGAGGCATCGAGGCATCGAGCGGGATCATAAAGCCTGACTGCCGCCGCTCTGCGGCTCGATCAAACTTGGCAATCTTCGAGGGGCTTACGCCCCTCGCTTTATTCTGGCGTCGCGTTGCGACTTCGAAGGCAGCGATGTCGAGTGCTTGTCACTGGCATCCTGTGATCAGTGCCTTTTCACCAGTGCCCGATGCCTGATGCCCAGTGCCCTGCCTTGCTGCCTTTCCTTAATCCCCTTCCACTCGCTTGAGCTGGATGACACGGTCCATGCCATCGAGGAGCTTGCAGGGTGCGAGGCAGAGGGCCTCGGTCAGGACACTCCACACATCGCGGTTGCGCATCACGGGGCGCATCCTCTCGCTGCCGGGGCCGTACGAGGTCAGTTCGACCATGTCGGATGTGTGGTTGGGGCTGACGAAGCTGACGCCGAAGGTTGACGCGAGGATCGCGCCGAGCACCGACGTTGACGTATTCGCATCGCGGAAGGGCATGACGCGCTTGGAGCTGAGCCGCCGCATCATGATTGCGTGCGATTCCTCGTCGAGAACGACGCCCGTGCCTTCTTCGACGATCTCGCTCAGGGACTTGCCAAGGTCGGTCGAGCCCTTCTTGGCATCAGAGATCTTCTCAAACATCCACTCAAACGAGTGCTTCGCAAGCATCAGCTTTTCAAGTGCCTTCTCGCCGCGCTTGCCGTAGAGCGTGAGGCCGGGGTTCGCGGTCGAGTGATCTGCGGTGACGACGAGCATCGTGTCGTCGCGACCTTCGAGCCATGCAAGCACCTTGGCGAGCGTGCGGTCAAACTCAAGCTGCTCGTACACGAGCGATGCTGCGTCGTTGTCGTGTGCAGCGTGATCGATGCGGCCGCCTTCGATCTGGAGCACGAAGCCTTCGGGCGCCTTTTCAAGCCTGCCCAGTGCAGCCATCGCCATTTCTTCAAGCGAGGGCACTTCCGGCCCGCGATCAAGGACATGCGCCACGTGCTCGCGACCAAAGAGGCCGAGCATGCGACCTTCGTTCAGAGCTGCGTCCGCTGCGACCTTGGCGAGTTCATCGCGGGTCCGCGCGACCTTCCATGCAGGGTGCTTGGCGATGAGTTCATCTGAGAAGTGGCGTGCACCACCGCCGAGGATCACGTCGATCCCGCGTTCGAGCTGCTGGGTCGCGATATCGTCTTCAAGATCGCGGTGCGGAACGTTGGCGCAGAAACCTGCAGGGGTTGCGTGCGTCACGCGTGCGGTGGTCACGACGCCGGTTGCCTTGCCGTTCTGGCGTGCATGGACAAGAAGGGGCAGGTACTGCTTGCCCTCAGGATCGATGTTCAGAACGCCGGTGTTGCAGGCCTGCCCACAGCCCCAGCCTGCTGCAGCGGCTGCAGAGTCTGTGACGAACGCGTCCGCACACGGCGTCATCTGCATCGAGCGACGAACGCCTTCTTTTTCCCACAGGCCGCACCATGCAGAGCCGTGGCCTTCACGTACGCGCATCACGGTATCCGCGATGGTCAATGTTCCGAAGCTCATGCCGTCGGAGACCATGAAGATCAGGTTCTTGGCACGGCCAGAGTCTGCCCCGTAGCGCGTGGTACGGGCGCGAGCGATCAAAGGGCGTGCAGCAAGGCCGCCGACGCCCACGCCGATTCCCAGGCCAACACCTGCCTGAAGGAACGACCGACGCCCGACGGACCGTGAACCGATCTCGCCCCCGTTTGAACCACGTTGTGCCATGGAGAGAGCGTAAACGATTCGCGCCTGACTTTCCTTTGAATCTGCGCCAAGAAAGCACCCCGGACGTGAACGCATGGATAAGGGGCGAGGTAGAGGACGGCAGGGATAGGCATGGCGCGATGAAGACTGGCACGAATTCCAAGACCACGAGGTCCGAGTATCACGTCTGCACCGACACGAAAACGTCGGTATGCATCTGAACTCACGATGAACTTGGAGAGGCCCCTACCCACCGGACGATCCGCGCGGTACGCTCCCCGTAGAAGTAACGGTTCCCTGCAACGCCAGGAGGGCATGCATCCGTGAACATGTCGGGCTCCTCCGAATCACTCGGAGCTTCTCTCGGCCCCGCACTGCAGGAGCACTGCGGAGGTCGTCTCGGACCGATCGAGTGGTTCCACAACGACTGGCAGCACTCTGGTGCAGCGACTGGCTTCTCGACCTGGACCTTCTCGGACCAGCGCCGTGTCGATGTCCTGGTCAAGATCCCGGTCGGACCTGTTGAACTTGATTGGACGCTGCGATGTGCAGGGACCGATCCATCCGGGAACTTTCCCGAGCCCTCGACCGATCTTCAAAGACTCCACGACGACCTCCCGACGCCGCACGTGATGGCTGCAGGGCGGAGCATCGGTGCATACGAGCTGGGCTGGCTGGTGATCGAGCGGTTCCCCGGTGCCACGCTTTCGCACGAGCACGATGAGCAGTCGATCCGCGACCTTCTCCATGCACTGGCGGATTTTCACGAGCTTGCCCACGGGCTTCACCCGGTCCAAGGCTCTGCACAGGCCCACGACTGGGAGAAGCTGATCGAGAAGGCACGCCAGAACGTGCGCGAGCATGTCGTTGCAGAGCACCATCGCTGGGCAGAAGCGATCAAGAAGGTCCAGAAGCACCTTGCAGGGCTGATCGCGCGGTGGAACGGTCGCTCGATCTGCGTGTGGTGCCATGGGGATCTGCACCCTGGGAACGCGATGCGGCGGGAAGCTCGCAGAGGCGAACGTGCGCACAACCGCCGCGGCACGATCCTGATCGACCTTGCCCTCATCCACCCGGGGCACTGGATTGAGGACGTGCTGTACCTCGAGCGGCTGTACTGGGCCCGGCCGGAACTGCTGTACGGCATAAAACCCGTGTCTGCACTGGCGCAGATTCGCCGAAACCGGGGTTTACCTGTGGAAGACTCGTATGCAGACCTTGCAATGGTCCGCCGAGTGCTCATGGCGGCCTGCGGACCTGCGTTTTTGGAGCACGAAGGGCACCCCAAGTTCCTGAAGGCGGCCTTGGAGCAGCTGGAACGGGCCCTCCCCCAGGTCGTGAAATAGGCCTTGGCGTTATCAAAGAATTCAAAATCGGTGCATGTTCGGGTATCGAGGGCTTGCCCTGATTGCGTGAGGGGTCAAGACTCTTGGCGACCGCACGGCAGGGATAATCCGTCCGGTCAGGAGATAGCCCGTGGACTCATTCGAGACTATCGAGAAGCTGATCGCGGACGTGAAAGAGGACTACCAGAAGGCGGTCGGCGGCAACCAGGCTGCAGGCACGCGAGTCCGCAAGGCGATGCAGGACATCAAGGAAGCTGCACAGGCAGTTCGTGAAAAGATCCTGGAGGTTCGGAATGCTTCCAAGCCCGAGTGAACCCGCTTCCGGGTCCACAGCGGCCGCACCGGCCGATGCACAGAAGCTGCTGTTTGACATCTCAGGGATCGACCTGAGCAAGACGCAGCACGGTCGCGAGCGGCTTGAGCAGTTCATTCCCCATCGCGGGATCATGAGCTTCGTCGACCGCGTGGTGTGGGAGCACGAGTCACGCCTCCAGGGCGTGGCGTGCAAGCACGTCCGTCACGACGAGTTCTGGGTGCCGGGACATTTCCCTGAGCAGTCGATGTACCCGGGCGTGCTGATGCTCGAGACTGCAGCGCAGTTCGCTGCATACCTCTACAAGATGCGGGTGAGCCCGGGTCCGAGCCTGGTCGTCTTCCTGCGCATCGATGATGTCTCGTTCCGCAACATGGTCAAGCCCGGCGATGATCTCTTCATCCTGATCAACGAGATCAAGTACGGTCGCAGGAACTTCACGACGTCGGCACAGGGCGTGGTGAACGGGCAGGTCGCCTTCAACGGCGTGATGACCGGCATGACGCGGATGCCCGAGCCGACGCCGGGTTCATGATCTGAACACTGGCCGCAGAAGCGTCGATATATGTGTGTTGATTGGCGCCCTTGCCGAACCTGTCGTCGCTCGAACGATCGAGTCATCTCATGCCTGACACACACTCGCCGCGTCCGTACCCGTTCGTGCTCGAACCGATCCTGATGGAGAAGGTCTGGGGCGGAACGAGGCTCGCAGGGCTTGGGAAGAAGCTCCCTGCAGGGAAAGCGATCGGCGAGAGCTGGGAGCTGTGCGACTTCTCGGCGACGAGCGTCTCGGGCGGCGGCGGTGGCTCTGCACGTTCGCTCGTGGCATCGGGCCCGCTTCAAGGTAAGACGATCCACGATGCACTGGTTGCGTGGGGACGCGATCTGCTTGGTGACGTCTCCCCCACTGCTGATGGGAATGTGCCGCTCCTGATCAAGTTCCTTGATGCACGCGAGAACCTCTCGGTGCAGGTGCATCCAAGTGCACGGTACGCAGCGTCGCACGCAGATGCGCACCTCAAGACCGAGTGCTGGATCATTCTCGATGCAGAGCCGGGGTCGGTGATCTACAAGGGGATCAAGCCCGGCGTGACGCGTGCTGCGTTTGAACAGCACATCAAGGACGGGACGGTCGCAAACGACATGATCTCGGTCCCTGCAGTGGTTGGTGAATGCCACAACCTGCCGAGCGGGACGTGCCATGCGCTGGGCGCAGGCGTACTGATCGCGGAGGTGCAGACACCCAGCGACACGACGTACCGCGTCTTTGACTGGGGAAGGACCGGGAGGCAGCTCCACATCGAGCAGGCGATGGAGTGCATCGAGTTCGGCCCTGCACCAGCGGCGACAAAGCTCGAAGGCGCAACGGGCAGAACACGGCTCGTGACGACCGAGTACTTCACGGTGGATCGCATCCGGGAGCAGGGATCGATCAAGGCAGGTGAGGGGATGTCTGCATGGATGGTGCTGGATGGCAAGGCGACGGTGAAGGCGCCGGGCGCGTCGGTCGAGAACCAGGGCGTGGGCAAGGGGCAGACGTTTGTGGTCCCTGCAGCGTGCAGCGCGACGATCGAGGCGGACGGGGTCATTGACGTGCTGTGTGCACGGGTGGCGAGTTCCAAATAGGCACCGTTGCACAGGGCCAAAGGGCACATTCCAGGATCACAACATTGAAGGCAGAAAAGACAGCGGGCCCTGCAGTGCAGGGCCCGCTGAACGTAATCACATGATCGAAAGGCTCAGGCCGTGAGGCCGAGGGATTCGATTAGCGGCGACGACGTGCTGCCACGAGGCCAGCCACTCCGACGAGACCCAGTGCGCCCGGCGTGGGGACCGGGGTCTGCTCGATCGTGAACTGCCAGACGCTGGACAGCGGGATCGAGAAGCTGAAAACAAAGTCGGCGAAATCGGCAGCAGCAACTGCACCGCCCGTGTAGGTCATGGTCACGGAGTTGGTGTTGTTGTTGGTGATGACGATGCCCGAGAAGTCGACCGAGGTCGACGAGAGGACGTTGACGTTGCCGCTGATGGTCGAGAGGACCATCGTGAAGCCCGTCCACGTGCCGCCGGTCATGTTCTCGACCGACTTGTTGATGTTGATGGTCGTGGTCGAGCGCTCGCGGCCACCGTAGAGATCAAGGCCGATGGTGTTGGTGACCATGTCACCGGTCCACAGCTCGTTGATCCAGATGGTGTCGCTGGCATCGCCTGCAAGCTTGGTCTGGTAGCCCCAGTCCTTGCCGGTGTGCTTCTGCTCGATGGCACCGTACTCGCCGGTCCACTCGTTGTCGACGGGCAGCGTCAGCGACGGGATCTCCACCGCGGACGACCCAACGGACGACAGCCCTGCAGTGGCTGCCGAGGCGGCTGCTGCCAGCGCCATGGCGGAAACGATCAGCGTTCTCATTGTCCCTCTTCCTATAAAAAAGGTTTGGCTCCGATGAAGGGCTGGCGTGTGCGGAAAACACGTTCAGCCCCAACTCCTGTGAACACTTAGGATACCAACCCTAGGAAAATTCTACAAGATCATTCAGACAGGATTATCATCACCCACCCCTGATCAAATACCTGACAAACTTAACAAAAGCACCTCTAAACTACCCAAATCAACAGTTTTAGGGTCGTTATAGGGCCTTTGGCCCTCTGAATCTTGAATTTTGGTGGAACCGTTCTTGCGTGTGGCTCGTGCCGACACGAGGCATTTGCCCGTTCTACAGACACCTCCGGGCGATTCAAACGGCCACCCGAGGAGCCATCCATAGCTTTACGCGATAGATGCACGGCCCGAGCGTCCGGCGCGTTCAGGTGCCAGGGAGGTACTTTTCCATCCAATCGTCGCCGCGCAGAACGCCTTCGCGGCTGCGCCGGTCGCGCGCTTCGGAGGCACGCTGTGCAAGACGGAAGAGCATGCGTGACCACCATCTGCTCTTGAGTTCCGCTGCTCCGGCTGTGAACGAGAGAAGGATCGCGGCCCAGTGCGCATGGCGGAGGATGATCTCGTCCTGGAGCGAGACGAACGTCTGCGATGCACCGGGATCGCCCTGGCGACCTGCACGGCCCATGAACTGGCGGTCGATGCGCTTGGCACCGTGCATCTCGGTCAGGATGACGAGAAGACCGCCCGAATCGAGCGCGTTGCGGTCGGGCTTGATGTCGGTCCCTCGACCTGCCATGTTGGTCGCGACGGTGATCGCTGCACGGATGCCGGACTTTTCGTGCGAGCCCTGCCCTGCAACCGCGATCAGCGTGGCTTCTTCCTTGTCGTAGTTGGCGTTGAGGACCTTGTGTTCGAGGCCCTTTTCGGTCAGGAGCCTGCTCATGAGCTCGGACGCAGCGATGGAGCGCGTGCCGACAAGGACCGGCTGGCCGCGCCGATTGGCTTCGATCACCGAATCCGCGATCGCGAGCCACTTGGATTCACCATCGCGGAAGATGCGCGTCGGGAGCGGAATGCGTTGCACGGGGCGGTGCGTGGGGATCACCATCACGGGCCGCTGGTACACGGCTTCCATCTCGCCCGTCGCGTCTGCAGCGGTGCCGGTCATCCCTGCAAGGAACGGGTAGGTGCGGAAGAACTTCTGGAAGCTCATGCGCGCGAGCGTTTCGCGGTCTGCAGTGACTTCGAGGCCTTCCTTGGCTTCGACTGCCTGGTGGAGACCGTGCTCCCATGAACGATCAGGAAGGAAACGGCCGGTGTACTCGTCGACGATGACGACCTTGCCCTCGACGATCTCGTACTGCTTGCCGCGGGCGTAGCAGTGGCGGGCGATCAGCGCCTGGCGGACGAGTTCCTCTGCACGACGCGATGCACGCCAGATGGGCTCTGCAAATTCCGACCACATCTGTTCTGCACGAACAAGACCGCGACGCTTGAGGTCTGCACGCCTCCGGAGGTGATCAACCGCGTAATCGGGGCCTTCATCAAGCTTCGCGGCGACCTTGGCGGCCTGCGAATAGACCTCGGCCATGTCGTCCTGCCTGCGACTCCTGGCGATGATGAGCGGGACGACGCCTTCATCGATCAGGACTGCGTCTGCTTCGTCGACAAGTGCAGCGCTGAGGCCGGGGATCATCGGGCCGCTGATGGGGCCGGATCCGGGACCCTCCGCAGCACCGGTGAAAATCTGCTGGCGGCCGCTCCAGGGTGTATTCACACGGCCCATGCGGATCTGGTCGCGAAGCCAGTCTGCAGTGATCTGCTTGGGGGTGCCGTAGACGATGGACCTGCCGTACACCTCAGCACGGTCGCGCTCGTCAATCTCCTGGACGATGGCGCCGACCGAAAGACCGCAGAAGCGGTAGATGGACGCACGGCTCTCTGCGTCGCGTGAGGCGAGGTAGTCGTTGACGGTCAGCACATGAAGATGGCGACGCTTCCAAGCGATGAGCGTTGCAGCGATCGAACCAGTGAGCGTCTTGCCCTCGCCGGTCGCCATCTCGATGATGCGGCCGTTGTAGAGCGCAAGCGCGCCCATGAGCTGGACGACGTACGCCTCTTCGCCGGTTTCTCTTCGTGCAACCTCGCGGATGACGCTCAGGCCGCGACGCACCTGCTCGGGCGTCTGCGATGCACGGACGAAGATGCCGCGCATCTCCTCCACGCGCTCGCGAAGCTGGGCCTGCGGGATCGAGCGGATCTCGGGCGCGAGTTGATCGATCGCCTCTGCCTGCGTGCGAAGCCACGAGCGGGTGATCCCCCGCATCTTGAGCTTCATGATCCCGCGACCGACGAACTTATCGAGACCGCTGTACACCGGCGGCCGCGCCTGGCGGCTCCGGAGCGATTCGTACAAGGCGTGATAGCGGGAAAGGGAAGACATAAAGGGGGCAAATGGGGCAAAGCGGCAAAGGGGGCAAATAAAGGCAGGCGCATCAAGGCATCAAGGCATCAAGGCATCAAGGCATCAAGTAGGGGATCGTGTCGTGCTGTCCGCCGCCGGCAGTCTGCAGTCTGCTAGATATTGACGCGTCCCTGAACGATCTTCTGGAGGCGGTCCATCCACTGGAACATGAGGGGTTTGCTGGGGAGGGTGAAGCGGATGCGGACGCGTTCGCCGGGGGAGCCGATCAGTTCGGCGCTGTCTAGAGGTCCTTCGATGTTGACGCGGAAGACGGGGCGCTTGGTCTGGCGGCCGGAGCGGTCCTTGGGGTCGGTCTCGATCACGCCGCCGCCGCCCACGCCGAGTGCAGCGTGCGCAAGCTCGCGCTGGCCTGCGTCGATGATCCGCTCGACTGAAGCGGGGACGACGCGATCGACGCGCGAGAGCGTGCGCAGCTCGACTTCGAGCTGATCACGCGGGAGTTCAAAGAGCCAGGAGCCTTCGGTCTGGCCGAGCTCCGCAGCGACGCGGACATGGTCTGCATCGACGATCTCGCACAGGGGGGAACCTTCGCGCGCGAACATGCCGACTGCCTGGGTCGGGTCGTGCCCCACCACCACGCCATCGATGGGCGCGACGACGGTGAGACGACCTGCCTTCTCATCAATGAATGCGAGCTGCTCGTGGAGCGTCGCGAGCTTTTCCCGGGCGATCTGGGCCATCGCCTGGTTCTGGGTCATGTACTCGCTCTCAAGGCTCTCGTTCTCACGGATCATCGCCTCGACGGTTTCGCGCTGCGTGATCAGCTCCCTGCTTTCCATGCTCAGGAGGATGTCGCCTGCACGGACACGGTCGCCGGGGCGGACGTAGGACGTCGTGACGAACCCATCGACGCCCGCGAAGATGCCACGGCGCGTGGGGCTTTCGACGACGCCGTCGCCGTAGCGACGGTCGGGCATCGGGATGACGCCGACGAGGATCGCGATGAGGGCAGCAAGGCCAAGGCTGGTCATGATGACGCGGCCGCGGTGCTCTGCGATCTTGGGGCTTGCGGCGAGGTAGTGGGTAAACCCTGCCATGGGCAGGATGAACCACATCGCGGACGTCCAGATGGCAAGGACAAGGCCCAGGCCGAACATCTGGCCCATGACGTAGAGGGTGATCGAGAAGAAGAGGACGATGCGATACACAAATGCAGCAGCGCCGTAGACGGTGAGGACTGCCTGCTCGCCGGGTGAACTCGTGGGCGGGAAGATATCGCGCAGGCGGAAGATGATCCGCTCGCCCCAGTACTTGAGCATCGTCGTCGAACGCTGCATCAGGTTGGGGATCTCGAGGATGTCGCTGAGGATGTAGTAACCGTCAAACCGCATGAGCGGGTTGGCGTTGAAGATGACCGTGGAGATGCCTGCAGTGAACATCGCGTTGTACGCGAGCTGGTGGAGGAGCGGGCTGCCGCCCGACTTGGTCGCGATCCAGACAAATGCAGCGATCGCGGCGACGGTGAGTTCAAAGATCATGCCGCCTGCAGCGACGGCGACGCGGCGCCACTTGTTGTCGAATGCCCAGCTTGCGGAGGCATCGACGAAGGGGGCAGGCATCATGACCAGGAGCATGAAGCCAAACTCGGGGACCTGGCCACCGAACCTTTTGCAGATGACGCCGTGGCCGGTTTCGTGGATCAGCTTGGTGACGACAAAGACGGCGGCGATCCAGCCCCAGTTGGAAGGAGCGAAGGTGCTTTCGACGCCCGTGCGGAGCGCCTCTGCATGCGGGATGAGCGAGACGATGGCGCTGATGACGAGCGCTGCCCACGCGATCAGGCCCCAGCGGTTCAGGAGCGGGCGGAGGATCGGCTCGATCCAGCTCAGGATGCGATCAGGGTTCAGGATCTTGATCTTGAAGTACATCAGGCCGATGGCCTGCTGCTGGACGGACTTCTTCAGACGCTCGCGGCCACGGCCCAGGAGCTGCTCGATGTCGGGCGTCGCATCGACCGTGAGGAGGTTTGAGTTGTAAAGCTGGCTGACGAGCTGGATGACCTCGCCCTGCGTCGGTGCCTCATCGCCGTGGCGCGTCAGGCTGATCTGCCAGACGTCCTCGACCGACCTCCTGCCATCAAGAAGCTGGACGTACTCGTACGCCACGGGGCCGAGGCGGAAGAACTGGTTGGTTGCAGGATCGTGCAGGACGTGCCAGCGCTGGCCGCGATAGTGCTGGCGCGTGATCTGGACGTGCGGACGAAGCCGGGGCGTCATCGCACGGACGCGGTGCCAGAACGGGGAGAATGTGGGGCGTTCGGACATGGGAAATGGGGCAAAGAGGGCAAAGCGGCAAAGGGGGCAAATAAAGGCAGGGGCATCAAGGCATCAAGGCATCAAGGCATCAAGGCATCAAGGCATCAAGGCATCAAGGCATCAAGGCATCAAGTGGGAATTGTTGATCGGAGCGTCGTGCAGTCAGCTGTCTGCAGACCGCCGTCCGCTCTTGCTCACCACCACAGCCACAGGCGGAGCTGGTCCACGATGCGGCGGGAGACGATGCCGATCAGGCTTCGTTCGGGGGTGTTGAACTTGGCGATGCCTTCCATGCCGGGGCGGAACCAGGGCATCGTTTCGGAGAGCTTGCCGCGGACCGAGAAGGCGTTGCCACCTTCTTCTGCCTGCGAGAGCGGGACGATGCGTTCGACGTGGAAATCAAACTCCTGCGAGGGGTCTGACTTTGGCGCGATCTGGCCTGACATCTCCATCGTGATCAGCGAGATGTCGCGGTCGTCGACCTTGGCGAGGATCACGAGGTCTGAGAGATCCGCGATCTGGAAAAGCCCGTCGCCGAGCTTCACCGAACTCCCGACGCGGTCCTTGACGTCGCCCGCGATGATCGTCCCTGCGATCGGTGCACGGATCGTGGCCTGCTCGATGCGGTGTTCAAAGAGCTTGAGCTTCGCACGGGCCTGCTCTGCCTTGGCCTGCTGCTGCTGGGCCTGGGCGAGGTCGTTCTTCTTCATCGCCTCGTCGGCCTGCTTCTCCGATTGCGTGATCTGGGCCATCGAGTCAAGCGCGCTGAGCTCAAGATCGGTCGTGTCGAGCTTGAGCAGGATCTGGCCGACCTCGACCTTGGCACCTGCTTCAACGCCGGGGCCAAGCTCACGGATCACACCGTCAAACGGGATCGAGATCGTGCGCGGGTTGCGTGCCTGGATCTCGACGGGTGCAGAGACGCGGTACGGAACACGGACGAAGATCGCGACCATGAGAAGCGTCATGAGGCCGACGCCTGCGAGCTTCCATGCAGTGTGCTTGGGGCCGACGAGCCACGAACCTGCACGGAGCGAGGAGTCGTATGCACGGAGCGCGAGGTTGCGGTCGTCGCGCCTGCGGATCTCAAGCACCGGGGTCACGAGATCGAGCGCGGCCTGGAGAAGCTCGACGGTGCCGATGTCGATCGGCGCGGGGCCGGTGGCTTCGATGAGGAGCGTGCCCAGGACTTTGCTCTCTGCACGGAGGGGGATCGTGACGATCTTGAGGCGCGCGTCGCTTGCAGCAAGCTCGCGGTGGGCGTGCGTGATGGCCTGCGTCAGGAGCACTTCGCCGTCCGCGAGGTTCGGGGGCAGCGGGTACATGACCGGCTGCTCCTGATCGAGACACTCATCCATCGCTGCTTCGAGCTTCTGGATCATCGCCATGCGGCGATCGATGTTCTCGGTGTCGCTGACTGCGATGCAGCGGTTGACACGGCGGCCTTCGGTGTGGCGATTGGTCGCGACCCAGCCCAAGGCAATGCGATCGACCGAGAGCTGGCGAGAGAGATCGTTCACAAGCTGGAACGAAGCACCCTTGAAGCTCGGTGCGTTGTTGATCGCGGCGATGAGGCGGGTTGCAAGTTCGAGCGCTGCACCTGCAGCACGGACTCGCGAAAGCTGCTGGCGTGCACTATGGCCGTGGACATAGCCGACGAGCACTTCGACCAGGGCGAGCGTGGTCTGGAGCGCCTGGCGAGACTGGCCGTCAAGCACGAGCGTGACGATGCCGCGCGGAGCAGCGGTTGCTGCTTCGTTGCCCGGCGCACCGGGGATCGGCACCGCGACGACATAGCCCTTGCCGGGCGAGCCGTCGTAGAGGTCGTTGGTCTTATCAAGACCAAAGACGCGCGTCTGGCGCGAGCCGTAGGCGCTGCGTGCAGCGGACTTGGTGTCCGCGAGAAACTCGATCGATGATTCATCGACAGGCGTGTCGAGAAGAGCACGCTCATTGACCTGTGCACCCTGCTGGATTGCTGCGGCGGCTGCAGCAGGGAGCGGCCAGGTGAAGATCGCGCGTGCAGGCGCTTCGACCGGCGGCGCTGCAGGGGATTGATCGCCCGGCGCGGTCTGCGATTCAGAGATGACGTAGAGCACGCCCTGGCGTGCGTTTGAGATCTGCGCAAGCCGCGTGACGAGACGTGCAGCAAATGCACGGTCGTCGGGCGCGGGGCTGGAGAGATCAGCGACGATCCGCTGCCAGCCGGGCGCCTTCATGTTGGACAGGTCGATCATCGCGAATCACCTCTCGACGCCACATCCTCTGCAGACACAGAGGAACCCTGCTGCTGAACTTCACCGTGCTTTGCCGCAGTCTCGCCCGCACCTGCAGGGGCGGGAACAACGCGGTCGTTCCACTCTGCACCTGGCTTGGTGAAGCGGACCCACGTCGTCACACCCGCAACGACGTTTTCAGAGTTCTGGATCTGGACACGCACGCGGCGGGTGTTGCTGCTCGGATCCGCGACTGGGCTGACCTCGATGATCGTCCCTTCGTAGACCCTGAGCTGGCCGGGAAGGCTGACCAGTGCCCACGCACTGCCACCCTTGGTGAGCTTCAGCTCGACCGATTCACCCGTCGGGACACCGACATCCACCCACAGGATGCTCGTGTCGACGACGCGCGTCACTTTATCGTTCTCATTCACCGACTGACCGAGGTCGACCGAGATCATGTCGATCGTGCCATCGAACGGAGCGACGATGCGGACGCGGTCGAGCCGTGCCTGGGCGAGGCGCACCGCGATGACTTCCTGGTCCTGGTTGAGGATCGCTGCGTCGCGGTCGATGATCGATGCTTCGTGGTCGAGGATGGCCTTCTTGGTCTCGAGCTCTGCTGTGCCGCCACGCAGCGAGGCTTCTTCATATCGTCCGCGTACAAGCAGGGCGAGCTCGACACTCTTCTTGGCCTTGTCGACCGTCAGCGTGCTCTCTGCACGCATCTTCTGAAGGACCAGGCGTGCGACTTCTTCCTCGTCCTCGCCGCGGATGATCAGGTCGCCCTTCTTGACGGACTGACCGCCGACGACGGGGATCTCAACGACGCGCGTGGACTGCGAGAAGCCCATGACCGAGTCGCGCCATGGGCGCGTGAAGGCCTTGTGGCCTCCGAAGGAGGCGATCGTCTGTGCGAGCGAGGGTGCCGAGGACGACGTGGACCCCGCAGGCTGCGGAGTTGCTGGTCCCGTTGCCTGTGCGGCCCCGGTCGTCGTCCCGTTGTGTGCTTGGCCCGTCGGCGTCGACTCCGTATAGAGTCCAAACGCCAACCCGGCCGTCAAGCCCAGCACGCTCACCATCCCCGCGAAGTTCACGGGTGCGAGCCGCCGGGCAACGCCTTGGCGGGTCTTCATACAAGCACTATATACGAAGTCCGGGCGGTTCCGATCCGCCTTGGACGAATCCTCACCTCAAGATTCTGAATCTGGGTTGAATCTGGGTGGCAGTTGGGATGCCAATTGGGGTGTGCGGCTCGCCCCGGACCGGGTCTGGAACGAACCCGCGCAGAGTCGGCGCTATTGTTTGGGCCCGGTGCCCGCGGGTTGACAGTCGCCCTCGGGAATGCCGGCCGTTCGTGGCCCCTGCATCTGACCTTGGCACCCCGTGCCGACCTCAGTGCCCCGGCCACCGCCGACCGGGCCATCAGATGGCCCCACCCCTGGGCGAACCGATCGCCCGCCGAGCTCACGGAGCACATCACTTGTCGACGATCACTGCCTCCCCCACCACAAATCCCGCCGCCTCGTCCCCCGTCATGGCCAAGTACGGCGGTAAGCCGGTCCCCTTCATGTCGACCGCCCTGACCCAGGCCGACATCGATTCTGCAACGGCGGTCCTCAAGTCGGGCATGCTCCGTGCAGCCAAGAAGTGCGAGGAACTCGAAACCCGCTTCGGCCAGATGTCGCAGGCAAAGCACATGATGACGTGTGCAAACGGCACCTGTGCACTCCAGCTCGCGTACGAGCCGCTCTTCAACCCCGGCGATGAGATCCTCGTCCCTGCATGGTCGTACATCGCGACCGTGAGCATGGTCGTGGCACGCGGGTGTGTCCCCGTGTTCGTCGATGCACTCCCCGACACGCTCCAGATCGACATGAAGGATGCAGCCAAGAAGGTGACGAAGAAGACGCGCGGCATCGCGGCGACGCACCTCTATGGCAATCCCGTTGACATCGATGCAGTGCAGGCTGTCGCGGCCGCGTCGAATCTCAAGGTCGTCTACGACTGTGCACAGGCTCACCTTGCAACCTACAAGGGCAAGGGGATGGGCGCGTTCGGCGACGTCGTGACGTACTCGTTCTACGCGACCAAGAACCTCGGCACGGGCGAGGGTGGTGCGATCTCCTGCAACGACGACGCACTGGCACGCAAGATCCGCCTCCTGCGTTCGCACGGCGAGACCGACAAGTACCTCCACGAGTCGGTCGGGTACAACTACCGGATGAACGACATCACGGGCGCGATCGGCTGCTCACGCCTTGATCGACTCGAAGCACAGACCAAGCAGAGGCAGACCAATGCAGCTCGCTTTGACGCGATGCTCGCGAGCCTGAACAAGACGCTCGGCTCCGAGGCGTTCACATCGGTCAAGACCACGCCCGGCGCAACCTCTGCATACCACCTCTACACGATGATGATCAACCCGAGCAGCTTCAAGATCAGCCGCGACGAATTCTGCAAAGCACTGGGCGTCGAAGGCGTGCCCACTGCAGTGCACTACCCGCGCTCCCTCCCCCACCAGCCTGCACTGAGTGCCTGGAATAAGAACGACTGCCCCGTGGCAGATTCGCTCTCGTCCAAGGTCTTCTGCCTGCCGATGCACCACGACCTGACGGAAGAGCACTTCAAGCTGATTGCAGAGGCGATGGAGAAGGTGGCGAAGGCAGGGGTGCGGTGAGGGATTGAGTTGGGTTGGAGTTGGGTTGGAGTTGAGAATTCCGAAGTTTGAATGAGCACCCCGGACGAAAGTTCGGGGTGCTTTGTTTCTGCGACGAGTGGTGTCCTGCTCGTTCATCGCGTGCCGGAATGCGTTTCGTGGATGATCACAGGCAAGGCTTTACAACAATCCTCTTACCTGCCTCTGCAACAACCACGATACGCATCGCTGGTCAGCAGCCTGCTTCGAATGCCTCTGCAAATGCATCGAAATCGTCGGTGTCGACGAACCCGGACTCGTCAAAGTCGGCGTCGTCCGTGCCCGCTTCGAAGGCCTGCACGAATGCGTCGTAGTCGTCGGTATCGACAAAACCTGAACCGTCAAAGTCTGCGGGGCATGGCAGCGGGAGCGACCACAAGCGTGCCTGCATGGGCACAGAACCACCGCCGCCAAAGCCCGCGACGTAAAGCGTGTTGTCCGCGATCCAGACTGCGTTTGCACTGGACGTCTGGCTGCCTGCAGGGAGCATCGCGTGAAGATCCACGCGCGACGCAGCGGTGCTGAACCAAAGACTCGCCTCGAAGACCTCGCTGTTCGCGACCCAGCCGACCTGCACGCCTTCTGCAAGCGCGTGAATCTCTGACTGCTGATAACTCGCGGGATGGAAATTGACCCACTGTGTTTGCTGCGGCGGCCAGTACGCTGCACGCTTGTTGGTTCCCGATGGGATCACAAACCCGCCCTTGGCATCCTCGTACATCCCGATGATGAGCGAGTACTTTGCAGTTGGGGGAGAATGATCGACAAATGACTCAGGAGTCCCGCTCCAGACACCTGCGCACTGGCGACCAGCAAAATTCGCTGAACCGCCCTGCATGTTGCCGTAGGCTGCATATGCCATGGAGTTCGTCGCAGTAATCGGGTTGAGATCGACCCACGATGCAGCGGAACCATTCCAGAATCCCGCGCGCGGACCCGCCATGCCGACCTGCAGATCACCGCTGATCGCGTTGACCTGCGAAGAGGTGTATCCCGCTGGATGAAGATCGATGAACGATCCGGGAGTTCCGGTCCACATCGCTGCACGGACGCCGACCGAGCCACCCTGCACTCCGCCACCCGCTGCATTGGCAAAGGAGTACGAACCGGTCGAATGGAGATCGACAAACGTGCCTGCAGCGAGATCCCAGTACGCAGCGTGCATCTGCGAGCCGACACTGACCCGACCAGAGAGCTTGCCGTCAATGCCGCCATCGATAAACGTCGAGCCACTGACACCCGCAGGCTGGAGCGAAGTCACCGTCCACTGTGCCTGCGCGGAACACGCGAGCAGCATCGTGGAAGCTATGGCGGCGGTGGAGAAGGAACGCGTGCAGCTATTCATTGCAAATACCCTCCAGATATCGGTAATTCAGATCATGCCGAGCGGCAATGCACACTCTGTTCGCATGGGCGGTGGGCATGGTTCCCTTGAGGTGGATAGAGCGAAAACGCACCGAAGTCGCAGAGCAGGCTTGAAGTGGCACGGCGCGCAAAGCTCCAAAGTCTTAACGATGAGTCGAACGCCTCATCATGCTCTGCTTGCCAGCCCGTCCCCCATCACTGGCGATTCACCGACGTCTCCATTCCCCCCCATCAACCGCTCCATCCGCCGCAGTTCAACCCGCTGCTTTGCCAGCGCCCCCGGATACTGATCTCGGATGTACGTCACCAGGTTCTCGCGCACGAAGCACCGGAGTTCAAACGCGAGATCCGCACGTGCAGCGCTGACCAGTGCACGGAGTTCCATGCCGTTTGGTGATGTGCCCGTGACCTGGAGGACGCAGACGCGACCATCCCACTGCGTGCTGCGCTTCACGATGCGTTCGAGCTCGGCACGGATCTCGTGGACGGGGGTTTCGAAGTCGACGTAGATCATCGCGGTGCCGAGAACCTGCGAGGTCGTTCTGGTCCAGTTTTCAAAGCGGTTTTCGATGAAGTCGTTGAGCGGGACGATCAGCCTGCGCTCATCCCAGATGCGGACCACCACGTACGTCGTCGTGATCTCCTCGATCTTCCCCCACTCGCCGTGGATGACCACCACGTCGTCGATGCGGATGGGCTGCGTGACTGCGATCTGCATCCCTGCAAGCAAGTTCGAGAGCGTCGGCTTGGCGGCCATGCCGATCACGATGCCGGCGATACCTGCAGATGCAAGCAAACTCGTGCCGAGCTGACCTGCACGTGGGAATGTCATCAGTGCGCTCGCGCCCGCGATGATCCAGATGAGGACGCACAGCACCTGGCGTGCGATCTTCACCTGCGTCTGGATTCTGCGTGAAGCGAGATTGTCCGCGATGTCGATGCGGTAGCGTGCAGCGACGACGTCGTCGATCACGCGCGTGGCGCATGTCGCAAGCCAGCCCAGCGAGAGAATGAGCGTGATCGCGATCGCGTGCCGCAGCGGCTCTCCCACTGCACCCAGGTTCAAACCCGGAAGCACGACCTGCAGGCCGATCAATGGCAGGAGAAGACCGACCGGCCTACGCGTGTGCTTGATGATGGATTCAAGAACAACGCCGCGTCCCTGCACGAGTCGTTCAAAGAGCTTCCACAGCACGCGATGCACGATGAGTGCTGCACACACAACGCCGACGATGATCACGAGCGACCATGCGAGTGATTGCCATGTTGGTGCAGAGACGACCGAGATCGGAACAACTGCCTGCTCGCCCGTCGATGCAGATTGCTGCACGGGCACTGGTGCATAGATCGCGCCCTGCGGTTCAACATCTCCCAATGACTCAATCCCGCTGCTCGGCGGCGGTGGCGTGGCCATGCACATGCTCCTCTTTGCGATTCGTCGTGGCGAATCGCGGTCGGCAATTCGTGATCTGCGATGCGTGCGTTCGATGCAGAGAATGCCTCTGCATCACCTGCAACCCCCACTGCCTGCAACCCCACTGTCCCACGCGCCCACGGCCCCACGCCAACGGCCTTGGCAGTTGCTCCAACCCTCGCCAAGCCAACCCCAAGGCTTTCCTACCCCGTTTGGGTGGTTGGGGTTCAGCGATGAAGAAAACGTGAGACGCAACAGGTTGTATGACAACGATTTAGAATCAATATGCAGACCCATTCACGCACCAAACATTGACGGAGGCGTTCGGTAGGTGGTATGCTGTTCCCAGTCGAGCTCGCGTCCAACGCCGCCCTCGGCCCCGTACCGCTGCACCGCTTGTGTTCAGCACCGGGACTCGCGTTGGGACCCGTGTGCCCTCGCTCCGGGTGCAGCCCAATGTTGGGACCTGCACCGCCTGGTGTCGCGGCCACACACGGCAGACATAAGGACACCGCGCCCATGGCACGGACCGATATCGAATCGAAGCCCTCCCCCGCGGCCGCAAACAAGTCGGGGACCCCCTCCAGCACAGCAAACACGACCGGAACGCCCTCGGGTTCTGCAGGTGGCAGTTCGTCCGGTGGCACCGCGACCGCGACGCGCCCCGCTGCTGGAACATCCACCGGCGGCCCCGCTGCTGCAACTGCAGTGAACGCAGGGAAGCCTGCACCCGCAAAGGCACCCGAGCCCAAGCCCGAGGACAAGGAAAAGCAGCGTGCACTGAGCCTCGCGGTTCAGCAGATCGAGAAGACGTTCGGCAAGGGCTCCATCATGAAGATGGACGAGGCCGCGTACATCGCGATCCCCGGAATCTCGACGAGCTGCCTCTCGCTGGATCTTGCACTTGGCGGCAAGGGCATCCCTCGCGGCCGAATCATCGAGATCTTCGGACCTGAATCCTCCGGTAAGACGACGCTGGCCCTCAGCGTCGCGGCGATGGCCCAGAAGGATGGTGGCGTTGCAGCGGTGATCGACGCCGAGCATGCGATGGACCCGGTGTGGGCACGCAAGCTGGGCGTGAACATTGATAATCTCCTTGTTTCGCAGCCTGATTCGGGCGAGCAGGCCCTTGAGATCTGCGAGCTTCTCGTTCGCTCGAACGCAGTTGACATCATCATCGTCGACTCGGTGGCGGCCCTGATTCCCAAGGCTGAAATCGAAGGCGAGATGGGTGATTCGATCGTCGGCGTCCAGGCACGACTGATGAGCCAGGCAATGCGAAAGCTCACGGGCATCATCGCACGCTCGAACTGCACGGTGATCTTCATCAACCAGATCCGCGAGAAGATCGGCGTGATGTACGGTTCGCCCGAAACCACGACGGGCGGTCGTGCACTGAAGTTCTACGCCTCGGTCCGCATCGACATCCGCAGGACGGGTGCGATCAAGGAAGGCGACGTGACGATCGGTTCGCGCACGCGTGCACGCGTGGTCAAGAACAAGATCGCGCCTCCTTTCCGCGAGGCAGAGTTCGACATCATGTACGACTCGGGCATCTCGGGCGAAGGCGACCTTGTCGACCTGGGTGTCGAGGCAAACGTGGTCCAGAAGAGCGGTGCGTGGTACTCCTACGGCGAGATCCGCATCGGCCAGGGCCGCGAATCAGCCAAGCAGTTCATCAAGGACAATCCGGAACTCGCCAAGGACATCCGCAAGAAGGTCCTGGCGATCAAGATGGCGCAGAACGCAGCGAAGCCTGCAGGCAAGCCCGAAGCAGGCGAAGACACGGACGATTAAGTCCTGAAGGTCGATCGCCTCGACGAAGCAGACATGTACGCAGGGCATTGAGTGCGTTCTTCCTCGGTGCCTTGTGATTTAAGTTCCCCCCGATCAACGGCCGTTATGGCCCAAGGAAGGGGAGGAGAGAGCCGACTGCCCGCGATAACACGCGGGCAGTCGCATTTTCTGCTCATGCAGTTCGATTGCGCAGCGGTTGCACTGATATGACAGACACGACCTGCATGACATCACGGGCACGGGATATCACGCAGGTCTCTCGCGTGCAGCCACGATGACAGGAACATCGCCAGTGCAATCCCTCATTCACCCCTGCATGGTTTGTTAAAAACACTTTCACGAACGATTCATGGTGCACCTGCGTGCAGAGTGCATCACTGATTGACGACGCAAAGAACCCAGCACGGACCTGTACGAACGATGACGAGAAGGCACCTTGCAGGAGACGATACGATCGGCGGGTTTGAAAACGTGGATCACCTCAGGCCTTGAGCCCTTCCGGGCACAAGCCGGATCCAAGTCTTTTACACGAGCCGCAGGTCAGAGGTCTCATGAAATACTGCTTGATTGCCGACTCGTCAACAAAGACCCCGGTTAGCCGGGGTTTTTGATTGCGCGCATGAAGTCATTTGACCTCGCGGTGCTCGTCCAACACATGTAGCAGCTCACACGCGGCCAACAAAGCAGGCCTGCCATCAGCAGGCAAAGACTGCAATCTCGCCACGATCAATCGCTCGCGATGCTCACACGCATCGCACCGGTGATTCACACGGGTTTCATGCCCCGCGATCAGGCGTCAGTAGAAGACTACTCAGTAGTTAACCCGCAGCACACGCTGCACAACGCACGACACGCAACGAGCGCACATCACGTGCGACCAGCGGAGAACGCTCATGCTTTCATGGACACTTCCGGTTCTTTGTGCAGGTCTCGTGACGCCCATGGGCCACATCCTGCTCCAACCTTCTTCACGCCCGACCGAGCGTCCCCCTGCACAATCCCAACCCGCTCAGTCAAAACCTGCCCAGCCGCAGCAGCAGCCATCACCCCAGCCAAAGCCGGTGCCGGTGCCGATTCCTGCTGAAGATGAAGATGACGACGCAAACGATGCGCAACCTGTGATGCCCGAGGACGGCACGCAGGATGCAGTGAACGAGACAGACTCTGCAGACGATGCACAGAAGACAAACGCAACGCCGCAAGCAGAAGTGTTCGCGCGTCTCCACGGCACATGGCGCGTGGACCTCACGGTAAACCCCGAGCTGTGGCCCGAAGTCGCTGCAGTGAAGGAACGCGATGAAGCCAAGGACAGCAAGAGCAGCGAGAACGCCGCGATCAGCGAAGCACGCAAGCCCCAGGGCGTCTCCTTCGCAGGCTTTGCACATTCAAGGCTCCTCCTGAACGGGACCGTTCTTGAGGAAGTGATGGTCATCCCGGGCCTTCCTTCGCGGAGCGAGAAGCCATCGCTCAGAACGCAGCCCGAGAGCTCTGCAAATCAGACGCCTTCCGATATCGCAGGCAGCGATGCGTTCCAGGGCCTCATGCTCATCACCGCAGACAGCACGGGCCGCGGGTACAACGCGATCCTCGTCGACAGCAGAGCAGGGAAGCCTCTCCAGCAGTCGGGCGTGTTCAACACGCAGTCCAAGAGGCTCATCTTCGGCACGCGTCCATCTGAACGTCGCACGCTGAGTGCAGCAGAGATCGCAGAAGAGAACGCACGCGGTCCGCAGGACGATCGGGTCGGCGTACCTGCCGACGCTCCGCGCGACCGTGCACTGCCACCCAACCCTAATACAGGAACTGGTGGTACGAGTGACTCAAAGATCGGCAAGGGCGACCCGGATTCTGAGAATGCACGCTGGCCGCGCGGCACGAGCAATAGTCGTGTGGGCAGGATCGAGAACAGCACCGACGATCGACCTTCGCGCAAGACCGCAGATACGGACTCGCTCCGGCTTGTTCTTGAGATCATCGACGAGCACACGCACCGCGTCACTGCCTACAAGACCATGCCCGAGCGTGCAGACCGCGACTCGAACACGCCCCGCATGGCGGACGCGATGGGCGAGATTATCTATACCGCAGTGTTCACGCGGGTGGAAGGTGCGGATGCACAACGTGCCCAGGAAATCGTTGATGCATCAAGCCGCCCGCTCGAGCGCACCGTAAATGCAGAGCATCGCAAAGACGACTCACATGCTCGCGAGTGACGACCGCGTTTCAATTTCGGCGACCGAATGCACAGCCCAGCATCGCGGTGGAGCGCGGTTTGAAACCGCGCTCCACACTTTGATTTGCGTGACATGCAGCAGACTTGTCAAACTCACGTCACCGTAACCACCTGGTTCAATATGCAAAGTTCGCCCAGGCGCTCGAACTGGTAAACCCTGCACCAGGACTGGTAAGGATGACGCCGTACTCGTTGCCGGTTGCAAACTGGTAGTTGTTGTTGACGTTGCCACGGGCACGGTTGCGAACGGAGAGGTTGTCGGCCGCGTTCACACGCAAGCCGATGTCGCCGTTGTAGCTGAGCAGGTTTCCATCGAGCGAGTTGCCTACACCCCTGAAGAGGTTGATGCCGTAGCGATCGTTCTCATGGAATGTCGAGCGTTCGACGGTGTTTGAATTTCCATCGATGTACAGGCCGTCGGTGGTGTTGCTCGCGGCGGTGCACTCGACCAATGAGTTGCCCTCAACCATGCTGAACCCGTAGGAATTGGCGCGGGCGACGCAGTTGACGAGCCGGGAGCGCGCGGTGGCAAAGAAGCCGATGCCGCCGTTGGCGTAGGCAGTACAGTCGGTCAGCACGCTCGACTCCTGGATGTTGAACCCGTGGTTGCTGTTCTCGCGGGCGCCGCATCGCGTCAGGATGGACTCAAGCTCGAGATAGAACCCAGTCTCTGCAGCCCAGACGTGACAGTCGGTGAGCGTGCAACCCTTGCCAACATCAAATCCGCGTGTGCCGCCCCGGGCTGAACAGCGCGTGAGGGACGAGTTCGAAAACACCGTGAAGCCGGTTGTGTTGTCCACCGATGTGCAGTTCGTCACGACTGCAGTGAGACCGATGCGAAAGCCGGTGGTGCCTGCCGAAACGCAGAGGTTGTCGAGCCTCGAACCGTTGGTCTCCTGCGCGTCGATGCCGGTCACAAAGTCGTGGACGGTCCCGTTGCGGATCGCGAGGCCGTGGTTAGCGGTGGCGCGGATGCCGATGGTTGCTCCGCTGACTGCCTGGACTGTAAAGCCGTTGAGATCGAGCGTGACACGCGAGGTGGAGATGTAGATGCAGGTCTTGCCTGCCTGGCCCGTGATGTTGCCGGTCAGGTAGTACGATCCCGGCTGAGTAATCCGGTACTGGTTGCTTGAATCGCCCGGCGCGCTCGTCTGAGAGAGCGCGATGCGCGGCTCAACTTCCTGCAGCGTTTTGTATGTCGGCGCGACCGGACCTGCAGGCGGATCAAGCGGGCCTGCCGTCAACATCGCTGCAGAACCCAAGAGACCGAGCGTGGCGATGGACGTGCAAAGCAGTGCAGTGGATTTCATGGTGTCTTTCCTGCTCTCAAGGTTGGAATTGGTGCTTCAGTACGGTCAAGTGCCATTTGCGTCGAGCGACCAGGACGCTGGCCCGGTATGCCCAATGACGGCAGAATGGATGACCGCAGAACGGCCTGCCACGCGGTGCGGGGCGCCACTCGTACCCTGTGAAGCTTCCGAATGAGAACTGCCTGCCAAAGCCAAACTTTGCGTCGGCTAACTCTCCGAGCGATTCAACGACATGAACCAGCAGAGCAACGAATGTTGCTGCAATAGCATGATGCGATTGGCATGGCCATGCGTTCTCAGGTGATACTGAGGATTTGTGATCGCGGAGGATCTGCTCGCGATCCGTGGATTCTCTTCACGGACCATGCAGCGGAACAAGATGCCACGGACGATCACGATTTCACCGAGATCGTCGCCATCTGGCCGAACTCGCCATGCCAGCAAATCGCCGACCATCCATTTGCGGCGTGCCGAAAACCTATTGGTATGAAAGAAGCTTGGGCACTGCGGATGACTTCGAAACGCTCCAGCGCGGTGTATCGCCGCGCTGTTCTCTGCGTTCGGCCGCTTTGCCGACCATCTGCGGTTGCCCGTCATTTTCAGACTCGACGGGACTTACAACAAGTGGAGCGGACGTGAGTCGAACACGCGACCTCATCATTGCGAACGATGCGCTCTACCAACTGAGCTACCGCCCCTTGTGGGGAGGAGTATAGACCTCGACGGGCCCAAGGGGAAAGGTTTGACGCTCCATATTCGGGAGTTGTCCGGCGTTCCTGCTGTGCTGCAGGGTCATCACGCGAGGGCCGTCGAGAGGGTGAACTGCACTGCGGCGATTTCCTTGCAAGACACTGGGATGAAGCACTTTTGCGAGCTGCAAACGGCCAGCCCCTGCGAGAGATCCAATTCCGTGATGGCATCACGAAAGCCAGCGGCCAAAGGCAGCGCACGGCCCGCAGCACATACGCACCTTGCAGAGAGACCCCGCAGCAATCACTCCTGCCAACGGAAAGTCACCGTGCCGATGATCCAGCCCAGCGCGCCGATGCCGAGCATGATCGCTGCAGGGAGGAGCATGTCTGAAGGTTCGAACTGACGCCAGAGTCCGCCCTCGATGAGAAGTGTGGACCACTTGAAGGGGCTGATGCCGCCGATCTGCTGGACGAGATCCGGGAGTAAAAAGAGCGGGACGCTGCCGCCGCCGATGAGTGCGAGCACGAGCATCACTGCACGACCGGTGCCCGATGCAGCGGTCTCGGTTCGCGAGAGACCTGCAAGCGCCATCATGATGCCGGTGAAGCCCGTGGAAGAAACCAGGATCGCGACGATCATCGCCATCGGTCGCGCGATCTGCACGGAGAACGGCGGGATCATTGAGATGAGGATGAGCATCGTCTGGACGAGCGTGCAGGCGATGAAGCAACCGGTCGCTTTGCCCAGGAGAATCTGTGCACGCGAGAGGGGCGAGATCGTGAGCCGAAGGAGCGTGCCGCGCGAGCGTTCCTCTGCAAGTGAGGTGCCGAAGGCGAGCGTGCAGGCCATCAAGCCCCACACCACGCCCTGCGGGAACGAAACTTCAAACGACGACCTTGGCCGCGACGCGTCGCGCTTTACTTCCTCGAGGGAGACATTCACCGGACGCCAGGTATCGAGGAGGGAGCTTTGCGTGGAGAGGACATCACGTCCGTCCTGGTCCTGATCTTTCGGCAGCGGAGTTGTCTGCGTTCCATCTGCAGCAGTGCTGCCATCTGCGTTGGGCTTGATGTCGGTATTCGCCTCGCCATCTGCAGGTGGCACGCTGCCGCTGGTCATCTCACGCGAGAGCACGCCAAGGCTGTCGAGCATGGAGTGCAGGGCAGAACGACGCTGCTGCGGGATATCTGCCGACGAATCGATCGACTTGTGTGCACGGTCGAGCTGCGGGATGAGCGTCGTGAAGTTCGTAAACGAATCGATCATGCGACGAAAGCCAAGTTCCGTCAGTTTGCCTGTCAAAAGGCCCGACTCTGCAGGTGAGCCCGGCGCGATGTACCCCTCGATCTTCATGCCACCGCCGCTGAAGACGGTCGTGATCGACTCGCCGAAGCCTTCTGGAAGCACGATCGCTGCACGAAGCTCGCCGCGACGGATTGCAGTTGATGCGCTCTCGCGATCCTCAAACGTTCTGATCTTGAGTCCATCCACTGCATGGAGATCCTTGACGAACGCCGCAGAACTCTGCGTGTTGTCGAGGTCAATCAGGCCGACGGTCAATGCACCGGATGTTCTGCCGCCGCCGAAGAAGAAGCCGAACATGATCGCAAGGAGGAGCGGGAAGCCGAATGTGAAAAACGCAGCTGCACGGTCGCGCAGGATCAACTTCATGTCCTTGCGTGCGATCGCGAAAATGGAGGCGATGGCGCTCATCAGTCCCGGAGCCTCCTTCCCGTCAGCCGGAGGAACACACCCTCAAGATCGGGCCGATCGAGCCGAACGGACGTGACGCCCTGCTCGGTCACCATTGCAGCGAGCGTTTGCACGGGGTCCGACGTCTTGACCTCTTCCTCGACATTCCCGCGACGCACCGTTACGACCGAATCGCCGCCGTGACGCTCGATGAGCTCATCCACCGTGCCGACGTCGAGAAGCTTGCCGCGATCGATGATGCCGACGCGGTCGCAGACCTTCTGTGCTTCTTCCATGTAGTGCGTCGTGTAGATGATCGTCTTGCCGCGATCTCGAAGGCCTCGCACCATGTCGAGAATGCTTGCGCGTGACTGCGGATCGACGCCTGCAGTGGGTTCATCGAGCAAAAGCAGCGGCGGATCGTGAATGAGCGCTGCAGCAAGGTTCAGCCGACGCTTCATGCCGCCCGAGTACGTTCCTGCCTGATCGTTTTTCCGATCGGTGAGCTGCACTGCATCGAGCGCTCCGTTCACGCGATCGGTCAGCTCTTGGCCGCGCAGACCGTACAGCGAACCGAAGAATCGGAGGTTCTCATCGCCCGTCAGCGCGTCGTACACCGCGAGCGACTGGGGCGCAACGCCGATCGAGCGGCGGACTCGAGGGTCGATGCAGAGTCCGAGGCCTTCAAGTTCCGCGCCGCCATCATCGGGCCGGAGCAATCCCACCGCGATCGAGAGCGTGGTGGTTTTCCCCGCGCCGTTGGGCCCCAGGAGGCCGAATACCTCGCCCTTGCGAACGGTGAGCGTCAGGCCATCAACTGCAGTGAGCTCTCCGAAGGACTTTCGCAGCTTGGTCAGGACCAGCATGGGCGGCATCATACCGGCAATCGGCATCACCGGATGAACGTGTGTTCACCGGTTGATCGTGATTCCTATGACGCTCATGCACTCAACGACGCTTGCGACGGATGGCCATCGCTCCAAGACCAAGAAGGCCCGGAACCATCGCAGCAGGAGCAGGGACGACGACAAGCCTGAGTGCAGTCGGGTCGTTCCAGTCAAGATGGATGTACAGCCCGCCGCCAAGCTCGGTGCCGGTGATGTTCTCGCTCGTGAACTGCCCCGCGATCGACATCGCATCGAGCACGTAGAAGACCTGGCCGTACGCGAAGGCAAAGTCATTATCCGCGACCGGGAGAATCGAGAGCGTCGCGCCCGGCGCGATCGTCACTGCACCGACGACGTTGATCTCGTCGTAGCCTTCGCCTGCGATGTAGTTGTTGAGGTCGATGACCAGTTCGCTGGTCGAATTCAGCGCGAGCGAACCGAAGAAGTTGAGCCTTCCGGGGCTGTTGCCGGGCGACAGCACGCCGTTGATCACGGTCGAACCGACCACCGCGCCTGAACCCGAGAGCGTTCCATTCACCGTGAACGTGTCGTGGACCTGGAGCGTTCCACCCGCGAACTGAAGCTCCGCGCCGGTGTCGTTGGTGTAGTTGCCCGTACCGGGGCCGACGCCGACGACGTTCAGCACGCCGAAATCAAGCACGTTCACCGTGCTCCCTGCGTTCTGCAGGAAGTTGCCGTTCACGGTCATGATCGAATCGTTGCCCGACAGTCCCTCGCCAACGTTCAGCGTGCCATCGACCTGGAGCGTCTGTGCAGGGCCGACGAGCGGGTCGGGCAGGACGTTGATGTCCTTGCCATCACGAACGGTGAGAATGCCCGTCGAACTGATGTACTCAAGCGGGCCGATCGCCTCAAGACCCGTCGTCTTGTTGATGATCTGGCCGTTGCCCTTCAGCGTGATCTCGCTGCTGACCTTACGGATGTCGATACCAGGAACGCTCAGGGTGCCGCCGATATCGAAGTTGCCGAGCGAAAGCTCGCCTTGGCCGCTGTTGTAATTTTGAAGCGTAAACCCATCCTGCACTTCAAAGAGGCTCGTCTCCGCGACCGCGAGCCTGCCGCGATCGGGACCGACCTCTTCCACGATGAAGTTGCCCGCAGGGCGGAACTCGCGCGTGTCTGCGATCTCAAAGTCGCCCGTCGCTCCGATGATCGAAAGCTCGTTCAGCGCCGATTCACCTGCACGCATGCCGTTATCGATCAGCGAATCCGTTCCGCTCAGCGTCACCTTTGCTGCGAGCGTCTGGACCTGAAAGCCGGGGTTGAGCCAGCGGAACGCTGCAGGTGTCACGGACGTGCTCGTGACCTTGATCTCGCCGCCCGTCAGCGTCTGCGTGCCGATATTGAAGTTGGTGTAGCTTGATGCACCATCCACCTCGAAGATCGAGCCCGGTGCAGTTTCAACCTTGCCGTTGTTGGTGAAGTTGCCGACCGTCAGGAAGTCCTTATCCCCTGCAAGCGAGAGCACGCCCGTCGTGCCGTTGGTCGAAAGATTGTTTTCAAGTGCAGCGAACGACGACGACGTGCCTTCCAGCGTCACCTGCGCGTTGTTGGTCGTGATCGACGTTGCGACAAAGTCGAGCGTCGATTCCTTCACGATCCACTTGCCGGTGCCGAGCGTGCCTGCAGTCACCGGAGCCTGATTCGCACGGAGCGTCCCGCTCTCAACGCGGACCGTTCCTGAGTTCGTCAGCGCAACGCCGTCGAGGAACGTGATCCCCGTTCCGGTCTTTTTCGTGAACGTGCCGTCGACGTTGAACGTCGGGCGCGTCCCTGCATTGTTCCACGTGATGTTCTGGTTGCCGGTCGTCTCAAGCAGGCCGCCCGCGCCGACCGTGATCGACGTCGAATCGCCCATCGAGATCGCACCGCCCGACCACGTGCCACTTGTTCCCTTGTGGAGGATCTTCCCTGCAGAATCGAGCGAAAGCCCCGACGCGCCGGATATCACCAACCCGCCCGACGATTCGAACGTCGTGCCACCGTTGATCACCGGCGCAGTGGTCGGACCGTTGAACGTCGCGGTCCCAGCAGCCTTCACGAACCCGCCGCCGGTGATCGTGCTCGACCCCTGGTTGAACGTGCTCGATGCCTGGAAGGTCGTTGCTGATCCGACATTCAGCGTGCCGTTGTTGGTGAAGCCACCTGCAGTCGTGAAGTTGCGTCCGTTCGAGATCCGGAGCGTGCCTGCAGCGGAGTTCGTTGCAAGCCCGTTGATCTGATCGAACGTCGAACCTGCATCACGCAGATGGATCGTCGCCGAGTTGGTCGTGATCGTCGCGCCCGTCAGTTCGAGCGTCGAACCATTGAACACATTCCACGTTCCACCCGAGAGCGTGTTCCCTGCAGTGGAAACGCCGTTGCTGCGAACCGTACCGCTTTCGATTTCAAGCGTTCCCGTGTTCGTGAAGCTGACATCGAGAAACTCGGTCGTTCCGCTCCCGGTCGACTTGCGGATCAACCCGTTGTTCACGAGCGTCGGTGCAGCACCGATCCCGTTGTGGCGAAAAAGATCGTTGTTCAGGATCGTGAACGTCGTCGATGCGCTGATCGTGTAGTTCGAACCCATCCCGCCGCCGAGCCTGCCATTGCCCTGCCACACCATCGAGGAACCGTTGTAGTTCACATCGGTGTCGCAGATGTCGACGTCGTCGTCGCAATCAAAGAGCACGTCACCGTTGAAACTCAGCGTCCCTGCACTGAGGATGTCGCGATCGCTGCTCACACCCGAGAATGTCGCAAGCCCGCCGACGGTTAATCCCCCACCGCTGCCCGGGCCGCGGACAAGACCGTTGCTCAGATTGAACGCGCCGACGATGTTGATCGTGTTGCCGCCGAGCTGGAGCGTGGCGTCCGCGGAGTTGACCGTCAATGAACCAATGGTCGGGCTGATGTCGAGGTTGACGTCAAAGAGCCCGCCCGTCACATCGATCGTGACGTCGAAGCTCGCGCCGTTGGGAACCACTGCAGGGTTCCAGTTGGAAGCAGTGTTCCAGAACCCGGTGAGGGGCTGATCCCACGATGCAGGCTGTGCACGGAGAACACTGGATGCAAGACCGCTCACTGCAACGACCGCAGCGACGGACATGACCGAACGGGCGCGGCTCGACACCCCGGCAGAGAACGAACTCATGGCCTCTTCCCTCTCCGAAGTCGGACGGACTTCGACTCTCTTGACGCGATCGGCACCGGGCTCTCAACCCGCCGCCCACGCGATTCTCCTTGGACACAGCCTATCACACACGCCTCCCGCGATACACCTAACTTGCACGTCCCCAACCTGTTACTTCTTCTCTTCGCCCCCTTCAGCCAGCCCCAGTGCACGTCTGCAAGCCTGGGCAGCCTCTTCTACCTGCGGAACAACGTTCCAGTCCTTGGCCCGAACACCCTGCTCGATCAGGCGTTTACAGTGTTCCAGGGCCTCTGAATATCGGTCCAGTGCGGATTGCCACAGCTCGCGGCTCCGTGCGGGATCCGTTTCCCTCCCTGCAAGTTCCTTCTCGATATCCCCCATCTTCACAAGCCCGACCACAAGATCGCTCAGGTGCCGGTTGATCGGGTCTGCGTTGTAAATCTCCTGCCGGGTCGAAAGCGAGCGTGCAAAGGTCTCGCGTGCAGTGGGCAACAGGGCAGGATCGTTCAACCTTCCAAGCTCACGCTGCATGTTCCCGAGCTTGTTGGTCAGCGTCTGCACATCTCGCTTGGCTTCGAGATCATCCGCATCGCTCGATTCAAGGACCGACGCGATGTCGTACGCACGCTGGAAGAGGTCGGTTGCCTTCTTGAGGATCTCACCATATTGAGCAGGTGCTTCTTGTGACTGATCCTTCGCCCTCCGGAACATCGCATCGGCGCGTTCCTGGAGGCTCCACCCTGCAAAGTGCAAGCTGATCGAAAGATCACGCCGGAGCTTGCGGTCCTGCGGCCTTTGCTTCCCAAGCGCGCCAAGCCGATCGACCGCGACCGCCATCAGCGCATCGACGCGATCAAGCGTCGCGAGTGCCTGGTCGTACTTCTTCTCCTGGCGATACCGCGAAGCGATCGCGGTGATCAGGTGCTCTGCCTGCGAGTTGCGAGCACTCAGCGCGTTGCGCCTGGCATCAAAGTCGTTCGGATCTGCATCACGCCGCCGCATCCAGTACGACTCCGCATCGCCGTACCTCGCTTCGGATTCTCCCTGGAGTGCAGCAGCGGCGTCTGCATTTGGTGCAAGCAGGGCCATGCGAGCGAGCGATGAACCAAGTCCTTCAAAGCACCGGATCCTTTGCTCTTCGATCGTTCTCCGATCAGTTGAGCCGGGCGGAAGGAGCGCGAGTGCTTCATCAAAGAGGAGCAGTGCCCTGCGGTATTCATCGCGCGCGGGCTCAGGGTTCTGTGCAAGCCGCAGCGATGCAGCCTTGGCACGGACCGAGCGTGCGAGATCCGCCTTGGCTTTGGGGTCAGTCGGTGCTTGTGCAGCGAGCTTCTCGCGAAGCTCCAGTGCACGGGCCATGTGCTCCAGGCCTTCATCGGTCTCACCGATGCGCTTGTCGCCGATCTCGGCCATCATCTCGCCGAGGCGCTCGTGGATCAATGCACGCTCGCGGTCGATCGCGGCGTCATTCCCTGCACGTTCTTCCAGACGCCTCAGGTATTCCTTCCCTGCTTCCAGGAACGAAAGCCTGATCTTCGTCGCGCCAAGCAGATTCTTCAGCTGCGGGTCAAAATCGATCAGCATCTGGCGTGCAGGTACAAGGGCCGCGTCGAGCGCCCCTTCTGCACGTTCGCGCTGCTCGCGCTCGCCATCGCGTGCACGCTCTGCACCTTCTCGCTCGCTCTTTGCGACTGATTCCAGTCGCTGCGATTCCTTCAGCGATACCGACAGATCCGCCTCTGCCTTGGCCTTCTGCCCGTAGAGCACCGTCATCACGATCGCAAAGATCGCGGTGGTGACGATGATCCCGCTCGCAACCGCGGCGAACACCCAGTAGCGACGCGCAGTCTTGGTGATGACGTACAGCACGCTGTCGCGTTTGGCCTCGATCGGCTGGCCGCCCAGGTATCGCTCGATATCGCGTGCAAGTTCACCTGCAGACTGATACCGTCGCTCGCGTTCCTTCGCGAGGCACTTGAGCACGATCGTCTCGACTTCGTCGTTGATCTGCCTGCGCACCGTGCTGGGCTTTGCAGGCTCTGCGCGGAGAATGCGATCAAGCACATCACGCATCGTGCCGATCACGTCGTACGGAAAATTACCCGTGAGGAGCTGATACAGCACCACGCCCAGCGAGTACACGTCGGTTCGCACATCGACATGCTCGTGCACGCCCTGGGCCTGCTCGGGGCTTGCCCACGGCAATGAACCGATGAACTGGCCGGTCATCGACATGAGCGCGGGATTTTCATCCGAGCTTCCACCCGGGAGCGCGACCTTCGCGAGACCAAAGTCGACCACCACCGGCTCGCCCGACGTGCTGATGCGGATGTTCGAGGGCTTGATGTCGCGGTGGATGATGCCCTTGAGATGTGCAGCGTTGATGCCGTCACAGATCTTGACGAAGAGGCGGAGCGTCTCCTCGATCGTCGGACGCTTGTCGGTCGAGATCACTTCATCGAGCGATCTTCCCGAGACGTAGTCCATCACGTAGAAGTTGCTGCCATCGGTCGTCGTGCCGCTGTCGTGGATGCGCACGATGTTGGGATGGTTGAGCTGGCCGAGGATCTGGACCTCGCGCTCAAACCGCGCCCGACCTGCAGAGCCGCGGAACGGCCCGCCGTGCATCAGCTTGATCGCGACCCTTCGCTTGGTCGCGAGCTGCACCGCAAGAAACACCGCGCCCTGCCCGCCGCGATGCACTTCGCGGATCAGTTCGTACCCCGGGAACGTCCCTGCAGGGGGCAGATCGCCGACAAAGCCGCCGCTGCCTGATGCAGGGGTGTGCGCTGCTTCGAGCGCCTGGATGATCAGGTCGCGCTCGGTGCGCGGCGTCTTGGCCCCCGAAGGAGGGGTCTGCATCGGCGAGGGGGGTGTGCTCGGATCGTCTGCCATGGCAAAGACGCTCGGGGTCGCTCAGGTCAATCGCAGGAAGGCTGATTCTGCCGTCCTGCCTTGCCGGGCGGGGTCGCATGCACGGAAAGATCGATCGATCCGTCCTTGCGCAGCGTACCACCGCCCCCGCCCCTTGAGACCCGTGTCACTAGGAACGGAGGATCTGACACCCACTCACGCGGGAGTTGAAAAGAATCGGTCCTGCCCGCCAAGCTGGTCGCGGAGCCGATCGTGTGCACGTGCACGGAGCATCCAAGTCGCCCCTTCTGACCTTCCAAGTGCCTCCGCCACCTCGGTGATCGACTTGCCATCCAGGTCGTACAGACGGACGACCTTCTCATAATCGGGGGGAAGCGCTTTCAGGGCGCGATCGATCAGCCTTCCTGCCTCGCCCTTGGCTGCATCCCTGCTCGGGGTCGCGTTGGTCATCCCGATGAGCTGGAGGAACATCTCCGACGACTCATCCGCGCCCGAAGGAGTCACCCGCTTGCTCGGGCCGGGCCGACGCGAGGATTCGAGCGCACGGACCGCATCGATCAGGTTGTTTTCTGCCATCCGCGTCAGCCACGCAAGAAAGCCCGACGCACCGCCCTGCTTGAAGGTCGAAAGCCGCGTCACGACTTCCATGTACGTGATCTGCATCACGTCATCTGCCTCGAGCATCGAGTTCCACGGCGGCGTGATCTTGTGCTCGATCCGGATGCGTGCAATCGGGCCGAGCTGTTCAAGCAGTGCAACCAGGGCCGTCCGATCGCCGGACTGGGCCTTGGCCAGGAGTGCATCATGCTCAGGAGTCAGCGACGAGTTCACAACCCCTCCAGATCACAGGACTGATCACGAGGGAGTATACGGGTTTTTCCTATGTACAGGAACACCAGAATCGATGGACCCGTGCCATGAATAACCAAACTTCACCAAGCATGCACCTGCCGCCAATAGCAAGGGCACTCTCAATGGGCGTGGCTGTCGTCGTTCTTGTGCGATGCAGGGACCGTCGCGGGGACCAGCAATTCGCCGGGCTTGGCTGCTTCCATCGCAGGGGGCTTGAAGGCAGCTGCATCGCGTGCAGCGACCATCAGCGAGTTGGCTGCAAACGCCAGGACCACCACCGCGGCAGCGGATATCACGCCGACCGTCCTGCGCGAGGCAAAGGGCGACTCGGTCGTGGGTGCTGCAGCCGCATCGGGTGCCTCAAGCAAGCATGCACGGGCAAGGCCGAGGTAGTAGTACGCAGCGATCGCGGAGTTGATCGCAAGGACCACGACCAGGATCGTTTCACCCGCCGAGATCGCGCTGGTAAAGAGCGGTGCCTTGCCGAAGAAGCCAAGGAGCGGCGGCAGGCCAAGAAGGCTCATCGAGCTGATGACCATCACCCACCCCATGACCGGGTGGCGCTGGCAAAGACCACGAAGCTCGTCGATCGAATCGATTTCCTGCGGCTCGACGCTCGGACCCGTCGCGCCGCGCTGGCGACGCTCAAGCACCGCGACCACCGCGAACGCACCGAGGTTCATCACGCCGTAACAGAAGAGATAGAAGAGCACCGCAGCGATGCCGCTCTTGCTGAACGTCCCATCGCCGGGCCCTGCAATCACACCAACGAGCATGTAACCCGAGTGCGCGATCGAGGAGTATGCAAGGAGCCGCTTGATCGAAGTCTGCTGAAGGGCCAGGACGTTGCCGACCGTCATGGTCAGTGCAGCGACCACCCAGAGGACCAGCCGGATTGGTTCAGGGAGCGAAGTCCCGTCGCTGTCGATGCGCCAGGTGCCATCGGCAACATGGCCGGGGATGTACTGCCACCCCATCGTCGCACAAAGCAGGAGGATCGCGATGAAACCTGCAGTCTTGGGCGTGAAGGCCAGGAACGCAGAGACCGGCGACGCAGCACCCTCGTACACGTCGGCCGTGTAGAAGTGCATCGGCACCGCGGCGATCTTAAAGAACATGCCTGCAAGCGCCAGGATCATGCCCGTCATCGTCAGCGTGTTGATGCCCGTGTTTTCAATGTGCTGCCGGATCGCGTTGAGGTTCGTGTGGCCCGTGCCGCCGTAAATCAGCGCAAACCCGTAGAGAAAGATCGCCGCGCCAAGCGCGCCCAGGAAGAAGTACTTGACCCCTGCTTCCTGGCTCTTGTTCCGCCATGGCATCCACGCACCCGCGGCCCCGCCCGACATCGTGACCATGATGTACGTCGGAAGGCTCGTCAGTTCGAGGGCAAGGAAGAGCCAGATCAGGTCGTCCGCGCTCGCGCACAGCATCAGGCCCGTGAGCGAGAAGAGGAAGAACGAATAGAACTCCGCCCGGTTGCTCGAGAGCGGGTTGAAGACCGTCTTGCGTGCAGCGATGTTCTCTTCGTCGGCACGATCGACCGTCCCTGCAAGGAGCAGGAGCATGAGGATGCCGACGATCGCGATCGTGACCTTCGCGTATGCGACGATGCCCGGAACGAGCAACTGGCCCGTGTGGAAGGTGATCTCGCTCACCGTCGGGGTCGTCTTCCATGCAAGAACACCCGCGATCGCCAGTGCCACGCCCGAGAAGGGCGCACAGAGCTTGCGTGTCGCGCGGTGCGGGCTGAGGCCCAGCATCATCACCCAGCACGTAAATGCAAAGAGGACGATCTCAGGCCACAGGAAGGAGATGCGGTCGGCAAGAGTCATTGGCCGAGGCCTCCGATCGATTCAGTCATGCTCGTACCCGCCGCCACCGGCTCAGACTTTGATGCACCTGCTGCATCCTCGGCACCGGTCGAGGCATGCTCGACATGTGCTGGTGCTGCAGGCTGGAAACCACCCGTCGAACGAAGGAGCTGTGCAGTCTCCGCGACTGGAACTTCGATCGCGTGAAGGAGCGGCTTGGGATAGACGCCAAGGAAGAGGCACAATGCAGCGAGCGGGAGAAGGATCCCGATTTCGCGACCGTTCAGGTCGGTCGGAAGCTCGCTGTGCGGCGTTCCTGCAGGCCCATGTGCGTGTGCATGTGCACCGTGGCCGCCGTGGCCGTGCGAGTCGTGTCCATGCCCATCTCCATGCCCATTTGCATGGTGGTCATGGCCGTGCGGCAGAACGAGCGGACCCCACACGACGCTCCCTGCAAGCTTCAGGAGATACATCGCCGCGATGATCATGCCCACGCCGGCAATCGCCGCGTACCACGGTCCAAGAACGCCCGGCGTTGCCCCTGCAAACGTCTCGGTGCTGCTCGCAACCGAGCCCCATGCACCAGCGCCCCACCCATCGCTCGACTGGAACGCACCGAGCAGGCACATCACTTCGCTCACAAACCCGTTCAGCCCGGGAAGGCCGACCGAAGCCATGATGAAGAAGATCATGAACGTCGCCCACACCGGCATCTTTGCTGCAAGCCCGCCAAGCTGGGCCATGTCACGGGTGTGGTACCGCTCGTAGACCATGCCGATCAGGAGGAAGAGCGCGCCGGTCGAAAGACCGTGATTGATCATGTACAAGACCGCGCCCGAGAGGCCGATCTCGTTGCAGGCAGTGAGCCCGAGGACGCAGAAGCCAAGGTGCGCGACCGAGGAGTACGCGACGAGCTTCTTCACGTCGGTCTGCACCCAGCAGATCAGCCCGCCGTACAAGATGCCGACGATCGAGAGCCCCGCGATGAACGGTGCGAACTCGACAAACGCAGCAGGTGCGAACGGGATCGCGATCCGGTAGATGCCGTACGTGCCGAGCTTGAGAAGGACGCCCGCGAGGATGACCGAGCCTGCGGTCGGTGCCTCGGTGTGCGCCAAGGGCAGCCACGTGTGGACGGGAAAGAGCGGAACCTTGACCGCAAAGCCCAGGAGCACCGCGCCAAGAACCCAACCCTGCGTCGCTGCAGGCATCTCGCGCGAGTACTGCATCAGCGTGTGCAGATCGAACGTCCACAATCCACCCGCGGACCGCGTCGAAGCAAACCACGCGACGTACACCAGGCCTGCAAGAGCGATGATCGAGCCCGTGAACGTGTAGAGGAAGAACTTGATCGCGGCCTTGCGACGGTTCGTCGAACCGTACAGGCTGATCAGGATGAACATGGGGATCAGCGTGAACTCAAAGCAGATGTAGAAGAGGATCAGGTCGCGGGCGATGAACACGCCCGTCATCGCTGCCTGGAGCACCAGGAACCAGCCGTAGTAGGTCTTGAGACGATCCTTGATCGCGGTCTTGGAACACAGGATGCAGATCGGCCCCAGGAGGAGCGTGAGCTGCAGGAGAACCATCGAGATGCCGTCCGCACCAACCTTGAGCGATACGCCAAGGGCAGGGAGCCACCTGACCTCGTTCTGGAACTGCATGCTCCCGGTGAAATCCCACGAGAAAATCCACGACGCCCACAGCCCAAGAAGAGCAGCAAGGAGCGTCCCGGTCAGCGCGATGCGTGGTGCATGCTTCTCAGGCATCCACGCGACAAACAGCGCGAACGCCAAGGGCAGCACGAGGAGCAGGATGAGGATCGACTCGGACAACGGTAACTCCCTGTCTTGGTGAAACAGATCACCAGACCACGAGCAGAACGATCAAGAGCAGAACCGCGACGCCGCCTGCCATGCCAAGTGCGTACCCGTGCAGGATGCCCGACTGTGCAGGGCGAACCGTCCGGCCTGCCTGACGCGGCAGCCACCCTGCAAGATCCACCAGCCCGTCGACAAACAGCTTGTCGATGAGATGGAAGATGTGCGACAGAACCCAGAGCGGCGTCCGGATCGTAAAGTCGTAGATCTCATCCACGTACCACTTGCGCTGCGCTGCACGGGCGATCGGCCCGAGCATTGGCACCAGTGCATCAGCCTTGCTCGTCGCAGCGGTCGTCCTGCCCATGTAGTGGAGGAAGAACGCGATCGCGATGCCCACCGCACCGATGATGCCCGACACGTAATACATGACCTTGTGAGGGTCCATGCCCAGGAACGAGCCGTGTGCATGACCCGCTTCCGCAGCGCCATGAGCTGCGTCGTGTGCAGCGTGAACTTCGGGCATCGCCGCGCTGGAATGGTGAACCATCGTCGCCACCCAGCCACCGTGCGGTGCCAGGAAGTACAACGCAGCTGCAGAGATCGAAAGCACCGACAGCACGGTCAGGACGGTATTGATCGCCCAACCTGGTGCGTGCGGATGGAAGTCGTGCGAACCATGGCCACCGTGCCCATGCCCATCCGAGCCATGCGAATCATGACCATGGCCTGCATGTGCATCGTGACCATGCGCGTTATGCCCGTGCCCATCGCCGTGCCCGTGATCGTCGTGCGCGTGCACTTCATCGCCCGGGTGATACTCAACCGGTCCGACAAAGACGCGGAAGAAGACGCGGAACGTGTAGTACGCAGTCAGGCCTGCAGTCAGCAGGAGGAGCCAGCCGATCGGCGCCATCCCCGGCGTCACAAACGCTTCAGCCAGGATCATGTCCTTGCTGAAGAAGCCTGCAGTGAACGGGAAGCCCGCAAGGTTCAGACACCCAACCAGCATGCCGATGCTGACGACCTTCCAGCCCGGAACCTTGATGAGGCCCGAGAGCTTCCTGAGATCAAGCTGACCTGCAAAGCCGTGCATCACAGCGCCGCAGCACAAGAAGAGCAAGGCCTTGAAGAACGCGTGCGTCAGCACGTGGAACGCAGCGCCCGTGCTCGTCAGGACACCAAGGCCCGCGAACATGTACCCCAGCTGCGACACCGTCGAATACGCCATGATCCGCTTGATGTCGAACTGCGCCATGCCGATCGTCGCGGCAAAGAGTGCAGTCAGCGTGCCAACCCACGCCACGATCGGCAGTGCATACTCCGACACCAGGAAGAACGGGTACGTCCTGGCGATCAGGAAAACGCCTGCAGTCACCATCGTCGCTGCATGGATCAGCGCGGAGACCGGCGTCGGACCTTCCATCGCGTCAGGCAGCCACACATACAGCGGGAGCTGTGCTGACTTGCCGAACGCACCGACCATCAGGAGAAGCGAGATCCACTGGACCGAAGTCGGGATCGCCTCGATGTTCCCTGCCTTGAACTGCTCGATGTAGGGCTGCACCTTCTCGAACAGCACCGAGTACTCAACCGAGCCAAAGTGCACGAACGCCAGGAAGATGCCAAGGGCAAGACCCAGGTCGCCGATGCGATTGACGATGAACGCCTTCTTCGCTGCAGCGACCGCAGAGGGCTTCTTATAAAAGTACCCGATCAGGAGGTACGAGCAAAGACCGACGCCTTCCCAGCCCAGGTAGAGCAGCACGAGGTTGTCTGCCATGACCAGGCACGACATGCTGAACACAAACAAGTTAAACGCAGCAAAGAACCGGCAGTACCCGGTCCCTACGTCGTGGCTCATGTACTCGCTGGCGTACAGGGCGATCAACGTCGCAAGCCCCGTCACGAACAGCATCCACAAGAGCGTCAGAGAGTCGATATAGAACGAAAAGTTCGCGGTCAGGCCGTGCCCGGGGGTTCCCGAGACGCCGATGTTGTTCCACGCGATCGTGATCCACTCAAAGCCGTGGGCGATCACCGGCGAGGTCAGGCCCTGCTTCTCCATGAAGGTCGTGACGATCGCTGCAAACGAGAGCGCGAGCATCAGGACCGTCGTGTATGCAGGGAGCTTCGAGCGGACCTTGGTCGCTGCGAAGATGCCGCACAGGATGGCACCCACGAGCGTAAAGGCAGGGACCAGGAGCGTGAGCGGCGCGCCGTGCGGAACGGCACCGCCGACCGCCGCGGTGGCCGCGTGCGCGCCGTCGTCCATCCAGGCGAGCGTCGAAGAGATTGTTGCAAGTTCGGTCAGACTCACCGAGAGATCCTTGTCGGGGACGCGTGCCCCGCGAGGGTTTGGGTCAGCTACTTCACT
>JAESFU010000230.1_pt1 | contig 59677 bp, 60 predicted proteins | sample 9269461 | NCBI WGS metagenome assembly JAESFU01 (sample SAMN14502556, study PRJNA617107) | algae metagenome | isolation source: Stenomitos rutilans HA7619-LM2 and co-occurring heterotrophs from cave walls | place: USA: Waikapalae cave, Hawaii | collected 2009-07-28
GCAGGAACTCAGGGTTCGACGCCACGTCGAACTCGCCGGCCGGATGCGCCTCGCGGATGATGCGGGCAACCTCCCGGCCGGTACCGACCGGCACCGTCGACTTGGTCACCACCACCGTGTAGCCGCGTATCGCCCGCGCGATCTCCGCCGCCGCCGCGTAGACGTAGGAGAGATCGGCGTGACCGTCGCCGCGCCGCGTCGGCGTGCCCACCGCGATGAACACCGCATCGGCATCGCCCACCGCGGCCGCCAGGTCGGTGCCGAACTTGAGACGACCCGCCTCGACATTGTCGGCAACGAGCTTGTCGAGCCCGGGCTCGTAGATCGGCATCACGCCTTTCAGCAGCCGATCGATCTTCCCCGCATCCTTGTCGACGCAGAAAACATCGTGCCCGAAGTGAGCGAAGCAAGCCCCGGATACCAGTCCGACGTACCCGGAACCGATCATCGCTATACGCATATGCTCAGCCCTTCAGCATACGAGCCAGAAGAGCCCGCGTGTCCGCGCTGGTATCGGGACGATGCAGGGCCACGGCGACATTCGCTTCGAGGAAGCCGAGGCGACTGCCGCAATCATAGCGCTGGCCGGCATAGCGCAGCGCATGGAACGGGCTCTGGCCGATCATTTTCGCCATCGCGTCGGTGAGCTGGATTTCGCCGCCGGCGCCAGCTTCGTGCCGGTCGAGGTGATCGAAGACTTCGGGCAGAAGAACGTAGCGGCCGATCAGCGCCAGATTGGACGGCGCTTCCTCGGGCTTGGGCTTCTCCACCATGCCGGTGATCTCCGACAGGTTGCCGTTCTCGTTCTTGACCGCCGCGATGCCGTAGCTCTTCGTCTGCTCGCGCGGCACTTCCATTACGGCGACCACGCTGCCGCCGGTCTTCTCATGTGCCTGGACGAGCTGGCCGATGCAGCTCGGCGTGTCGATCGTCAGCTCGTCCGGCAGGAGGACGGCGAATGGCTCGTTCCCGATCCAGTGACGGGCGCACCACACGGCATGGCCGAGGCCGAGCGGCTTCTGCTGGCGCGTGAAGATGGCGTTGCCGGGCTTGATCGTGGCGGCCTGCGTCTGCTTCAGCTCAGCGGCCTTCTTGCGCTGCTCGAGTGTCGCCTCGAGTTCGTAGGCATGATCGAAGTGATCCTCCAGCGCGCCCTTGTTGCGTCCCGACACGAAGACGAACTCCTCGATGCCGGCAGCGAGGGCTTCCTCGATCGCGTACTGGATGAGGGGGCGGTCGACGACGGTCAGCATTTCCTTCGGCATCGCCTTGGTAGCGGGAAGGAATCGGGTGCCCAGGCCGGCGACGGGCAGGACGGCTTTACGAACAGGCAGAGCCATGATTTTCGACCTCATTCAACCGCGGGATTGCACATTGGAATCAATGGTTTGGCGGGCTCGTGGCAAGACAGGCCACGGCTGTGTTGATGCCATGTCGGCGCGCGCTCTGGCAAGGTCATCCACCGAGCAGCACGTCCTTGGCGCGGTTGATGCGCGCGGCGAGGTCGGCCGTTCCACCGACATCTGGATGCATGCGCTGGATGAGACGGCGATGGGCCGCCCGGATGTCATCGACACTCGCGCCTTCGGCAAGCCCGAGCACCGCCAGCGCCTCGTCGCGCGTCATGTCGGTGCGCGGCCCGCGGGGCGGAGGCGTGCGCTGCGCACTGCGCCAGTCGACGCCCAGGCGGCGGTCGAGATAGGCCTCGAGGACCCTGAGCGAATCGCCGTCCGCCGCGCATTCCGCCCGGAGGTCGAGAAGCTCGGCATCGGTCAGGACATCAAGTGTGCGCCCTGCGAAGCGACCAGCCAGCACCGTGCCGCCGACATCGCCGCTGGTGTGGTCGATCCAGGCCTTCAGGAACGCCGTATTGACCTCGGTGCGCTGCCCGGTTCCCGGCGAACTGAAGCCACCGGACGGGCGGTTGCGGACAGCCCTCGCGATCAGTGCGGTGATGACCACGCCCGCCAGTCCCATCAGCTCCGGCAAGAGACCGGGCAGAAAGCGCAGGCCGAAAACCAGCAGCGCGCCCACGCCGATGCCGCCCACAACGACCATGATGACGCGCAAGGCGCGCGCCATCGAGGACGGGTTGGCTCGCAGAAACCAGGCGATGACGAGGGCGATCGCCGCCAGGACCAGAAGCGCCAGCAGGACGAATGCCGGCACGGCTTACTGCCGGGTGGTCGGCGCCTGTGGCGCCGGCGTTTGCGGCTGCTGCGTCTGGGATTGGGACTCCGCCCGCTCGCGCTGGATCTGGCGCCAGCGTTCGACGTTACGGTTGTGCTCGGGAAGCGTGGTGGCGAAGGCGTGCCCGCCCTGCCCGTCGGCGACGAAGAAAAGCGAGCGGTCGCGCGCGGGATTGGTCGCAGCCACGATCGAGGCGCGGCCGGGATTGCAGATCGGCCCACGCGGCAGGGCCGCGATCACATAGGTGTTGAACGGCGTGTTCGACTGCAGGTCGGCGCGCGTCAGGTCGCGGCCGAGCGGCGCCTTGCCTTCGGTCAGGCCGTAGATGGTGGTGGGATCGCTCTCCAGCTTCATGCGCCGGCGCAGGCGGTTGATGAACACGGCGGCCACCTTGGTCCGCTCGGACGGCACCGCCGTCTCCTTCTCGATCATCGACGCCAGGATCAGCGCCTCGCGCTTGTTGGCGAGCGGCAGGCCGGCGGCGCGTTTGCGCCATGCCTCATCCAGCGTCTTCTCCATCGCCTCCTTCATGCGTAGCAGAAGACCGTCGCGGGTGTCTTCGCGCGAATAGAAGTAGGTCTCGGGCAGGAGGTCGCCTTCCTTGACGTCGAGCGTGATGTCGCCTGTCAGCGCCTCGGTCTTGCGCACCAGTTCCAGGACCTCAGGCGTCGTCATGCCTTCGGGAATGGTGAGGCGGCGCTGCACGACCTTGCCCGACTGCAGCAGTTCGACGAGCGACTGCATCGAGGTGTGGGCCGGCACCTCATACTCGCCCGCCTTGATGGGCTTGGGCGAGGGATCGATCATCAGCGCCACGCGGAACAGGCGCGGATGGGAAATGACGCCCTCCTCCTGCAGCAGCTTGGACATGGTGGTCGGTCCCGCGCCGCGCGGGATCACGATGTTCTTCGTCTGCGCCAGCGGTCCCTGCGCCGTGAGGATCGCATGGCCGACATAGATCGAGCCGCCCATCACCGTGACGAACAGCGCGATAAAGAAGAGAACCCAGCGGAAGTAGCTGAGCATGACTCAGCTCCTCAAGATGAAGATCAGACAGGTCCGACGATCAGGGACGCGTTGGTGCCGCCAAATCCGAACGAGTTGCTCAGCGCATGGCGGACCTTGCGCTGCTTGGCCTGCTTCGGCACGAGATCGATGTCGCAGCCTTCGTCCGGCTCGTCGAGATTGAGCGTCGGCGGAACCGCCTGCTCGATCAGCGACTTGATGGAGTAGATCGCCTCGATCGCGCCGGCGGCGCCCAGCAGATGGCCGGTCGCCGACTTGGTCGACGACATCGAGAGATTGTTGACGTCCGCGCCGAAGGTACGCTTCACGGCGCCCAGCTCGATCACGTCGGCCATCGTCGATGTGCCGTGCGCGTTCACATAGTCGATCTGGTCGGTGCCGAGATTGGCGCGCTTCAGCGCCGCCTTCATGGCGCGCAACGCACCATCGCCATCCTCGGACGGAGCCGTGATGTGATAGGCGTCGCCCGACAGGCCGTAGCCCAGGATCTCGGCGTAGATTTTGGCGCCGCGCTTCTTCGCGTGCTCGTATTCCTCGAGCACGAGGCAGCCCGCGCCCTCGCCCATCACGAAACCATCGCGCTTCTTGTCCCACGGACGCGAAGCCTGTGTCGGCGTGTCGTTGAAGTCGGTCGACAGCGCCTTGCAGGCGTTGAAGCCCGCGATGCCGATGCGGCAGATCGCGGCTTCGGCGCCGCCCGCCACCATGACATCGGCATCCTCGAACTGGATCAGCCGCGCCGCGTCGCCGATCGCATGCGCACCCGTGGCGCAGGCGGTGACGACCGCGTGGTTCGGTCCCCGGAAGCCGTACTTGATCGAGACCTGCCCCGAGACGAGGTTGATCAGCGCCGACGGAATGAAGAACGGGCTGACGCGACGCGGCCCCCGCTCCTTCAGAGTCAACGATGTCTCGTAGATGGTCTGCAGGCCGCCGATGCCGGAGCCGATCATGACGCCGGTCCGGTTGAGGCCTTCCTCGTCCTGCGGCATCCAGCCGGAATCCTCGACCGCCTGCTGGGCGGCCGCGATTCCGAAGACGATGAACTTGTCGAGCTTCCGCTGCTCCTTGGGCGCGAGGTAATCGTCCACGTTGAAGTGGCCGTTCGCCTTGTCGCCCTGGGGCACCTCGCCCGCGATCTTGGTCGCGAGATCCGAAGTATCAAAAGCCTGGATCGACCTGATGCCGGACTCGGCCGCCATCAGGCGACGCCAGTTGGTGTCGACGCCGTCACCCAACGGCGTCACCATGCCCATGCCTGTTACGACCACGCGCCTCATCTTCCGCCTTCCTCTTTCAGGAACCGGTGGAGATCAGGACTTCGCAGTGCCTTTGATGAAGCCGATGGCGTCGCCGACGGTCTGGATCTTCTCGGCCGCGTCATCGGGAATCTCGATGCCGAACTCTTCCTCGAACGCCATCACCAGCTCGACCGTGTCGAGGCTGTCCGCGCCCAGATCGTCGATGAACTTGGCCTCTTCCTTGACCTGCGCGGCCTCGACGCCGAGATGCTCAACGACGATCTTCTTAACGCGCTCGGCAATATCGCTCATTGTCTTGTCCTTCCCGTGTATCCAAAAAATTCCGGCCGCCAGGGGGTTGGCGAATGCCGGGCTATTAACATAGCTCCCGTGCCATTGGCTAGGACCGAAAAGCCCACAGAATCAGGCACTTGTAAGCCTGTCCCTCAGATCATCGCCATCCCGCCGTTGATGTGCAGCGTCTGACCCGTAACATAGGCGGCCTCGTCGCTGGCCAGATAGACCACGCCGGCCGCAATCTCCTCGGGCGAGCCGAGCCGGTCGGCAGGTACGCGCCCAAGAATGGTTTTTTTCTGGTCGTCGGTCAGCACGTCAGTCATCGGCGTGGCGATGAAGCCGGGCGCCAGGCAATTCACGGTGATGCCGCGCGACGCCAGTTCCTGCGCCAGCGACTTCGACATGCCGATCAGGCCGGCCTTGGCCGCCGCATAGTTGGCCTGCCCCGGATTGCCGGTGACGCCCACGATCGAGGTGATGTTGATGACCCGGCCGAAGCGCCGCTTCATCATCCCTCGCATCGCCGCACGGGTCAGGCGGAAAGTCCCGGTCAGGTTCACCTGCAGGACCTTCTCCCACTCCTCGTCCTTCATCCGCATCGAGATATTGTCGCGCGTGATGCCGGCATTGTTCACCAGGATGTCGAGCTTGCCGCCCATCGCAGCCTCGGCCTCCTTGGCCAGCCGGTCGATGTCGGCCGGATCGTCCATCTTCGCCGCAACGACGTGCGCGCGGTCGCCGAGCGAGGCCTTGAGCTGTTCCAGCGCCTCGGCGCGCGTCCCCGACAGGGTGACGGTCGCGCCCTGCTTGTGAAGCGCGCGGGCGATCGCACCGCCGATGCCACCGGACGCACCGGTGACAAGAGCTGCCTTGCCGGTCAGATCGAACATGGCACTCACTCCTTATACCGTCTTCAGGAAGGCTTCGATGTCGGACGGGGTGTTCAGGGCCAGGCCGGTCATGTCCTTGTCGATGCGCTTCACGAGGCCGGACAGGACCTTGCCGGTGCCGCACTCGACCAGCCCGTCGACGCCCCTGGCCTTCATATACTGCACGCTCTCGCGCCAGCGCACGAGGCCGGTCACCTGCTCAACCAGGCGCTGCTTGATGGAATCCGGATCGCTGAGCTCGGAGGCCAGCACGTTGGACACGAGCGGCACGCGTGGCGGCATCAGCACCACCTCTTCCAGTGCGACCTTCATCGCATCGGCCGCCGGCTGCATCAGCGGGCAATGGAAGGGGGCGCTCACCGGTAGCAACATGCCGCGCTTGCAGCCCTTGGCCTTGGCCGCCTCAATCGTGCGTTCCACGGCTTCCTTGTGGCCGCTCACCACGATCTGTCCGCCGCCATTGTCGTTGGCGACCGCAACGACCTCGCCCTGGGCCGCTTCCTTGCAGGCTTCCTGCGCCGGCTCCAGCTCGATCCCGAGCAGGGCCGCCATGGCGCCGACGCCGACGGGCACCGCCTTCTGCATGGACTGGCCGCGCAGCTTCAGGAGCCGTGCTGTATCCGAGAGCTTCAGGGCACCGGCCGCGGCCAGGGCGGAATATTCACCCAGCGAATGGCCTGCGACGTAGGCGGCCATCGACGGCAGCGGCTTGCCGCCGTCCTTTTCCAGGATCCGGACGACCGCGACGCTGACGGCCATCAGCGCGGGCTGGGCATTCTCGGTCAGGACGAGGTCGCTTTCCGGCCCCTCCCGCATCAATTTCGAGAGATTCTGCTTCAGCGCCTCGTCGACTTCTCCGAAGACCTCCCGGGCGGTGGCAAAGGCGCCGGCGAGGTCCGCTCCCATGCCGACGGCCTGCGATCCCTGTCCCGGAAAGACAAAAGCTCGACTCATGCGCGTTTTCCCCTGATTTCAGCTTGAATTGCGGCAGTCATACCGGCGTAACCAACGCAGTCAAGCCGCGCGGGGAAGACTTGCTTTCAGGGCACTTGCCTGTATAACCGCCCCTCTTCGGGGCCTGAGTCGGCCCCGCTCTCCTTGCCGCCCCGGTGCATTCCGCGATGGGACGGCTAGATCCGGCCGGTTCCTCGGAACTCCGGGTCGCTAACAGCCATAAGGAGCCGAATCTACATGGCACTCTACGAGAATGTCTTCATTGCGCGTCAGGACGTTGCGACGACGCAAGTGGAGGCTCTGACCACCCAGTTCTCCGAACTGGTCACCAGCATGGGCGGCACCGTCTCCAAGAAGGAGTATTGGGGCCTCCGTTCGCTGACCTACCGCATCAAGAAGAACCGCAAGGGTCACTACACCCTGCTCAACATCGACGCCCCCGCGGCGGCGGTGAAGGAGCTGGAGCGCACGATGTCGATCAACGAAGACATCATCCGCTACATGACCGTGCGCGTCGACGAGCTCGAGGAGGCGCCGTCGGCCATCATGGTGCGCAGCGCCGAGAAGTCCGACCGTCCGGGCGGCGATCGTGGCGACCGCTGGGGCGACCGCCCGCCGCGCCGCGAGCGTTCGCGCTTCGGCGATGAGGGCGGCGCCGCCCCCGCCTCTGAAACGGGAGAAGAAGCATGAGCGCCCAGCGTCGTCCGTTTACCCGCCGCCGCAAGAGCTGCCCGTTCTCCGGCGCGAACGCCCCGAAGATCGACTACAAGGACGTGCGTCTCCTGCAGCGCTTCATTTCCGAGCGCGGCAAGATCGTTCCGAGCCGCATCTCGGCGGTCTCGGCCAAGAAGCAGCGTGAGCTCGCCCAGGCGATCAAGCGCGCCCGCTTCCTGGCTCTCCTGCCCTACCTCATCGCCTAACCGGGAGACGCAATCATGCCGATGAACGTCATCCTGCTCGAGCGCGTGCCGAAGCTCGGCCAGATGGGCGACGTTGTGAAGGTGAAGCCCGGCTTCGCCCGCAACTTCCTCCTGCCGCAGAAGAAGGCGCTGCGCGCGACCAAGGACAACATCACCTACTTCGAATCGCAGCGTAAGGTGCTGGAGGCGCAGAATCTCGAGCGCCGCCAGGAAGCTGAAGCGGTCGGCGCCAAGATGAAGGACCTCAAGGTCACGATCATCCGCCAGGCGTCCGAAGCGCTCCAGCTCTACGGTTCGGTCACCTCGCGCGACATCGCCGACGGCGCTGCCACGCAGGGCGTGAAGATCGAGCGCAGCCAGGTCGAACTGGACAAGCCGATCAAGGCGCTGGGCGAACACAAGATCAAGATCCACCTCCATCCGGAAGTCGTGGTCGAGATCTCGGTGCTGGTCGCCCGCTCCGCCGACGAGGCCGAGTTCCTCGCCAAGGGCGGCAGGTTGGTCGCCGAGACCGAGCGTGCGCAGATGGAAGCGGCGGAAGCCGCGCAGCGTGCGGCCGACCAGGCTGCCGCGCTGTTCGAAGCCAAGTCGGCCGAGGCCGCCGAAGGCGAGACCGCCGAGGCCGAGGCCGAGGAAACGCCCGCCGAACAGAAGTAACCCGCGTGCCGACAGGCACCGCGCAGGTCTTCGAACGCATGCCATCGCTCCGCGGTGGCATGCGTTTTCTTTTGGTGCATCCGTGATCTGGCGGCTGGGCGCCTTCGTCGTGGCGGCGATCGTCGCGCTGCCCCTGCTCGGCATCGCCTCCAGCCTCTTCACCGCCCAGGGCGATCTCTGGCGCCACCTCGCCGAGACGCAGCTGCAGGACATCGTTTTCAACACCGTCGTGCTGCTGCTGGGCGTCGGCATCGGTACCGTCTTGATCGGCACCGGAACTGCCTGGCTCGTGACGATGTACCGGTTTCCCGGAAGCCGGATGCTGCAATGGGCATTGTTGTTGCCGCTCGTCATGCCGACCTACATCATCGGCTATGCCTACGCCGACCTGCTGACCTTCGCCGGCCCGCTGCAGTCCGCGCTGCGCGCTGCGATGGGATGGAGTCGTGGAGACTACTGGTTTCCCGAGTTCGGCTCGCCACAAGGCGTCGCCCTGCTTTTCACGCTGGTCCTCTACCCCTACGTCTATCTTGCCGCGCGGGCGGCGTTCCTTGGCCAGTCGCAGTCACTGCTCGAGGCGAGCCGCATCCTCGGCAACGGTCCGTGGCGTACTTTCCTGCGCGTCGGGCTGCCGCTTGCCCGCCCGGCCATCGCCGCAGGCGCGGCCCTCGCCCTGCTCGAGACTCTCGCCGACTTCGGCACCGTCCAGTATTACGGCATCCACACCTTCACCACGGCGATCTACCGGACCTGGTACGGCATGGGAAACCGCGAGGGCGCCGCGCAGCTCTCCATGCTCCTCATCCTGATCGCGGTCACCCTCGTCGCACTGGAGTACCGGTCGCGCGGGCGGGCACGCTTCACCATTGCCTCGAACCTGCGCTATGTCGCCGAGCCGGCGCAGCTTGCCTTGCCTGCGGGTCTCGCCGCGCTCGCTGCCTGTGCCGTGCCGATCCTGCTCGGCTTCGTGGTACCGACGATGCATCTCGCGCAGCTCGCCATGTCGTCGGGCGTGCTCGTGACCGACCGGCAATTCGTCGGTGACGCCTTCAACAGCCTGATCCTGGCGACCGTGGCGGCCGCGACCATCGTCGGGCTCGCCGTCTTCCTGAGCTACGCCGGCCGGCTTGTCCGCCGCCGCCTGCTCCACCGCACCATCGCTTTCGCGTCGCTCGGCTACGCCATCCCTGGCGCCGTCATCGCCGTCGGCGTGCTGCTGCCGCTGGCCTTCGCCGATCACGGCCTCGACCTGCTCTCGCGGCAGGTGCTGGGCATCCCGACCGGCCTGCTGCTGAGCGGCACCGCCTTCGCCCTGGTCGTCGCCTATACCGTCCGCTTCCTCGCCGTCGGCATGGCCAACGTCTCGCCCGGACTGGCCGCGATCGATCCGGCCATGGATGCGAGTGCACGGATCCTGGGCGCCAGGCCGCGCGACGTCCTGTGGCGCATCCATCTGCCCATGCTGAAGGCGCCGGCCCTGACGGCCGGCATCGTCGCTTTCGTGGAGGTCCTGAAGGAGCTTCCGGCGACCCTGCTGATACGGCCCTTCAACTTCGACACGCTGGCCATCGGGGTCTACCGCTTCGCATCCGACGAGCGCCTTGCCCAGGCGGCCGTCGGATCCATCCTTATCGTCACCGTGTCACTGGCACCGGTGATCCTCCTGAGCCGCACGGTGGCAGCGTCGGGACGTCCTACTTCCAGCCGGCGCGATCCATGATCTTCAGCGCCTCGGCGTTGTTCTGCGCGAACACCCGAGCGTTGAGCTGATCTTCCTTGTACGTGCCGAGCGACTTGAGTTCCGGCGAGAGCTCGACCGAGGCCACGACCGGGTACTCGGAATTGCCGTCCGCGAAGTACTTCTGCGCGGCCGGCGAGACGAGGTACTCGAGGAACTTGACCGCCGCCTGCTTGTTCGGCGCGTGCTTGGCAATACCGCCGGCGCTCAGATTCACGTGCGTGCCGCGATTGGCCTGGTTCGGGAAGATCACGGCCAGCTTGGCCACGAGTTCCTTGTCCTCAGGCTTGGTCGAGCGCATCAGGTTCACGAAGTAGTAGGTGTTCACGACGGCGACGTCGCCCTCGCCTGCCGCTGCGGCCTTGATCTGGTCGGTGTCGCCGCCGCGCGGCGGACGTGCCAGGTTGGCCGCAACGCCCTTGGCCCAGGCTTCCGTCTTCTCCGGGCCATTGGCGGCCAGCACCGAGCCGGTGAGCGACTGGTTGTAGATATTACCCGACGAACGGATCAGAACCTTGCCCTTCCACTTCGGGTCGGCGAGGTCTTCGTAGTTCTGCGGGCCGGCGGCCGCCTGCAACTTCTCCTTGTTGAAGACGAAGACGCGGGCACGCTTGGAGAAGCCGAACCAGGTGTTGTCGGGATCGCGCAGGTGCGCGGGAATCGCCTTGGCAATCACCTGCGAGTCGGTCGCCTGCAGCAGTCCCATCTCGCGGGCACGCTCGATGCGGCCGGCGTCGACGGTGATGAACACGTCGCACGGGCTCTTGTCGCCTTCGGTGCGGAGACGCTGGATGAGCGGATCGGGCTCGGCGTCGACGCGGTTGATCTTGATTCCGGTCTGTTTCGTGAAATCGCCGTACAGGGCTTCGTCGGTCTTGTAGTGGCGGGCCGAATAGAGGTTGAGCGTATCAGCCTGCGCCCAGGCGCTCCGGGCGATGAATACGCCAGACCCGAATGCCAAGCCGGTCTTCACGAGCGCACGTCTCTTCACGTCTTCCTCCACTGCGAGTGAGTATCATTGGCCCGATATCACTCGATGTGAAGAATCGCAATTCAAATGCAAGTTATTAACAATTAGCATCCGTTAATCTTGCCTGAGCCCCTTTGCGTCAAAAATGCGGTTGGGGCTAACATCTGGACACCGACAAGCAGGAGTACGGGTCGTGCTGCTGGCTCAGGTCCTTGCCCGTGTGATTCGCGAAGGCCAACTGACCATCGTCGACGAGACAGGTCGAGCGCACCCTCTTGTGGGCTCAAAGCCCGGCCCTTCCGTTACCCTGCGCATCCATGACAGCTGGACCGGTATCCGCCTCGCCCTCCGGCCGCGCCTCGCTTTGGGCGAGGCTTACATGGACGGCCGGCTGACCGTCGAAGACGGCGACCTCTACGACCTTCTCGATCTGCTGGGCCGCAACATAGCGGCGGTCGAAGCGACGGCCATGGTTCGCTGGTCATACGGGCTCCAGCGCTGGCTGCGACTGCTCCAGCAGTACAATCCCGTCGGCAAGGCGCAGAAGAACGTCGCGCATCACTATGACCTTCGAGGCGAGCTCTACGATTTCTTCCTCGACTGCGACCGGCAATATTCCTGCGCCTACTTCCGGACCGGCAACGAGCCCCTGGAGACGGCACAGGCGGATAAGAAAGCGCACATCGCGGCCAAGCTGCTGCTCAGGCCAGGCCAGAAGGTCCTCGACATAGGATCCGGCTGGGGCGGCATGGGGCTCTACCTCGCTCGCGCCTTCGACGTCGACGTGACGGGTGTCACGCTCTCGCGCGAGCAGCATGGCGTATCCATCCACCGCGCCCTCGACGAGGGTGTCTCCGACAAGGTCCGCTTCAAGCTTCTCGACTATCGCGAGGAGCCGGGTCGTTACGACCGCATCGTCTCGGTCGGCATGTTCGAGCATGTCGGCTCGGCCCACTATCTCGAATACTTCACCAAGGTGAAGTCGCTGCTGGCCGACGACGGCGTGATGCTGCTGCATTCGATCGGCCGCATGGAGCCGCCGGGCGGCACCAATACCTGGCTGCGCAAGTACATCTTCCCCGGCGGGTACAGCCCTGCCCTGTCGGAGGTCATGGCGGCGATCGAGAGAGCCGGCCTGTGGGTGACCGACATCGAAGTGCTGCGCCTGCACTACGCGGAGACGCTGCGTCTCTGGCGCGAGCGCTTCCTGGCCAACCGCGAGCAGATCAAGCAGCTGGCCGGCTACGACGATCGCTTCTGCAGGATGTGGGAATTTTACCTGGCCGGCTGCGAAGTGGCTTTCCGGTACATGAACCAGATGGTCTTCCAGATCCAGATCGCCCGTCGGCAGGACGCCGCGCCGCTGACCCGCGATTACATGGAGACTGGAGAACGCCTGAAGAACGTGGCAGGGTCGATGGCTGCCGAATAGAAAACAATCCTCGATACGCTCTGGATAAATTTTGCTCTGAATTCTTTGCGCTGTGATCCCCCTCGCATCTTAGGCAAAGACAGTGTGATGGAGCCGCTGAAAGAGTCCTCGAACGTTACCCGCCTGCCCGGCGCGGAAGATGCGCGCCTGCGCGAGCCGCCGCACAATTTCGAAGCGGAGCAGGCGCTGCTCGGCTCCATCCTCGTGAACAATGCCGCCTACCAGCGCGTGGCGGAGTTCCTGCGCCCCGAACATTTCGCCGACCCGTCGCACGGCAAGCTCTACGATTCGCTGTCGCGGCTGATCGAGCGCGGCCAAGTCGTGAGCGCCGTCACGCTCAAGACCTATGTCGAGCAGGATCCCGCCATGAAGGAGGCCGGCGGCGCGGCCTATCTCGCCCGGCTCGCCGCAGCGTCCGTGCATGTGATCGACGCCGCCGCGTTCGGCCGCGCCGTGCACGATCTCTATCTCCGCCGCCAGCTCATCGATCTCGGCGAGAATGTCGTGAACGGCGCCTTCTCGGGCGATGTCGACGAGACCGCGCTGCAGCAGATCGAGGTCGCCGAGAAGAAGCTCTACGACCTCGCGACCACCGGCCAGACCGAGGGCGGCTTCAGGCCATTCCGCATGGCCCTCACCGAGGCGGTGAGCGCAGCGGAGGCCGCCTATCATCGCGATGGCCAGCTCACCGGCGTGGCCACCGGTCTGGTCAACCTCGACCAGTTGCTGGGCGGCCTGCACAGATCCGACCTTCTGATCCTCGCCGGCCGCCCGTCGATGGGAAAGACCGCGCTGGCGACCAACATCGCCTTCAATGCCGCCAAGGCCTACCGGGAAGAAATCGTCGACGGTCATCCCAAGGCGGTGGACGGCGCCGTGGTCGGCTTCTTCTCGCTCGAAATGTCCGCCGAGCAGCTCGCTACCCGCATGCTGTCGGAGCAGGCCGAACTCTCCTCCGAGAAAATCCGCAAGGGCGAGATGAACAGCACCGAGTTCGACCGGGTGCTGAACGTCAGCCACGAACTCGAGCATCTCAACTACTTCATCGACGACACACCCGCTCTGTCCATCGCCGCGCTTCGCACCCGCGCCCGCCGGCTGAAGCGGACGCACGGGCTCGGCCTGATCATCGTCGACTACCTCCAGCTGCTCAATCCCTCGGGCAAGAGCCGGCAGGAAAACCGCGTCCAGGAGGTCTCGGAAATCACGCGCGGCTTGAAGACACTGGCCAAGGAGCTGGACGTTCCGGTGATCGCCTTGTCGCAGCTATCGCGCGCCGTCGAGCAGCGCGAGGACAAGCGCCCCCAGCTCGCCGACCTCCGCGAGTCGGGCTCGATTGAACAGGACGCCGACGTCGTCATGTTCGTCTATCGCGAGGAATACTACCTGACCCGCACCGAGCCGGCTCGGCGCGCCGAGGAGAGCGACCAGAAGTTCAACGAGCGCCACGACGCCTGGAAGCAGCGCTGCGAGGAAACCTACGGCAAGGCCGAGGTGATCGTGGCCAAGCAGCGCCATGGTCCGACCGGCATCGTGCGCCTGTCGTTCGAAGGACAGTTCACGAAGTTCGGCAATCTCGACGGCGGTGCTGACGGGCCCGTCCCGGAGTTCTAAGGTTAAGGCGTGTCAATTTCCGGCGACGACGACGCGGCCCGACGGGCCGGCGCGATCCTTTCCATAGACCTGGGTGCAATCGCGGCCAACTGGCGCGGACTGCGCGACGCCGGCCGCGCGACCGGCCGGCAGGTCGACTGTGCCGCCGTGCTGAAGGCCGATGCCTACGGTACCGGTGCCGCCGTGGTGGGCGCCCGGCTGGCGGCCGAGGGCTGCCGGCATTTCTTCGTGGCCCAGATCGACGAGGGCATTGCGCTCCGCCGCGTCCTGCCCGAGCCGCCGATCTATGTCCTGAACGGACTGCTCCCGGGCACCGAGGCCGACTTCGTCGAGCACCGGCTCATCCCGGTCCTCAATCACCTGGCGCAGCTCAATGTCTGGCGCGCCGCCGCCCAGCGCTTCAACCGGGCGCTCGACGCGGTCGTTCATCTCGACACCGGCCTGCATCGGCTGGGATTCTCCGCAGAGGACGCGCAGGTCCTGATCAACGAGCGGGGCCGGCTGCGCGGCCTGCGGCTTGCCCTGATCATGAGCCATCTCGTGGCGTCGGAGGACACCGCCAACCCGGTCAACGGCGAGCAGCTGTCGCGCTTCCGCACCTTCGTGCGCGCCATGCCGGGCGCGCCCACTTCGCTCGCGAACTCCTCGGGCATCTTCTTGGGCCCGGACTTCCATTTCGACCTGCTGCGCCCAGGCGCAGCGCTCTACGGCATCAATCCCCTGCCCGGCCAGTCGAACCCGATGCTGCCCGTCGTGACGTTGCACGCACATATCCTGCAGACCCGCCGGATCGATGCCTTCCAGACCGTCGGATACGGCGGCGCCTGGCGCTCAGCCCGGCCCAGCCGGATCGCCACGATTGCGCTGGGGTATGCGGACGGCTATTTCCGTAACCTCGTCAACCGCACCCATGTGCATCTCGCCGGGCGCGCCGTGCCCGTGATCGGCCGTATCTCCATGGACCTCGTGACCATCGACGTGACCGACGTGCCGGAAGCCGACTGCCAGCCCGGCGCCATGGTCGAGGTGCTGGGCCCGCACCTCACGCCCGACGATCTCGCCGACCATGCCCGGACGAATGCCTACGAGATCATGACCGCTCTCGGCCGGCGCTATCACCGCGCCTATGTCGACGGTTACGCCGATGTCCCGGCCGAAGAGACCGGAGAGACGGCGTGAGCATTCCGCTGGTGACGATGCTGGGGCGCATGACGCTCGCCTTCCTGGAGGCGATTGGCAGCGTCACCTCCTTCGCCTTCCAGGCGATCCGGCACGCCGTGCAGCCGCCCTGGTACCGCCAGCAGATTCTGCGGCAGATCATGGAGATCGGCTACTACTCGCTGCCCGTGGTCGGCCTCACCGCGATCTTCACAGGCATGGTGCTGGCGCTGCAGAGCTACACCGGCTTCGCGCGCTTCTCCGCCGAGAGCGCCATTCCCAATGTCGTCGTCGTGTCGCTGACCCGCGAGCTGGGCCCCGTGCTGGCCGGCCTGATGGTGGCCGGCCGGGTCGGCGCCGCCATGGCCGCCGAGATCGGCACCATGCGGGTCACCGAGCAGATCGACGCGCTCACCACCCTCTCGACCGACCCGTTCAAGTACCTCGTCGTGCCGCGGCTGATCGCCGGCATCATCACCCTGCCGTTCCTGGTGCTGATCGCCGACATCATCGGCGTGCTGGGCGGCTTCCTGGTCGGCGTCTACAAGCTCGACTTCAACGACGCGGCCTACCTGCGCAACACGATGGACTTCCTGCAGTTCCAGGACGTCTTCTCGGGGCTCGTGAAGGCGGCGGTGTTCGGTTTCCTGATCACGCTGATGGGCTGCTACCACGGCTACACGTCGCGCGGCGGCGCCCAGGGCGTCGGCATGGCGACGACGAGCGCCGTGGTCTCGGCCTCTATCCTGATCCTGACCTTCAACTACTTCATCACCGAAGCCTTCTTCGCGCGCTGATCGGCTCCCGCCTCATGGCCTCCCCCAAGATCTCGCTGCGCGGCGTCACCAAGGCTTTCGGACCGAAGAAGGTGCTGCAGGGAATCGAGCTCGACGTGGCGCCGGGCGAGTCGATGGTGGTGATCGGCGGCTCGGGCACCGGCAAGTCGGTGCTGCTGAAATGCATCCTGGGCCTCATGCGTCCGGACAACGGCTCGATCCGGATCGACGGCGAGGAGACGAGCGACCTCAGCGATCGCAACCGCGCGCGCGTCATGCGCAAGTTCGGCATGCTGTTCCAGGGCGGCGCGCTGTTCGATTCGCTGCGCGTCTGGGAGAATGTGGCCTTCGGCCCCATCCAGAGCGACGGCATGGCGCCCGCGAAGGCCCGCGAGGTCGCCATCGCCAAGCTGGGCGCGGTCGGCCTCAGTCCAGAGATCGGTGAGCTCTTCCCGTCCGAACTGTCGGGCGGCATGCAGAAGCGCGTGGCGCTGGCCCGCGCCATCGCCCGCGAGCCCGAGATCATCTTCTTCGACGAGCCAACGACCGGCCTCGATCCGATCATGGCCGACGTCATCAACGACCTGATCGTGAAATGCGTCAGCGACCTCGGCGCGACGGCGGTCTCCATCACCCACGACATGGCCAGCGCCCGCAAGATCGGCCATCGCATTGCTATGCTCTATGAGGGCAAGCTGATCTGGCAGGGTCCGGTCGCGGACATCGACCGTTCCGGCAACGCCCATGTCGACCAATTCATCCACGGCCGGGCGGAGGGCCCGATCCGGATGCAGGTCCGGAAGCTCTGACCGTGGCGCGCCCGCTCAAGAGCTACGTGTGCCAATCCTGTGGTGCCACCACCAGCAAATGGAGCGGCCGCTGCGAATCCTGCGGCGAGTGGAACACGATCGTCGAGGAAGCGGCGCCTGCGCCCGGCCCGGCCGGTGGCGGCATGGCCCGTCGCGGCAAGGGCCGGCTGCTCGAGTTCACCGGCCTCACCGGTTCGACGCCGCAGCCGCCGCGCCTTAAGAGCGGCATCAACGAATTCGACCGCGTCTGCGGCGGCGGGCTGGTCGTCGGCTCGGCACTGCTGATCGGCGGCGATCCCGGCATCGGCAAATCGACCCTGCTGCTGCAGATGGCGGCGGCGCTCGCCAAACAGAACACCGCCTGCGCCTACATCTCCGGCGAAGAGGCCGTCGACCAGGTGCGGCTGCGCGCCGAGCGACTGGGCCTGGCCGATGCGCCGGTCCAGCTGGTCGCCGCCACGTCGGTGCGCGACATCGTGGCCTCGTTGGAGCGGCCGGACGCGCCCAAGGTGGCGGTCATCGATTCGATCCAGACCATGTGGCTCGACACGGTGGATTCGACACCCGGCACCGTCACCCAGGTCCGCGCCTCGGCACAGGCGCTCGTCGAGCTGGCAAAGCGGCGCGGCATCGCGGTTCTGCTGGTCGGCCACGTCACCAAGGACGGCGCCATCGCCGGCCCCCGCGTGCTCGAGCACATGGTCGACACCGTGCTCTATTTCGAGGGCGAGCGCGGCCACCAGTTCCGCATCCTGCGCACGGTCAAGAACCGCTTCGGCCCGACCGACGAGATCGGCGTCTTCGAGATGTCGGACCGCGGCCTGTCCGACGTCGCCAATCCTTCGGCGCTGTTCCTGGCGGATCGGCGGGGTCATGTCTCGGGGACCTGCGTCTTCGCCGGCATCGAGGGCACGCGGCCGCTGCTGGTCGAGATCCAGGCGCTGGTCAGCCCCTCCTCGCTCGCCACGCCCCGGCGTGCCGTGGTCGGCTGGGATTCGAACCGCCTGGCCATGGTGCTCGCCGTCCTGGAGGCCCGCTGCGGCGTCACGATCGGCGCCAACGACGTTTATCTGAACGTGGCCGGCGGCCTCCGGATCGGCGAGCCGGCGGCCGATCTCGCCGTGGCGGCGGCCGTCATCTCCTCTCTGGCTGACGAGCAGGTACCGGGCGACATGGTGGTGTTCGGCGAGATCGGCCTGGGCGGGGAAGTCAGGCCGGTCGGCCAGCGCGAGGCCCGCCTGCGGGAGGCGGCGAAGCTCGGATTCCGAAGTGCACTCATACCGCAGGTTCGCAGCGGCTCCGGCCCTGCCCCGCGTGCGCCGGAGGGCATCGCCATTGACGAAATCGAGCATCTGTCGGACCTTGTGGCGCGTTTCCAACCGGCCGATCGGCCACTAAAACGTGGCCGGCGCGAAGGGTCTCCCGAAGGGTCCGGGGGCCGTCGCCGCGATTTTGATCAGGACTAGGGCAACAGGGTCGATGGAACAGCTGGGAATTACCGTTTTCGATGTCGCCGTGATCGCCATCGCCGTGTTCGGCGCGGCCATCGGCCTGTCCACGGGCTTTGCCCATGCCGTCCTGTTCATCGCCTCCTGGATCGCCGCGGGCTGGGTTGCCTGGCGCTTTTCCAAGGTCGTCGAGCCCGAAGTCCTGAAGCTCGTCGGCAGCGCCGAGCTTTCCTATTTCATCTCCCTGCTGGTCGTCTTCGTGGCCGCCCTGATCGTGCTGATCATGCTGACCAGCGTGCTTTCGCGCTCGATCCGGTCGAGCCCGCTGGGCAAGCCCGACAAGATCCTGGGCGCGGGCTTCGGCGTGCTGTGCGCCTGGGTCGCCATGGGCACCGCCTTCCTGTTCTACGGATATCTCGGCCCGCGCCAGCTGCCGCCCGCCGTTGAAGGTGCCGCCAGTTTCCCGATGATCCGCGAAATGGCGACCTTCGTGGAACCCTACCTGCCGACCGGTTTCCGCAACCGCCTGCAGCGGCCGGGCATGGAAAGCGGCACCATCGCGCCCGCGACCCGCGCGCCCACGGCCGCACCGTCCGACGCGGCACCGTCGGCTCCGCCCGCCGCCCCCGCGGCTCCTGAGGGAACCAAACCGCCGCAGTGAGTTATCCTTGATAGCGTCGGGGCGACACCCCAGCTATAACCCCGCCGTGCATAGCACCCTGAAACGCTCCGACGACGCCCTCGACGACAAGTTTCACGAGGAATGTGCGTTGTTCGGCATCTACGGGACGTCGGATGCCGCCGCCCATAGCGCGCTGGGCCTCCACGCCCTGCAGCATCGCGGCCAGGAAGCTTCCGGCATCGTCACCTTCGACGGCCGACTTTTCCACAATCACCGCGCCGCCGGCCTGGTCGGCGACATCTTCGGCACCCAGTCGATCATGGACAAGCTGGTCGGCTACTCGGCGATCGGCCACAACCGCTACGCCACGACCGGCGGCTCGTCGGACCGCAACATCCAGCCGATCTTCGCCGATTTCGACTTCGGCGGTCTCGCTTTGGCGCACAACGGCAACCTGACCAACGCCTATCTCCTGCGCAAGGAGCTGGTGCGTATCGGCTGCCTGTTCCAGTCGACGACCGACACCGAGGTCATCAACCACCTGATCGCCCGCTCCAATTACTCGACCGTCGTCGACCGGCTGATCGACGCGCTGGGTCGGGTCAAGGGCGCCTACTCCCTCCTGCTGCTGACCAACGAATGCCTGATCGGCGTGCGCGACCCGATGGGCGTGCGCCCGCTGGTGATCGGCAAGCTCGAGGACGCCTGGATCCTGACCTCCGAGAGCTGCGCGCTCGACATCATCGGCGCCCGCTTCGTGCGCGACGTCGAGCCGGGCGAGATCGTGATCGTCGACGGCAACGGGCTGCGCTCGATCAAGCCATTTGCCAAGCAGAAGCGCCGCTTCTGCGTGTTCGAGCACATCTACTTCGCGCGGCCGGATTCGAAGGTCGAGGGCATCGGCGTCTACGACGCGCGCAAGCGCATCGGCATGGAGCTGGCCAAGGAAAGCCCGATCCCCGCCGACGTCGTCGTCCCGGTGCCGGATTCCGGCGTGCCCGCCGCGATCGGCTATGCCGCCCAGTCCGGCCTGCCGTTCGAGCTCGGCATCATCCGCAACCACTATGTCGGCCGCACCTTCATCGAACCGGCGGACCATATCCGCCATCTCGGCGTGCGCCTAAAGCACAATGCCAACCGCGCCCACATCGAGGGCAAGCGCGTGATCCTGGTTGACGATTCGATCGTGCGCGGCACGACCTCGATGAAGATCGTCGAGATGGTGCGCAACGCCGGCGCCAAGGAAGTGCATATGCGCATCGCGGCGCCGCCGACGACCGATCCCTGCTTCTACGGCATCGACACGCCGGACAAGGACAAGCTGCTGGCCTCGCGCTACGACGTCGCCGGCATGGCGAAGTTCATCGGTGTCGATTCACTGGCCTTCGTCTCGATCAACGGGCTCTACCGCGCGATGGGCCTGCCGGGCCGCGATGCTGCCGCTCCGGCCTTCTGCGACGCCTGCTTCACCGGCGACTACCCGATCGACCTCGACGACGTCACGGGCGTCGAGGATCGCCAGCTTTCCCTCCTCGTCGAATCGGCCTGAGTTCCAATCAATGACTGAAGCTGCCGTCGGCCGACTCGCCGGACGCGTTGCGCTGATCACCGGCGCCTCGCGCGGCCTGGGCGCCGCCGCTGCCCTCGCCTATGCCCGCGAAGGCGCGCATTGTGTGCTGGTCGCCCGCACGGTCGGCGGCCTCGAGGAAGTCGACGACCGTATCCAGGCAGCCGGAGGCTCGGCCACCCTGGTCCCGCTCGACATGACTGACGGTCCGGGAATCGACCGGCTGGGTCAGGCTCTGTTCGACCGTTTCGGCCGCCTCGACGTGCTGCTGGGCAACGCCGCGATCCTGGGCACGCTCTCGCCGATGGGCCATTTCGAGCCCAAGATTTTCGAGCAGGTGATGGCGGTGAACGTTACCGCCAACTGGCGCCTGATCCGCTCGATGGACCCGCTGTTGCGCCGCTCCGATGCCGGCCGCGCCATCTTCGTCACCTCAGGTGCCTCGCGCCGGATCATCCCCTATTGGGGCGCCTATGCCACGAGCAAGGCGGCGCTCGATATGATGGTCGGCATCTATGCGGCCGAAGTCGCGCATACGCAGGTGAAGGTCAATCTCTTCAACCCGGGCCCGATGCGCACCTTCATGCGCCGCGAGGCGTTTCCGGGCGAGGACGAAGCCCAGCAGATCCCGCCCGAGGCGCACGGCGAATCGCTGATCCAACTCGCGATGCCGAGCTGCACGATGAACGGCGAGTGGGTCGCCGGCGACCAGGCCCTGCAGCACCGCCCGAGCGTAAATTAAGGGAAGAAGCGAAGGATCCCTCACTACGTTCGGGATGACACCATTGCTCTGATTTGCGCTGTGCGCAGATACCAAAGCCGGTGTCATCCCGAATGCAGTGAGGGATCCTTATTCATAGGCGATTGCTCCCCCGCATGACGGGGAAGCAATCCAAGTGGCGCGCGCCTTACTCGGCGGCCATGTCCATCGTCGCCAGGACCTTGGGCGGCGACATCGGCAGGCTGTAGAAACGGCGGCCGAGCGCGTCGTAGATCGCGTTCGACACGGCAGCGAGCGGCGGCACCAGCGGCACCTCGCCGACGCCGCGCACGCCCTGCGGATGCTTCGGGTTCGGGATTTCGAGGATCACCGAGTCGAGCATCGGCAGGTCGGAGCTGACCGGCATGCGGTAGTCGAGGAAGCTCGGGTTATCGAGCTTGCCGTCCTTGTTGTAGATGTACTCCTCGCTCAGCGCCCAGCCGATGCCCTGGGCAGCACCGCCCTGGATCTGTCCTTCGACGTAGCTCGGATGGATGGCGCGGCCGACATCCTGGAAGGCCGTGTAGCGCAGCACCCGCACGATGCCGAGATCGGGGTCGACCTCGACGTCGCAGACGTGCGTGGCGAAGCCGCCTTCGGCACCCGTCGTGTTGAGCTGCTGGCCGGCGCCGATCGGGCCGCCGGTGGCGCTGGCTTGCGCGGCGATCTGGCCGAGGCTGAGCGGCTCGAACTTGCCGGCATTGTCGCCGGCCGGACGGGCCTCGCCGTTCTCCCAGACGACCGCATCGGGATCGATCTTCCAGATCTTGGCGGCGCGCTCGCGGAGCTGGGTGATCACCCGCTCCGTCGACTGCGTCACGACCATGGCCGAGGCATAGGTCACGCGGCTGCCGCCGGTCAGGTTGCTGAAGCCGATGACGCTGGTATCGCCGATCAGCACAGAGACCTTCTTGTAGTCGATGCCCAGGATCTCGGCGGTGATGTTGGCCGTCGAGGCGCGCGAGCCGCCGATGTCGGGATGGCCGGTGATCACCACCACCGTGCCGTCCTCGTTGATGTTGACCTGCGCGCTCGATTCGCCGCCGGCGTTGAACCAGAAGCCCGAGGCCACGCCGCGGCCGTACAGCATGCCCTTCTTCGACTTGGGCAGCGGCGTCGTGTAGTGCGCGTGCTTCTTTGCCTCCTCGATCGTCTCGACGAAGCCGATGCGCGGGAAGACCGGGCCGTGCGCGGCCTTGGTGCCCTGCTTGGCCGCGTTCTTCAGACGGAACTCCAGCGGATCCATCTTCAGTGCCTCGGCCATCTCGTCCATGACGCACTCGACGCCATAGGCGCCGATCGGGGCGCCGGGGGCGCGATAGGCCGCGACCTTGGAGCGGTTGGACACCACGTCGTAGCCGAACGAGTGCACGTTCGGGATGTCATAGGGTGCGAAGGCGCAGCCCGCCGCGCCGCGGATCGGCGAGCCCGGCAGCGCGCCGGCCTGCAGGCAGAAGGTGCCCTGCGCCGCCACCAGCTTGCCGTCCTTGGTCGCGCCCAGCTTGACCTTGCTGTAGGAGCCCGAGGTCGGGCCCGAGGCGTGGAACACCTCGCCGCGCGACATGACCATCTTCACCGGACGGCCAGACTTCTTGGCCAGGATCAGGGCCAGCGGCTCCAGGTAGATGATGGTCTTGCCGCCGAAGCCGCCGCCGATCTCGGCGGGAATCGCGCGGATGTCGTTCTGCGGCAGCCCCGTCAGGTAGGCGCACATGGCGCGGACCATGAACTGACCCTGGCTGGAGCTCCAGATCGTGGCCTTGCCGTCGGAGACGCTGACCAGGCAGGCATGCGGCTCGATATAGCCCTGGTGCACCGGCTGGGTGCGGAAGCTGCGCTCGATCACGACATCGGCCTTGGCAAAGCCCTCGCCGATGTCACCGAGCTTGTGCTCTAGGGTGCCGGCGATGTTCGACGGCTTGTCCTTGAACTTGATGAAGTCGTGCAGGATCGGCGCGTCGGGCTTCATCGCCTCCTCGACGTCGATCACGAAGGGCAGCACCTCGTACTCGACCTCGATCAGCTTGCAGGCTTCCGCCGCGATCTTCTCCGACATCGCCGCCACCGCCGCGACCGGATGGCCGGCGAACAGCGCCTTCTCGCGCGCCATGACGTTGCGGCACATCCAGCGCATGTCCTGGATGCCCAGCATGACGGACTTGTCGAGCGGGAAGTTCACGATGTCCTTGGCGGTCATCACGGCCTTCACGCCGGGATGGGCTTCGGCCTTGCTGGTGTCGATCGACTTGATGCGCGCGTGCGGATGCGGGCTGCGCAGCACCTTGCCCCAGATCATGCCGGGCATGGTCGTGTCGGCGGCATAGGCCGCGCGGCCCGTCACCTTGTCGGCGCCGTCGGGGCGGATCGTGCGCTTGCCGATCCACTTGTTGTCGTTGGCGGTTTCGGTGCTCCCAGTCGTGCTCATTGTGCGGCCCTCATTTCGGCAGCGGTTTCCATCACGGCGCGGATGATCTTGTCGTAGCCGGTGCAGCGGCAGAGGTTGCCGGCCAGCCAGAAGCGGACTTCGTGCTCGGTCGGATCGGGGTTCTTCTCGAGCAGCGCCTTGGCGGCCATCAGCACGCCCGGCGTGCAGATGCCGCACTGGAGCGCCGCCGATTCGAGGAACTTCTGCTGCAGCGGGTGCAGATCCTCGCCCGCCATGCCCTCGATGGTGCCGATCTTCTGGCCCTCGGCCTCGGCCGCCAGCATCAGGCAGGAGCAGACGATGCGTCCGTTCAGGGTGACGGTGCAGGCACCGCAGTCGCCGGTGCCGCAGCCTTCCTTCGCACCCGTCAGGCCGAGCGGTCCGCGCAGCACGTCGAGCATGCTCTGCTCGGCGTCGCACAGGAATTCCTGCGGCTCGCCGTTGATCGTGGTGGAGACGTGAAGCTTTGCCATGGTCTTACTTTCCTCCCGCGCGTTCGGCGGCAATGAGTGCGGTGCGCTTCAGCAGGACGCCGGCGACCTTGGTCCGGTAGGCGATGGTGCCGCGCTTGTCGTCGATCGGACGGCAGGCGGCGCTGCAGGCGGCGGCGGCCTTGGCCAGCGCCGCGTCGTCGAGCTTCGAGCCGATCAGCGCCTTGGCAGCTTCCTCGACCAGCAGCACGGTCGGCGCGACGGCGCCGAGGCTCACGCGCGCAGCGGTGCAGGTTCCCTTGTCCATCGTCAGGCTGACGCCGCAGCCCACGACGGCGATGTCCATCTCGGTGCGCGGGATCATGCGCAGATAGGCGTCGCTCGAACCCTTGGGCCGCGCCGGCAGATTGAAGGAAACGACGATCTCGCCAGCCTCCAGGTTGAGGCGGCCCGGTCCCTTCGGCACCTTCTCGACGGCCAGCTCACGACGGCCGTTCGGTCCCTGGATGGTGACGATGGCGCCGGCCGCGACCATGGCGGGCACGCTGTCGCCGGCGGGCGAGCCGTTGCACAGGTTGCCGCCCGGCGTGGCGCGGCCCTGGACCTGGGTCGAGCCGATCAGGTTGGTGGCCTCGACGACGCCCGGCCAGATCTTGCTGACCTTGGGATGCTCGCGCAGCACGGCGCCGGAGACGGCGGCGCCGATCCGGAAGCCTCCGTCCTTGGTCTCCTCGATGGAGGTCATTTCGGCGATCTTCTTGATATCGACGATCGTTCCCGGCGAGACGATCCCGGTGCGCATCTGGACCAGGAGGTCGGTGCCTCCTGCCAGGATCCGGCCGGTCCCCGCCGCCGCGGCAAACGCCCGAACCGCCTCGTCGAGCGTCTTCGGCGCTACGTACTGGACATCCATCGTTCAACCCTTTCATCCCGTCGGCGGCTGCGGCGCAGCTCGTTATTTCGACTTTATTGGAATGAAGCCTAGGGCAGCAGGTCGGTACGGGGCAAGGCGCGTCTCAACCACCGGCCGCATGGCGGGCGATGGCGGGCTGAGCTCCACTCAGCCCTATCGTTGCGGCTTGCGACGCCCCTCGTAGGGGTTCTTCGGCTTGCGCATGCTGAGCCGGATCGGGACGCCCGGCATGTCGAAATCGTCACGCAGCCGGTTGGTCAGGAAGCGCAGATAGTCCGCGCCCAGCTCCTCCGGCTGGCTGACCGACAGGATGAAGGTCGGCGGCCGGCGCTTGATCTGGGTCATGAAGCGCAGCCGGATACGGCGGCCGTTGCTGGCCAGCGGCGGCGGATGCAGCGTCTCCATTTCGCGCAGCCAGCGGTTGAGCTTGGGCGTCGTGACGCGCTTGTTCCAGATCTCGTAGGTCTCGAATACCTTGGGCAGCAGGCGCTCGACGCCGCGGCCGGTCAGCGCCGAGAAGCCGACGATGGCCACGTCCTTCACCTGCGAGAATGACATCTCCAGCCGGTCGCGCAGCTTGCGCCACTGCTTCGCCGAGCTGGACTGGTCGTCGGCCAGCAGGTCGGTCTTGTTGACCGCGATCACCAGCGCGCGGCCCTCCTCGATCACCCAGCCGGCGATGTTGAGGTCCTGCTTCTCGGCCATGTCGGCGGCGTCCAGCACCACGACGGCCACGTCGGCCAGCCGGATCGTGTCGAGCGTGTCGGCCACCGAAGCGGCTTCCAGCTTGGCCTCGATGCGGCTGCGGCGACGCATGCCCGCGGTGTCGACCAAGCGCACCGGGCGCCCCCGCCATTCCCATTCGACGCGGATGGAGTCGCGCGTGATGCCGGCCTCGGGCCCGGTGAGGACGCGCTCCTCGCCGACCAGCCGATTGAGCAAGGTCGACTTGCCGACATTCGGCCGGCCGACGATCGCCAGGAGCAGCGGCCGGCCCTCGGGCACGTCCTCGAGATCGGGGTCGCTCGCCTCGGCGTCGGCTGCCTCGTCCTCTTCCGGCATCGGCTCGATGTGCCGACCGAGTGCCTCGTGCAGGTCGCTCAAGCCCTCGCCATGCTCGGCCGAGACCGGAATCGGCTCGCCAAGGCCCAGCCCGTGCGCTTCGGCGAGGCCCTGCTGACCGGCGCGACCTTCGCATTTGTTGGCGACCAGGATCACCTTTGCCGACCGCTTGCGCAGCCAGCTCGCGAAGCTCTCGTCGAGCGGCAGGACGCCGGACCGCGCATCGATCAGGAACAGGACGACGTCGGCACTCTCGATGGCGCGTTCGGTGAAGCGCCGCATGCGCGCCTCGAGCGCCTCGCCGCCGGCGGTTTCCCAACCCGCGGTGTCGAGCAGCATGAAGGCGAGGTCGCCCAGCTGCGCCGGCTGCTCACGAATGTCGCGCGTGACGCCCGGCGTGTCGTCGACGATGGCGCGACGGCGGCCGACCAGCCGGTTGAACAGCGTGGACTTGCCGACATTGGGACGCCCGACGATGGCGACGCGGCGCATCGCCTGGGTGGTTGGCCGATCTTCAGCGGAGGGCAATGAGACGTCCGGAGTCTGTGAGGACGTAGATGGTCCGGTTGGCAATGACGGGACCGAGGCGCACGCGATCGCGCAGGTCGACCTTGCCCATGATCTCGCCGGTGTAAGGCGAGACGGCCAGCAGGTCGCCCAGCGAGCTGGTCAGCAGCAGGCGGTCGCCCGCCAGCACCGGCCCGCCCCACAGCACCGGGAGGCGCTTCTTCTCGTCCTCATACCGGGTGAGCGGCGTGACCCAGCGAACCTTGCCGGTGTCGCGGACCATGGCCACCACGTCGGCATTGCCGGTCATGAGGAACAGGAAGCGGCCCGCCGTCCACGGCGTCTGGCTGCCGCCGATGTTGCGATCCCACTGGCGCTGGCCCGAGCGCAGGTCGATGCCGGCGATCTGGCCAGCCGATCCCATCGCGATCACCAGGCCGCGGTCGATCACGGGGCGTCCGCGAATGTCGGCCAGGTTGCCGAAGGCGCGGATGTCGGCGCGCGCGCCGATCAGCGATTCGTTCCAGATCGGCCGGCCGTTGTCGGCGCGCAGCGCCACGACCTCTCCCGACGTGAACGGCGCGACGACGGTGTCGCCCGACCCTGCCGCGCTGTTGCCGCCGACATATCCCGCCGTTTCCTGCAGACCGGGGAACTGCCAGAGTTCGGAGCCGTCGGACGCGGCGAGCGCCTGCAGCTTGTTGTCGATGGCGATGACATAGACACGGTCGTTCAACACCAGCGGCGCGCCCCGAACCGGCGCGCTGACGACCGAGTTCCAGTCCTCCTTGCCGGTGTTCGGGTCGAGCGAATAGACCATGGCGAAGCCCGTCGTGACGAACAGCTTGCCGCCGTAATAGGCCAGCCCGCCGCCGAATTCGTCGGAGTCGCGCGCCTTCTCCGGCGCCAGCGTGACCCGCCACAGCAGCGCGCCGGTGTCGGCATTGAAGGCCGACACGGTTCCCTGCGCGTCCTTGGCGAACACCTTGCCCTCGGCCACGACCGGCGGCGTCGTCAGGATGCGAGTCGAACTGCTGCCCGAGCCGACGTCGGCGGTCCAGACGATCTGCGGCGAGGCGCCGACCGCCAGGTTGTGCATGGCGTTGTTGGCGAAGCCGCCGGACTGCGGCCACGACTCGTTCACCGTCGGCGGCGGCAGCACGACCTGCATATTCGCGACATCGCTGTCGGGTTCGAGGTCCTTGCGATCGCCCAGCACGGAAATCCGTTCGCCGACCAGCGCCGTCTTCTTCTTGTCGAAGATATCGCAGCCGGAGAGGGAGACCACCACCAGGGCGGCGGCGAGAAGGAAACGGGGATCGACCACGCGCAACAGGCTCGTCATCGGACTACTTGGCCTCCGCGCCGCCGTGAAGATTGAGCATTGCCGAGACCCGCTGCGAAGCGCCCTGCGGCACCGCCGGGTCCTTGGCGATCTCGTTCCACAATTCCTTCGCCTTCTTGGTATCGCCTTTGCGCACGGCCAGCATCGCCTGGAGCTCACGCACGCTCAGGCGGAACGGCCGGCCGGGAGCCGCGAGCGGCTCGAGCCGGGCGACCATCTCCTCGGCCTTGGGTGTATCGATGCTCTTGAAAGCGGCGATCACCAGCGCGAGGTCGCTGAGCTCGCTCGCCGACAGGGTGGGCGCCACCGTCGAGAGTGCCGTCACCTGCTCATCGAGCGTGGCGCGGAGCTGCGCCGCCGTGAGCGCCGCCAGCGAACGGTAGGGCTGCAGGGCGTTGGCCGCCTGCTTCTCCAGTTCGGTGCGCGCTGCGGCCGGGTCCGTCGCGATCTGCGCCAATGCAGCCGAATAGGCGGCACTGGCGGCAGCACGCTGCGCCCGATCGTACTGGCGCCAGCCGACGAATGCCGTGACGGCCACCACGACCACGACCGCTCCGGTCACCACCCAGGTGCCGTAGCGCGCCCACCATTCCTTCATCTCGTCCTTGCGGACGGCGTCATCTATCTCGTGGAACGCGGCGGAGTCGGACACGTAGTGCTCCCGGAATATCGCGAAATATCAACAGCTTCAGCGGCGGTTCATAGCCCTCCCCCCAAGCTTTGGCAAACAACGGAATGGGGCCGCAGAGCGCTTTACCCCCATCGCCGGTTCTGCAAGAATTCACATCACTGACATGTTCGAAGTCGCGGTGGCATGACCAACCTGTACCGTTTGGCCGATCAACGGGCCCGGCGCCGGATCGTCTCGTTCGACAAGCGGGAACTGTCGCGCCTTCTCGGTCTCTACAGCATGCGTGTGGCAAGCGGCGAATGGCGCGACTACGCCATCGACTTCCGGCCGGGCATGGCGATCTTCTCGATCTTCCGCCACACCGCCGAGAGCCCGCTGTACGCCATCGCCAAGGTGCCGGGAGGCGGCAGCGGCGGCAGCTACATGGTCTATAACGGCCCGCGCAAATTGGCGCACGGCGATACGCTCGAAGACGTACTGCGCGTCTTCGAGCGCAAGCTCAAGCTTCTGCTGGGATAGTGCTACTTCTTCGGCGTGGTGGCCGCGCCGATGCCGGCGCCGACCGCGGTGCCGACCAGCACGGGAGCCACGAGCGGCCAGCCGGCGATCGCGCCGACCGCAAGGCCGGTGCCCGCACCGATGGCGCCGCCCGTCACGGCGCGTTCACCCCAGGTGTCGCCACAGGCGGAAACCGACAGGGCGAGCGGCAGGAGAAGAGCAATAGCGGCGGTTTTCATTGTCGAACCTCGAATAAAGAGGGGAACGGCGAATTATGCCGTCAGCAATCAATTATCTTGCCTGTTAAAGGCCTTATGAGACGACCTTCCGCCATTTCGCCTCGACTGTCAATTATATCGTATAATTCATTGAATTATAATGATTTATCTTGAGATTCCCTGGAGCTCACGCCATCTGGCCGGCGGCTCGCCGAACTCACGCTTGAAGGCACGATTGAACGCGACTTCCGACTCGTAACCGACGGCATGGGCGATCTGGGCGATGTTTTGCCGCCCGCCCCGCAGCTTCTCCTTGGCCATCTGTAGTCGCCAGTGCGTGAGATAGCGGATGGGCGGCATCCCGACCAAGGCCGTGAACCGGTCGTTGAAGGCGCTGCGCGACATGGAGACTTCGCGGGCGAGCCTGTCTGCGGTCCAGTCGCTGTCGATGCTCCCGTGCAGCAGCGCCAGGGCGCGCCCGATCTGCGGGTCCCTGAGACCGCCCAGCCAGCCGGCCTGCTCCCCTTCCAGCCCGCTCGCATAGTCGCGCACCGCCTCCACGAACAGCAGCTCCGAAAGGCGCGACATCACCGTCGAGGAGGCGTACTTGCCCGCCGCCAGTTCGCGGGCGGCGAACCGGACCGAGGCCTCGACCCAGTCGCGGGAGGCGCCGTTGCGGATGTCGAGCTTCAGCAGCCGGGGCAAGGTGGCGATCAGTGGATTGTGGACCTCGTCGGTCGCCAGGAAGCCGCAGACGAGGCGGGTCGGCTCGCCGCCGCCGCCATGGTCGATCTGCCAGAGCCCGTTCGTCTTTCCCGGCAGGATCAGCGCCCCCGCCTCCACCGGGGCAATGCCCGGCGCACTGGACAGGGTGTGAGGCTCATTGCGCGGCAGGAGCACCACCTCGCCGGCCGCGACCTCCATGGGCGGCTCGCCGGCGAACGCGCACTGCAGCCGACCGTCGATCACGAAGTGATAGGCGATGATCTGGCCGGGCGTCTCGATGAAGGCCCGGATGTCGCCCGGCGTGATATGAGCGGTGGTGCACCAGGGCGCGGTGAAGCGCGCCTCGAGGAACACGCCGCCGGTCAGCCGCACCGAGCCCAGGACTTGCGACAGGGGATCTATCACGCCGCCTCCTCCCGGAGTGGAACCGCCGGCCGGTCAAAAGATGCGGCCGCCCGGTCAATTACAACCGCGCCCCCTTCCCATATTTTTCCCGGTGACGCCATGCTGGCGTCCCCACGGAGTGAACGATGAAGTCGACTGCCAAGTATCGCCATGGCCTGCCCCAGGGTGACGGCACCCTGTTCCTGACCGACGGCGGCATCGAGACCTGCCTGATCTTCCAGGACGGGCTCGACCTGCCTCTCTTCGCGGCCTTTCCCCTGATGCGCGACGTGAAGGGCCGCCAGTTCCTGGTCCGCTACTACGAGCGCTACATCGACATCGCCCGCACCAACGGCATGGGCTTCATCCTCGAGAGCCCGACCTGGCGGGCGAGCACCGACTGGGGCGCGCGGCTCGGCTACCCGGCCGAGGACATCGCCGCGATCAATGCCGACGCCATCGACCTGATGCACGACCTGCGGGAAGCCTACGAGACCCCGGCGTCGCCGATGGTGGTGAGCGGCTGCATCGGCCCGCGGGGCGACGGCTACGTGCCGGGCGAGGTCATGACCGAGCGCGCGGCCGAGGCCTATCACGCGCTGCAGGTCGAGGCCTTTGCGTCGGCCGGCGCCGACCTGGTGACCGCCATCACCATGACCAACACCAACGAGGCGATCGGCATCGCGCGCGCGGCTCAACGGGCCGGCATGCCGGTGGCGCTTTCCTTCACGGTGGAAACCGACGGACGGCTGCCGACCGGGCAGACGCTGACCGAGGCGATCGAGACCGTCGACGCGGCGACCGCGAACAGCCCGGCCTACTACATGATCAACTGCGCCCATCCCACCCACTTCCAAGGTGTGATGGAACCCAGCGAAGGCTGGATGCAGCGGGTCCGCGGGCTGCGCGCCAATGCCTCGCGGCGCAGCCACCAGGAGCTGAACGACTCCCCTGATCTCGACGCCGGCGACCCGATCGAGCTCGGCGGCCAGTACCGCGACCTCGTGCAGGCCCATCCGCAGATCAACGTGCTGGGCGGCTGCTGCGGCACCGATCACCGCCACGTCGAGTGCATCGCGCTCGCCTGCAAGACAGTGCGCGCGAACGCGGCCTAGAAGGGCGAAATCCATCAACGGAGCGCGCAACTCCAGTTGCGCTCAAGCTTGGTGGATCGGCAAGACATGAGCGCAACTGGAGTTGCGCGCTCCAATGAGGCCCTTAGGCCAGCGCCTCGTACTGGTCGGGCTTGAAGCCGACCAGCAGCTTGGCGCCGGCTTCGAGCACCGGGCGCTTGATCATCGAGGGCTGGGCGATCATCAGCGCGATCGCCTTCTCCTCGGTCAGGCGTTCCTTGTCCGCGTCGGGCAGCTTGCGGAAGGTCGTGCCGGCGCGGTTCAGCAGCACTTCCCAGCCGACCTTGCGGGCCCAGCCTTCGAGGCGGCCGCGCTCGATGCCGGCCGTCTTGTAGTCGTGGAAGTCGTAGGCGACGCCCTTCTTGTCGAGCCAGGCGCGCGCCTTCTTCATCGTGTCGCAGTTCTTGATGCCGTAGATCGTGGTCATGCGCCCACGATCCCGGAGTCAGGGCTGGACGTCTAGCCCCTTGTAGAGCGCGGCGCTGTAGATGCCGTGCGAGCGCACGTTCTTGATGCTCTTCTTCGCGACCAGGAAGAGCCTGGAATGCGCTGCCGGGATCATCAGCGCCTCGTCGTGCATCCGGCGCTGGATCTCCTTGAAGAACTTCTCGCGGTCGGCGTCGCTGGTCGCCGTGCGACCGGCGTCGAGGATGCGGTCGGTCTCGGCGTCGTTCCACATCATGCGGTTGGGCACCGGCCGGTTCTTGGAATGATAGTAGAGATACATCTGGTCGCCGGCCGAGGTGTAGGGCACCGACAGGGTCCAGATGTCGTAATCCTGCTGCGCGATCTTCTGGAAGAAGACCGTGGGATCCCAGGTCTGGATCTTGATGTCGATGCCCACCGTGCGCGCGGCGCCCTGGAGCACTTCCGACAGTTTCGGGTTCTGCCCCACCGTATAAGAGTACATCAGCAGCTCGAGCTTCTTGCCGTCCTTGTGACGGAAGCCGTCGGGCCCCATTTTCCAGCCCGCCTCGTCGAGCAGCTTCTTCGACTTCTCCGGATCGCGCTTCGTCAGCACGTCGAGCGTCGCCGGCTCGAAGTCGAGAGCCTTGGGATGGACCAGCGACCGCGCCGTCTCGGCCTGGCCGAAGAAGATCGCCTTGTTGATCTCCTCGCGGTCGACGAGATGGGCGAGCGCTTGCCGCACCCGCTTGTCCTGCAGGTTCTCGCGCGTGCTCTTCAGGCCCCAGTAGAACATCGCGAAATCGGCGGTCGGTTCGTAGACGGTGAGGTTGGGCGCCTTCTTGAAGCTCTCGATCGCCTGCAGCGGGTTCCAGTGGCAGAAGTCAGCCTGGCCCGAGAGCATCGTGGCGATGCGTGTCGTCTCTTCCGGCACGATGCGCCAGATCATCTTCTCGTACTTCACCGGGCCCTTGTTGGCGTAGACGCCGGTCGGTCCCCACTTGTAGGCATCGTGGCGCTTCAGCACGAGTTCCTTGCGCGGCTGCCAGCTTTCCCAGCAGAGCGGCCCGGTACCGTCGAAGCCCTTGACGCCGAAATCGGCGCCGAGCGCCTCGACATTGTCCTTGTTGATGATGGTCGCGGCGAAGTTCGCGAGGTCGACCAGCAATTCGGAATGCGGCCGCTTCAGCTTGTAGACCAGCGTGTAGGGATCGGGCGCGGTCAGGCTGTCGATCTCGCCCAGCCGCCAGTAGAACGGCCAGCGGGCCGAAGGATCGGACAGCCGCGTGAAGGAATAGATCACATCGTCTGCAGTGAACTTCTTGCCGCTGCAGAAGGTGACGTCGTCCCGTAACGCGAATGTATAGGTGAGCCTGTCGTCGGAAATCGTCCACGACTTGGCCAGCAGCGGATGGACCTTCTTCAGGTCCCAGTCGAGCGCGACCAGCGTGTCGCCCATCATGAACATGGGATGCCCCATGCCGCTCGACGTATTGTTGTGCGGATCGTACTTCGGCGCGTCCTGAGACCGGATGTTCACGAAAACTTGAGCCGAGGCCGGCATCGCGAGCGCGCACCAACCCAGCGCGAGCGCCAGCACGGCGCCCGTTGCTCCCTTGATCATGTCGCTTCCTCCCGCCGGTGTATCCCCGGCTATGGGGAGGAGCCTATCCAAGGTTGCGGGAGCCGCCAAGCGGCTCGACGGCCGCTGCGAGGTTTGCTTAAAGTCCGCCCATGCCCATCGAGTACACGATCGATCACGAGAAGCGCTTCATCCACGCCCGGGTGATCGGCGTCATTGCGCTGAAGGACATCGAGGACTTCACCGATGCCGTCGTGGCGCAGAATGCCCTCACCTACCGCAAGCTGTTCGATGGCAGCCAAGGCGACGGCACTTACAACGATCAGGACGTCATGTCCCTCGCGGCGCGGGCCGCGGCCTATGCGAGCCTGGCCAAGCGCGGACCGCTTGCCCTGGTGCCGAGGCCCGGCCATGGCGCCGACCTTGCCCGGCGCTACGTCAATCTCGGCAAGTTCACGGGCCAGGCCCAGATATTCGACTCAGCCGAGGAGGGGCTGAAATGGCTGGAGACGCAGCCTGAAGGCGAGCCCTGATCAGGACGCTGCGGCGCTGCCCTGCTCCAGCCGGCGCAGCGACACCGGCACCTGGTCGTCCTCGGCCGGCTGATAGACCACGCTGAACAGGGTCCGCGCCCGGGCAAGCGCCTCGCCGAAGCCCTTCTGCTCGCTCTCGAAGGAATCGAACCCACAGCGCAGCATGAACGCGACCTGGTCCTGCAGGACGCCGCCGGTGGCGCGCAGCTCGCCGCGATAGCCCATGCGCCCGCGCAGCAGGCGCGCCTGGCTATAGGCGCGGCCGTCGCTGAACTTGGGGAAGTCGAGCACGATCAGGCGCAGGCGTGCGATGTGAGGTGCGAGATCCTCGACCGGATCGGTGTTGGCCAGCGACACCGCCGGCCATTCGGGCCGCGTCAGCCACTCGCTGAACGGCAGTGCGACGTAGGATGCGGGCAGTCCCGCTTCGCTATACAGCGGCATAGACTCTCTCCTTGAAAGGCTGGGCGCCGATGCGCCGGTAGGTATCGACGAAGCGTTCGCCCGGCTGGCGAGCGTCGAGATAGGTGGCGACGAGGTCGTCGACGGCTTCGACGATCCTGTCGGCCGTAACCGCCGGTCCGAGGATCGCGCCGATCGCGGTCTTGCCGAAGTCGACGTCGCCGCCGAGGCTGATCTGGTAGAGTTCGACGCCGTTCTTATCGACGCCGAGAATGCCGATATGGCCGACATGGTGATGGCCGCAGGCGTTGATGCAGCCCGAGATCTTGATCTTCAGGTCGCCGATATCGTGCTGCCGCGCGAGGCTCGCGAAGTGATTGGAGATGCGCTGCGCCACCGGGATCGAACGCGCATTGGCCAACGCGCAGTAGTCGAGCCCCGGGCAGGCGATGATGTCGGTGATCTTGCCGACATTGGCCTCCGCGAAGCCCAGCGCCGCCAGCGAGCGGTAGACCTGCGGCAGGTCCTCGACGGCGACATGCGGGAAGATCAGGTTCTGCTCGTGGCTGATCCGCAGCTCGGCCTGGCTAAAAGCCTCGGCGATGTCGGCCACGCCGTCCATCTGGGCGGCGCTGGCGTCACCCGGGGGCGCGCCGGCGGGCTTCAGCGAGGCCGTGACGATCGCGTAGCCCGGCACGCGATGCGGCGCGACGTTCGACTTGAGCCACAGCGCGAAGTCCGGATCGCTGAGCCGCTGCGCCTCGACGAGGCCCGACACGGCAGGCCGCGGCAGTAGCTCGGGCGGCGCGAACTGACGCGCGATCGCCTCGATGGTTTCGGCCGGCAGCTTCAGCGCGCCGTCGCGGTTCGCGGCGTACTCGGCCTCGACCTCCTCGCGCATCTTCTCCGCGCCGATCTCGTGCACGAGAATCTTGATGCGGGCCTTGTAGAGATTGTCGCGCCGGCCGTAGCGATTGTAGACGCGCAGGGTCGATTCGAGATAGGCGAGCAGCTCATCCTTCGGCAGGAACTCGCGCAGCGTCTTGCCGATCATCGGCGTGCGGCCAAGGCCGCCCCCCACGATCACTTCGAAGCCGACCTCGCCCTGCTCGTTCCGCCACAGGCGCAGCCCGATATCGTGCACGCGCACCGCGGCGCGGTCGTTCGGCGAGCCGGTGATGGCGATCTTGAACTTGCGCGGCAGGAAGGTGAATTCGGGATGCAAGGTCGACCACTGGCGCACGATCTCGGCCCAGATGCGCGGATCCTCGATTTCGTCGATCGCCGCGCCGGCATAGTGATCGGCCGTCACGTTGCGGATGCAGTTGCCCGACGTCTGCATCGCATGCATGTCGACTTCGGCCAGAGCCGCCAGCGCGTCCGGTGCGTCCTCCAGCTTGATCCAGTTGAGCTGCAGGTTCTGGCGCGTCGTGAAGTGGCCATAGCCGCGGTCGTATTTGCGCGAGATGTCGGCCAGCTTGCGCAGCTGGCGCGACGACAGCGTGCCGTAGGGAATGGCGATCCGCAGCATGTAGGCGTGGAGCTGCAGGTAGAGGCCGTTGTGCAGGCGCAGCGGCTTGAACTGCTCTTCGGTCAGCTCGCCCGCCAGACGGCGGCGCACCTGGTCGCGGAACTGGTCGACCCGCTCGGAGACAAGCGTTCTGTCGTAGCTGTCGTAGCGGTAGAAATGGGTATCAGGCATAACGCACCGCATCGGCGGCGATCGCGTCGAAGGTGAGGCCCGAGGCGCGGATCTTTTCGCGCAAGGAGAGCGGCTCGATCGTGCCGTCATCTTCCTCGGTCACCGCCACCAGGAACGGATCGACCACGGTGAAGGCCTCGACCCGGGCGCGCTCCAGCAGGAACTCGGCGCCGCGCTTGTCGCGGGCGATCGCCGCATGCTCGAGGCGATCGGTCCACTGCCCGGCCTCGTCGAGCCAGACCACCATCCCGTCGACCAGGCGGTTCGCCGATGCGACCTGCAGGTCGCCGCTGAGATTCTTGGCCATCAGGACACCTTTGCGAGCGCGGGGCTGTCGGACACGGCGGCATAGGCCGCGACGTCGCCCACGATGATGAGGCTGGGACCGGCTGCGACGCCCTGGGTGTGGCCCTGGGAGTGGGAGGCGACGAGCCGCGCCAGATCGCCGAGCCGGCCGGTGGAGACCCGTTGGTCGGGCCGCGTGCCGTTCTCGACGATGGCGACCGGTGTGGTGGGATCGACACCGGCGCCCAGAAGACGGTCGCGCACGGCAGGAGCTTCCGTGGCGCCCATGTAGATAGCGAGCGTATGGCCCTCGCCGGCAAGCGAGGCCCAGGCTGGCTGCTTGCCGTCCTTGGCAGTGTGGCCACTGACGAAGGTCACGGCCGAGGCATGGCGACGATGGGTGAGCGGCACGCCGGCCGAGGCCGCGCAGCCGAGCGCCGCGGTGATGCCGGGCACCACCGTCCAGGCAAGCCCGGCGGCCCGAAGCGCATCGACTTCCTCGCCGCCGCGACCGAACACGAACGGATCGCCGGCCTTCAGGCGCACCACGGTCTGGCCGGCACGGACGCGCCGCACGAGCTCGGCGTCGATGTCGACCTGCGTCCAGCTCGGCCGGCCCTTGCGCTTGCCGACGGACACGATCTCGGCGTCGCGCCGCGCGCGCGCCAGCACCGCCGGCGGCACGAGATCGTCGTGCAGGATGGCGTCGGCTTCCTGGAGCAGCTGTGCTGCCTTCAGGGTCAGGAGATCGGGATCGCCCGGCCCCGCCCCCACGATGTGGGCGATGCCCGACGGCACCATCTGGCGGCGCGCGGCGTCGAGGTCGCCCAGCGCAACCCGGCGCGCACCGGCCTCGTCGCCGGCCAGGGCCAGGCGAGCGGCCGGTCCCTCGACCAGACGGCGGAAGAAAGCGCGGCGACGCGCGGGATCGGCGATCAGCGCATTGACCTGCGCGCGGAACGTCGTCGCCAGCCGGGCGAGCGTGCCCAGCCTTTCCGGCAATGCCGCCTCGATCCGCCCGCGCAGCACCGTCGCCAGGGTGGGCGACGCGCCGCCGGTCGAGATCGCCACGACGACGCCGTCGCGATCGACGATGGCCGGCATGATGAAGTCGCAGAGCGCGGGCCGGTCGGCCACGTTCACGGGCACGCCGGCCGCCTTCACCTTCCGATGGACAGCCGCATCCGTGGCCTCGTCGCCCGTGGCGACGAAGGCTGCCACGGCACCCTGCAGGTCCTGCACGGTGACCGACCCGGCCCCGAACCGGCGCACGTCGGCGCCGGCGGAGCGCGCCAGGTCGGCGCGCAGATCCGCCTTGGTCCCCTCGCCCACCACCGCGACTTTGCGGCCCGTGAGATCGAAGAAGAGCGGCAGGTGCTTCACGACACGGCCACCCGCAGCGCGATGTCCAGGGCGAGCATGCCGGCGGCCTGCGAGATCGACAGGGCCCACCAACCAGCCTCGGAACGGGGAATGAACTTGGACATGCGATTACCGCCTTTGATCTGGCGATATCTCGCACATTAGCCATGAGTTGAATTTCCGAAGGTTTTCCGGAAGTGAGCAAATCCTGCCGTTCAAGACCTGCAGAAGGAAATTTTTATCGCCCTTGAAGCGGCGCCTTCCTTCCCCAAATCACCGTCGTTCGCCGCGCCCATCCGGGGCGGGAACGTCCAACATCGCTCAAGAGAGGATGATCAAATGCGTACCGTCGACTATTCGCCGTTCTATCGCGCCACCGTCGGCTTCGACCGGGTCTTCGACCTGCTCGACTCGGTGGCCAGCCAGTCCGGCGCCAACGGCTACCCCCCGTACAATATCGAGAAGGCCGGCGATAACGCCTACCGGATCGTGATGGCGGTTGCGGGCTTCGCCGAAGCCGAGCTGAACGTGACCCAGAAGGAGAACGAGCTCCTGGTCACCGGCCAGGCCGCGCCGACCGAAGGCCAGGACGAGAAGCAGTATCTCTATCGTGGCATTGCCGGCCGCAATTTCGAGCGCCGCTTCCAGCTCGCCGACCATGTGAAGGTCACGGGTGCGAAGCTCGCCAACGGCCTGCTGACGATCGAGCTGCAGCGTGAGATCCCGGAGGAGAAGAAGCCCCGCGCGATCCCCGTTCAGGCAGGCAACGGCCAGGCCGCTCTCACTCACTAAGCAGGGAGCAGCCTGCTGTCTCCGAAGGGGCGTCGCGGGAAACCGCGGCGCCCTTTCTTTGTGGTCGCAGGCCAACCACACAGAAAAAGGATCCCTCACTTCGTTCGGGATGACACCGCTCCTTGCATCGGCGCACTGCGCAGACCCGAGCAATGGTGTCATCCCGAACGAAGTGAGGGATCCTTCGCTTTCCCCATCCCGGCCTCCCCCGTAAGACGGGGGAGGTGAAGAGTAAGATTACTTCGCGTACTTGCCCGTGAGCTGCGGCGTGTGCGGACCCTCGCCGCCCTTTTCCTTGTGCTCAAGGCGCGTGGTGCGGGCCCAGGTGCGCTTCAGCTCGTCCTTCACGCTGAACTTCAAGGTGCCGATCTTCTCGACCGTCAGCTCGATCTTGTCCCCGTCCATGAACGAGTTGAGACCGCGATGGTTGGTGCCGGTGGCGACGATGTCACCGGGCTCCAGCGTGTGGATCGAGCTCACCCACTCGATGATGCGCGGGATGTGGTGCGCCATGTCGGAGGTGTTGAACTTCTGCATCACCGTGCCGTTGTTGGTCAGCGTGATGTTGAGGTTCTGCGGATCGGCGATCTCGTCGGCGGTGACGATGCACGGGCCGATCGGCGCGAAGGTGTCGCGCGACTTCATCTGGAAGAAGACGTTGCCCGGCGGCGGCAGGCCGCGGGCCGAGCCGTCGATGAAGCAGGTGTAGCCGAAGATATGCTTGAAGGCGTCGGCCTGCGTGGCGCGCGTCGCGCGCTTGCCGATGACCAGCGCCATCTCCGCCTCGCCCTCGAAGATCGAGGCCGGCGCGTCGGGCAGCACCATCGTATCGCCGTCGCCGATCACCGCGGTCGCGGCCTTGTGGAAGGCGTTGATGGCGGGCTTCTCCGGCAGGGTGCCGTCTTCCATGTAGTTCACCGCCATGCAGACGATGTTGCCGGGCTTCGGCACCGGCGGACGCAGCTTCACGCCGGACACGGGCACGCCCTTGCCGTCGGCGACCGCCTTCTCGACCTTGGCCTTGTAAGAATCCCACTTGGCGATCAGGCCGATGATCAGGTCGCGCGAGTCGAGATGCGGGATGTCCTTCACGGCATCCGTCACGTCGACGACCTGGTCGCCCTTGATGACGCCCAGGCGGTAGTCATTGAAATAGCAAAGCTTCACTTCTTCTCTCCCTCTTCGAGTACTTTCTTGGCGACGTTGGCGGCCGACATGGCGGTCGGCCAGCCGGAATAGAATGCGAGATGGGTGATGAGCTCGATCAGCTCGTCCTTGGTAACTCCATTGTTGATGGCACGGGCGAAGTGTCCTGTCTGCTGCTCGGTGCGATTCATCGCGACCAGCGCTGCACACGTGATGAGGCTGCGGTCGCGCTTGGACAGACCGGGCCGCTCCCAGACGTCGCCGAACACGACATTGTCGGTGAGTTCGATCAACTTTGGGGCGAAGGACCGCAGCGCGTCGCGCGGATTGGATGCCGGCGGCTTGGACATGGTTTCTCTCCTTTTCAGCGTCGGAAGACGGGTCTAGCGTTCCTCCAAAGAGCGGAGGAAACAATGGCCGTAATCAAGGCTGCGGAATTTGCCTGGCCCCGGATGGAGGCGCCCGACCTCGACCAGATGGAGGAGTTCCTCACCCATTTCGGTCTGGTCCGCGCCGAGCGCACACCCGATGCGCTCTACATGCGCGGCACCGACGATCACCATCATCTGCATGTCACACACAAAGGCGGCACGAAATTCATCGGCTTCGCCTATCACGCGGCCGACGAGGATGACCTGAAGCGCCTCGCGAAGCTGCCCGGCGCCTCCGGCATCGAGACGGTCGACGAGCCGGGCGGCGGCAAGCGCGTGCGCCTCACCGAGCCCAACGGCTACCAGATCGAAGTGGTAGCCGGGCAGAAGCGCGTCGAGCCCGTCAAGATCACGCGCGACGAACAGAACACCGCGCGCGAACCAGGCCGACGCGTCGGGCGTGTGATGAGACTCAGCAAGTCGCCCACATCGATCCAGCGCATCGGCCACGGCGTGCTCTCGTCGCCCAAGGTAACGGAGACCGTGGCCTGGTTCCGCGAGACGCTGGGCATGATCCGCTCCGACGACGTCTATGTCGGCGAGAAGGACAACATCATCGGCTCGTTCAATCGGCTCGACCGCGGCGACGCCTACGTCGATCACCATGTCTTCTTCTGCAATCACAATCCGAAGGCCGGGCTGAACCACGTCTCCTACGAGGTGCAGGACATCGACTGCGTCTTCCAGGACCACGAGTACATCAAGCGGCTGGGCAAGTACGACCATATGTGGGGCATCGGCCGCCACCTGCTCGGCAGCCAGGTCTACGACTACTGGTGCGATCCCTGGGGCCGCGTGCACGAGCGCTGGGCTGACACCGACCGCCTGAACGCGGCCAATGGCGGCAACCTGCTCAGCGCCGAGGAAGGCTTCCAGTCGCAATGGGGCGACCGGCCGCCGGACCGCTTCCTGGGTCACGCCAGCCCCTAGCGGCGCATGTTGGCGGCGAGCCACTGCACGGTCGCCGCCACGGCCTGGTCGTCCAGGCCGTAGAAGCCGTGATAGTGCGCGGCGCCGCAGACATCGGCCGTCGCGCCGCGCGGACCGCCGCCATCGAGCGTCACGATGTCGACCCTGGGCGAGCCGGTGAGCAGCGCCTTGAACCGGTCGGCATCCGCCGGCGCGGAAACGCGGCAGGCATCGAGCCTGTGGCGCAGCAGGAGCACCGGCACGCGGATCGAACTCGCGTCGCCGACCGTGCTGGCGCTCCCCGCCCCGCCTTCGTTGCCCATCAGGACACCGGAGGAGATCACCGCGGCATCCGGCAGGACGGTCGACTGCCGCGTGAAGACGCTGGCCACGGCGAGCGCCCCACGACTGGTGCCGATGATCGCGACGGGACGGGCAACCTGCCGGGCCGCGGCAACCACTGCGGCGACGTCCTGGGCATAGGCCGCGCCGAAGCGATAGGCGCGCGTGCCCTTCATGTCGCTGGCGACGTCGGGCACGAACACCGCGTAGCCCGCCCGCGCGTAGAGCGCGCGGGTGCGCACGAGATGATTGCCGCCCAAGGCACCGATGCCGCCCTGCTCGTCGAGGTTCAGGACGCCATCGCCTCCGGCCATCAGCACGACGCTGCCGATGGGATTGGCCGGCCTGTCCACGAGCACCCGCAGCGTGACGCCGGGGCGCGGCGTCAGCGTGAGCAGCGTATCCGCCGCCCATGCCGGCAGGGACGCCAGCATGAGCAGCAGCGCGAAGGCCGCAGCGCGCATCGCTACTTCGTCTTGAACTTGTCCGGCAGGCGCTCCTCGTTGCCCAGGGCCACCTTGCGCACGCCTTCGCTGTCGGGGCTGGGCGGGAAGCCTTCGGCGGCGCGCGGCGCCGGCGTCTCGACAACCGTGTTCGATAGCCGGCCGACACCCGTCACTTCGATATCGATCGTATCGCCGGCCTCGAGCGGGCGAGAGTTGGCGGGCGTGCCCGTCAGCAGGATATCTCCCGGCAGGAAGGTGATATGGCGCGCCAGGTCGGCGATCAGGTAGCCGCAGTCGAAGATCTGCTCGCTGACCGCGCCCTCCTGCACCATCTTGCCGTTCTTGTAGCTACGCAATGTCGACTGGCGCACATCGACACCGGAGACGAGGCCCGGTCCGATCGGACAGAACCCGTCCATGCCCTTCACCCGCAGCATCGAGCCGCCGTCGGTGTCGCGGAAATCGTGGCAGCCGAAATCGTTGGCCGGGGCGAAGCCCGCGATGCAGTCCCATGCCTCCTCGCGGCTCACGTTCTTCGTGACCTTCGAGAAGACGACAGCCATCTCGCCCTCGTAGTTCACGTACTTGTAGCCCTTGGGCTTCACCAGCTCGCCCTTGTGCGCGTTGAGCGCGGTCAGCGGCTTCTGAAAGTAGGTCGGCGTCTTGGGCGGCACGTGCGTGTTGTTGAACTCGTAGTAGCGCGAGATGTAGTTCACATGGACGCACAGGATCTTGGTCGGATTACACGGCGGCAGGTGCACGACGTCCTTCTCGTCGGCGGTGCGGCCGTCGGCAAAGACGATCCTGCCGTCCTTGAACTCGACCCAATAGGCGCTGCCGTCCTTCATGACGTGACGGATTTCCTTGCGTGGTCCCTCGAGTACGCTCATCTCAACAACTCCCCCTACTGAAGATCGAACCAGACATGAACATTGCCGGTGCCGGCCGCGTTCTCGTATTCCGAGAGCTGCGTGCCGCGCGCACGGCAATTCCTGCCGCCCAGCGCTCCCATCATCTGCGCGTAATGCGCGCCATGGCCTTCGTATTTGGCCGCCTCCAGCTCCGGGAAGCGGTCGATCACCGTGTCGTGCCGCCCCTGCTTCCAGAGCTCCAGCACCTCCATGTCGAGCGCGCGGTTCTTCGGCTCCGAGACATTGTCGGGATGCCAGACCCGCGGATTGGGCGGCACATGGTCGAGATCGTAGAACTTGTGGCTCATCGCGCCGGAAGCCAGCAGTACGACCCGCGCGTCGGAGCGCCGGATCGCCTCGCCGACGACCTCACCCATCTGCAGAAAGTGCTTGAGCTTCGCGGTCTGGCAGGTACCGACGCTCAGCACCTTCTCGCCGCGCCCGAGATAGTGGATCACGTTCAGGGTCGGATAATGCAGCGGCAAGGTCTCCTCGACGACGTTGCGCGCGGCGACCTTCTTCTCCTGCGCCACCTTCTCGACTTCGGCGGCCAGCGCGGGCGCGCCGGCATGATCGTAGGGAAAGCGCGTCATCGAGAACGGAAGCTCGTCGGACGTATAGCTTCCCTTGTAGTGCGCCGCGCCCGCCACGAGATGCAGTGACGTGGTGAGCCAGTGCGTGTCGAACAGCACGAACGTGTCGGGCTTCACCTCGTCGATCTTCGCGCGCACGCGGTCGAAGCCCTCGATCAGGTCGGAGTCGCGGCCGTTGCCGCGCTGGACCCGGATCTCCTTCGGCTGCACCAGGCCGGGATGGTGCGAAACGACGGCCGCGCCGACGATCTGTCCCATGGGCTTACGCTCCCTTCGCCGCCTGGATGGCGCGCCAGACATTCTCTGCCGTTGCCGGCATCACCATGTCCCGAACGCCGAGCGGCGCCAGCGCATCGATCACGGCGTTCATCACCACGGGCATCGCGCCCACGGTGCCCGCCTCGCCCGCGCCCTTGGCACCCAACGGATTGTATTTGGTCGGCACGGGGTTGGACTTCACCTCCACGCTGCACATCGTGTCCGCGCGCGGCATCGTGTAGTCGAGGAAGCTCGCGGTCAGGAGCTGGCCGCTTTCGCGGTCCCAGACCACCTGCTCGCCCAGGATCTGGCCCACGCCCTGCGCCACGCCGCCATGGATCTGCCCTTTCAGGCCGATCGGGTTCATCACCGTGCCGACATCGTCGACCACGGCATAGCGGTCGAGCTTGACCTCGCCCGTGTCGGGATCGACCTCGACCTCGCAGATGTGGCAGCCGTTGGGATAGGTGTCCTTCTCGCCGAGATAGGTCGCGTTCTCGTAGAGACCGCCCTCGAACCCGCTCTTTGGCCACTTGGTGGGATTGAACGCCGCCATCGCGACGGCCTTCAGCGACACCGTCTTGTCCGTGCCCTTCACCTTGAAGGTCCCTTCGGCGAATTCGATGTCCTGCTCGCCTGCCTCCAGGAGATGGCCAGCCAGCCGCTTGCCCTTCTCGATCACCTTCTCGGCCGCCATGAACAGGGCCGAGCCGCCCAGCACCGTCGAGCGCGAGCCGTTGGTGCCCATGCCGAAGGCCACGCGATCGGTGTCGCCGTCGATGAACTGCACGTCGTGCGGATCGATGCCCAGGCGCTCGTTCAGGATCTGCTTGAACATGGTCTCGTGACCCTGCCCCTGGGCCTTGGTACCCATCAGCAGCGCCGCCGTGCCGGCCGGGTTGAAGCGGATCTCGGCATATTCGGGCTGGGCCGTACCGGCCGCTTGCTCGATGGCATTGATGATGCCGAGCCCGCGCAGCTTGCCGCGCTTCTTCGACTCGTCGGCGCGCGCGGCATAGCCCGCGACGTCGGCGAGCTTCAGCGCCATGTCCATATTCTTTTCGAACTCGCCGCAGTCGTAGAACGGCCCGACCGGGCTCTGATACGGCAGGGCCGATTCGGCCAGCATGTTCTTGCGTCGCAGCTCCACGCGATCCACGCCCAGCTCGCGCGCCGCATCGTCGATCAGCCGCTCGATCAGGTAGATCGCCTCCGGCCGCCCGGCTCCGCGATAGGGCGCCGTCGGGTTGGTGTTGGAGAGCACGCCCACCACGTTGATGTAGGCCTTGGGGATCAGGTAGACGCCCAGCACCGTGCCGATCATGCCGAAGGGCGACAGCAGGTTGCGGTCGGACCCGACATAGGCGCCGATATTGGCCAGCATGTTGAGGCGCAGCGCCACGAACCTGTTGTCCGCGTCGAGCGCCAGTTCCAGCTCGCCGACATTGTCGCGGCCGTGCTCGTCGGCCATCACCGCCTCGGAGCGCTCGCAGCACCACTTCACCGGCCGCAGCAGCTTGCGCGCCGCCCACAGGGTCAGGCGATGCTCGACATACTGCCAGCCCTTGGTGCCGAAGCCGCCGCCGACATCGCCCGTGATGACCCGCATCTTGCTCTCGGGCACCTTGAACACGTTCTGCGCCAGCATGTTGCGCACGCGGTGGGGATACTGCACGTCCGCATAGAGCGTCATGCGATCCTCGCCCTGGTCGTAGACGCCTAGGGTGCCGCGCGGCTCCATGTACTGGGCATGCACGCGGGTGATGACGTAGCGACGCTTGATGACCTTGGCCGCGCCTTTGATGGCTTCCTCGGTCGCCGCCTTGTTCCCGCGCTCGATGAAGTTGGAGATGTTGTCGGGGCAATCGTCCCAGACCGCCGGTGCACCGGGCTTCACCGTATCCTCGGTCAGGGTCACCGACGGGATCGGCTCGTAGTCGATCTCGACCAGCTCCGCGGCGTCCTTGGCTTCGGCCAAGGTGCCGGCGATCACCATCGCCACCGGATCGCCGACATAGCGCACCCTGTCGACGACCAACGCCGGCCGCTGCGGCGCGTACATCGGCTTACCGTCGGGCCGCTTTCTCGGCATGTTGGCCTTGGGCATGCCGAGCCCGTCGGCGACGACGTCGTGGCCGGTGTAGACGGCGAGGACGCCGGGCGCCGCTGCCGCGGCCTCGGTGTTTATCGACCGTATCCTCGCATGGGCGTGAGGAGAGCGAACGAACACGGCATAGGTCTGCCCATGCAGGTTCACGTCGTTGACGAAGCGGCCCTGCCCGCGCAGCAGGCGCGGGTCCTCGAAACGCAATACCGGCTGGCCGATTCCATACTTGCTCATGACGCTCTTTCTCCCGCGAACGCTTGATCTGACTCTAGGACTGGCTGACGACGTGGGCGAGCGGGCGCCAGCGCGCCATGTCCGCCTCCACCCGCGCCCGGAACTCGGCCGGATTGGTGACACGCGTGTCGTTGCCCAGCTCTTCCAGCTTGGACTTGATGTCGGGCCGCGCCATCGCCTGCTTGAACGCGTCGTAGAGGCGGTTCTGAATCGCAGGCGGCAGGCCGGCCGGCGCCGTGAAGCCCAGCCACGACACGATGTCGTAGTCGGGCACCACAGTCTCCGCGACGGTCGGCACGTCGGGGAAGCCCGGATGCCGCTCCTTCGACGTCACGGCGAGCGCCCGCAGCTTGTCGGTCTTCATCAATGGCTGGGCATTGGAGAAGGTCACGACATGCATGTCGAGGCGTCCCGCCACCAGGTCGTTGAAGGGCTGCCCGATGCCGCCCTTGTAGGGGACGTGGGTCATCTTCGCGCCGGTCTTCTCGAGGATCAGCTCCATCGCCATGTGGAGCGTCGAGCCCACGCCCGAGGTGCCGTAAGTGAGCTTGCCCGGCTCGCGCTTGGCTTCCTCGATATAGGCCTGCAGCGACTTGAAGCGTGAGTCCGGCGCCACGGTGAGCACGAAGGGAAAGCGCGTGACGATCGAGATGAAGTCGAAGTCTTTCAGGAGATCGTAGGTCAGGCTGCGGTCAGTGGCGGACACCACCGCCTGCCCACCCGTCATCAGGTAGAGCGTGTAGCCGTCCGGCTTCATGCGCGCGATCTGGCTGGCCGCCAGCCGCTCTGCCGCGCCGGGGCGCGGCTCGATGACGATCTGCTGGCCCAAAATCTCGGTCAGCGGCACGCTGAGATGGCGGGCGATAGTGTCAGGGTTGGAGCCGGCGTCGTAGCCGTGCATCAGGCGAATGGTCTGCGACGGGTAGGCCTGCGCACGCGCGATGGCGGGTGCGCCGACCGCCGCCGCCGCGGCAGACATCAGCAAAGTCCTGCGTCTCATGTTTCCTCCTCCTGTTTTTCATTGTTCGGGCCGTCGTTATCCCAACGGTCCCATGAACGTCTGATCGGCGTAGGTGTCCGACATCGGCTCGATCGCGTCGGGCCAGTCCTTGCCGATCTTGCGGCGCAGCTCGGCCGGGCGCGGTTTGCCGTCCCAGCCGATGCGCTCCATGTAGTAGTGCAGCATGATGCAGTGGCCGGCCGGATCGAGAATGTGCGCGGCATAGTCGACGCCGGGATAGAGTTCCGGCGGAATGGCGTTGGTGAACTGCACGCCGTGCTTCTTCAGGAAACCCACCGCATCGCGAAGCTGCTGGTAGCTGCCGACCTCGACGCCCATCGAGGCGCAGCTCGTGTCGGGGTTCAGCCCCAGCTCGCCACGCAGCGCCTTGGGGAACAGCGACAGGGAATGATGCTCGCTGCCGTTGCGCAGGAAGACGCAGCGATGGCCCTTCCAGGTCACGACCTCGGTGCGGATGAAGCCCATCGTCTGGGTGTAGAAGGCTTCCGAGGTCCCGACATCGGCCACGAACAGGCTCATCGGCCCGATGCTGGTGACCTTGAACGGCCGCGGCAGGCGCGTGCCGGCGACGATGTATTCCTCGCCCGTCCTGTCCTCGATGACGTTGCCGGCATTGATGTCGATGCCCTTGGCGATGGCATCGCGCACCTCCTGCTCCTCGGAGATCTGCGGCAAGTCAGGCGTCTCGCGGAAGGCGCGGTAGTACATGGATTCAGGCTTGGAGCGGCCATCCCAGCCGATCTGCTCCATGCCGTAATAGAGCTCGACCGTGTGGCCGTCGGGATCGCGAATATAGGTGTGCCAGTTGCTGCCCGGCATGTCGCGCCCGACCCGGCGGATCTCGACGTCGTGCTCGCGGAAATAATCGGCGGCGGCGAACACCTCGTCCATCGTGCCGACCTGCCAGGTGATCTGGTTCACCGTCACGTCGCGCGAGACCGCGTCGTCGCCGAAGATCGCGCCCAGCGACTTGTGCGCCAGCAGGAAGGCGTGATGGTCGGCATTGTGGCTCATGAAGACGATGCGCGGATCACCCAGCCGCTTCGCCATCTCCTCGCGGCCCGGCACCTTCGAGAAATCGCGCGTGTCGGTGACGCGGAATCCGAGGAGCTTGGCGTAGAAATCTACACCCTTGTCCATGTCGGCGACGTTGAAGCCGAAATGGCCGAGCCGGCGGATCTTGAACGGCCGCGGATAGCGCACGCCGCCGACATCGTAGCTTGTTGCCTTCTGAATCGTGTCCATGGCTTTTCTCCCTAACTCTTGCGACGCCTGGGCTTCAGCACGCGGGCATTGCCGCGGATCAGTCCCGGAACGTCGGCGACGGCCTGCTCGACGGTGGTGCGGATGTGCTGCTCCAGCAGGGAGCAGGCGAGATCGGAGTCGCGCGCCAGAACGGCGTCGCGGATCTCGAGATGCTCGTTCCGGCGATGCAGCCGGCTGTGGATCATGGTCAGCCAGTGGTAGCGGCGCGCCTGGTCGAACAGTTCGCTGCGGTAATGCAGCGACCAGGGCGAGCGGCAGGTCGCCACCAGGGCATCGTGGTAGCGCTTGTGGCGCTTACCCCATTCCTGCTTCACCGCGAGCGGATCGTCCTGCTTGGGTGCCGCGAGCTTGCTGAGCAGAAAGTGCGAACTGACGATCTCGGCTTCCCAGGCGTCGGTGCCGTGGCGGATCGCGTCGGCCAGCGTCTTGGTCTCGAGATAGACGCGCAGCTCGGAGAGATCGAGGAAGTCGGCCAGCGAGATCGGCGCCACCTGGAAGCCGCGCCCCGCCTCGGTGCGCGCCAAGCCTTCCGAAACGAGATGCGACAGTGCCTCGCGTAGGGTGCCGACGCTGGTGTCGTAGCGCTGGCGCAGCTCGCCGAACTTCAGCTTCTGATCGGGCTTCAGGACGCAGCACAGGATGTCCTCGCGCATTTTGCGCAGGACATCGAAGGTGGCCGCGTCCTCGCGGCTGACATCCTGCGGCGCGGTGGTCGCCGCCAGGTTCTCGTTGGCCCCTTCGAACGGTGTCGCGGGAAGGACTTTGGCCATGATGGCTCCTCAAACTCCCAGGTAAGCTTCGCGTATGTGCGGCTGCTTCATTAGCTCATCGGGCAGGCCGGTTGCCACGATGCGCCCCTGCTCCAGCACGTAGGCGCGGTCGGCGACGCTCAGGGCCTTCACCACGTTCTGCTCGACCAGCAGCACGGCGGCGCCCTCGTCCCGCACCCGGCCGATGATGTCGAACATGTCGTCGACGATGGTCGGTGCGAGGCCGAGCGATGGCTCGTCGAACAGGACGATGCGCGGCTGCGCCATCAGCGCCCGGCCGATCGCCACCATCTGCTGCTGGCCGCCCGACAGTTCCCCGGCCGGCTGGCTGCGCTTCTGGCGCAGGATCGGGAACAAATCGTAGACCCGCTCCAGCGACTGCGCCCGCGCCGCCCGCGGCCCCGGCAGATAGCAGCCCAGCTCGAGGTTCTCCTCGACCGTCATTTTGACGAACAGCCGCCGCCCCTCGGGCACGAGCGCGATGCCGTGGCCGCAATAGCCGTGGGCGCGAACCTTCTTCATGTCGGCGCCGTCGAAGCGCAGTTCGCCCTGGCGCCAGCGCAGCATGCCCGCGATGGCGTTGATCAGCGTCGTCTTGCCCGCGCCGTTGGGCCCGATCACCGAGACGATCTCGCCGGCATCGACGTCGAGCGAGACATCCCAGACGGCGGAGGCGTCGCCGTAGCCGACATGGAGGTTGCGGACTTCAAGCAGCATAGGCTTTGCCGAGATAGATGCTGACGACGCGCGGATCGCGCATGACCTCGCGCGGGGCGCCTAGCGCGAAGAGCTTGCCTTCGTTCAGGACGGCGACCCGGTCGGAGAGTTCGACCACGGCCCGCATGAGATGCTCGACGAAGACGATGGTGGCGCCCTGTGCCCGGATCGCGCGCACCAGCCGGATGGCATTGTCGACCTCGGCCGGATTGAGGCCCGAGAGGACCTCGTCGAGCAGCAGCAGCTTTGGCTTGGCCGCCAGTGCGCGTGCCAGCTCCAGGAACTTGCGCTCGTGCAGGTTCAGCTCGGCCGGCAGCGCCTCTTCCTTGCCGGCAAGGCCGGTGAAACCGATCCAGTGCAGCGCCTCGGCGCGGATCTCGGCCGCCGTGCACGGCGGCCCGCCGAAGGTCGCGGCCATCGCGACGTTGTCGAGCACGGTCATGTTCGTGAAGGGCCGCGGGATCTGATAGGTGCGCGCCACGCCGCGGCGCGCGATCTCGTGCGCCGGCAGGTGGCCGATCTCCGTCCCGTCGACCGTGATCGTGCCGCCGGTCAGTGGATAGAAGCCCGAGATGACGTTGATCAAGGTCGTCTTGCCCGACCCGTTCGGCCCGACCAACCCGAGGATCTCGCCCTCGCGCACGTCGAGATCGACGCCGGCCAGCGCCTGCAGGCCGCCGAACCGCTTGGCCGCGCCCCTCGCCTCCAGGATGTTGCGCGTGCCGATCTGGTGCGGCGTGGCCGGCACGACCGGCACCACGGCGGCATGGGTCTTCTCCTCGACGGGCCGGCGTCGTTTCATCCAGGCCTGGATCGCCGGCACGACGCCGTCGGGCAGCCACAGGATGGCGAGGATCAGGATCAGGCCGACCACCGCCCGGCCGACCATCGCCTCCCCGCCGCTGATGAACGCGTAGAGCAGCGCCGTGATGACCGTGGCGCCAATCGCCGGACCGAACCAGTTGCGCGAGCCGCCCAGCACGCTCATCAGCACGACATAGAGCGGCACGGTGAGCTCGAACGTGCCGCCCACGGTGAGGAAGCCGACATACATCGCGTGGATGCCGCCCACAGCACCGGCGATACCCGCCGACAGGGCGAAGGCAATCAGTTTGTAGCGAAAGGTCGGCACGCCCTTGGCCTCGGCGACATCCTCGTCGTCGTGGATGGCGAAAAGGCCAAGTCCCAGCCTCGAATGCGCAACCCACCAGGCGATGCCGAGTGTCAGCACGCACATCGCGAAGCCCAGCACATAGATCGTGCCGGTCTGGGTCGGCATCAGGTGCGGCATCGGCACCGCGCTCATGAACACGCCGGCGCCGCCGTCGATCGGCGTGTTGAGGATGATCGTGGCGACGACGAAGGTCACCGCCAGAGTCAGCAGCGCGAACAGCTCGCCGCGCAGCCGCTTCATGCGGAACACGACGGCACCGATGCCGACGCCCAACAACGCCGCCATTGCCGCCGCGATCGGCACCGTCACCAGGAATGGCACGCTGGCCTTGGTCGTGAGCGTGGCGGCCGTGTACATGCCGACGCCGAAGAAGGCGGCATGGCCCAGGCTGAAATAGCCCGCGAAGCCCGAGAGCAGCGCCCAGCTCGTCGACAGCGAGATCCAGAAGAAGACGAGATAGAAGAACGAATCGTAGAAGGCCGGCAGGCCTGCCGTCGGCAGGATCGCGAAGACGATGATGCCGAGCGCCGCGGCGGCCTTGGGAAGGGTCTGTCCGGCCGTCATGACCACTCCGGATCCCAAAGCAGGATGGCAATCAGCACCGAGAAGGACACGACCGGCGCCCAGGCGGGACTGAAGACCGCCATGGCGATCGATTCGCTGGCGCCGATCAGCAGGCCGGCGAACAGCGCGCCCAGCGGATTGCCGAGCCGGCCGATGATCACGACCGCGAAGACGACGCCCAGCCACGCCCAGATCTGGGCCGGCGCCAGGGTCGCGATCAGGGCGATGAAGGTGCCCGCGACGCCGGCATAGGCCGCCCCGATCCCCGACACGAGATAGGCGAGCTTGCGGTGATCGATGCCGTAGGCCGCCGCGATATCGGCGTCCTCGGCGCTCGCCCGCAGCGCCTTGCCGACATAGGTCTTGCGCAGCCACAGCCACGTGCCCCAGGCCAGCACGCCCGCAACAAGGCAGAGGATCAGCTCCAGCACCGGGATGTAGAACGGCCCCGCCTTGATCGACCAGGTCGCGTAGTGCGTCTCGAAGCGGCGATAGTCGGCCGTCCAGTAGAGCTGGATGCCGACTTCGAGCATGACGGCGAAGCTGAAGGTGATCAGCAGCGATCCCAGCTCGTTCACCTTGAAGCGCACGAACACCCAGTGCTGCGCCAGGCCGATGGCGAACATCGCCGGCACGATCACCAGCACCGACCACCACGGGGCGACGTGATAGGTCGTGCCCAGCTCGTAGGTCAGGTAGGCCGCGAGGAAGGCCAGCGCGAAATGGCTGAGATTGACCAGCCGCAGCAGCCCCCAGCTCAGGCTGAGGCCCAGCGCCAGCAATCCGTACATTCCGCCGGCCAGGACGCCCGAAATCAGCGCCTGGCCGAGAAGCGTTGCACTCGGCATCCGTCGTCTACGGCAGCAGCTTCACGCCAGGTGCCGCGAACTCCTTGGGCCAGACCACCTTCCATTCCTTGTTCTGCACCTGGCGGATGAGCTGCGCCGGCGCGCCGTGATTGTAGAGCCCGTCGAACTTCAGCGGCCCGTAGATCGTGTTGACCACGTTCTTCTTCAGGAAGGCCGCGATCTGCTTGTCCTCGAGGCTCTTGGCGCCGTTCACGCCCTGCTCGAGGATCTGCCATTCCGAGACCATGCCGGCGGCCTGCGCATCGATCAGCGGGTACGGCAGGTTCGCCTTGGTGGCGCGCTCCTTGTAGGCCGCGGCAATCTTGGCGACGCCGGGCCGGCTCATGAACGGCTCGTCCGGCTCCAGGAAGGTCGACGACCAGGCGAGATTGCCGTCGGGCGACAGCGCGAGTGGTCCGGGCGCGGGATAGAGATGGAAGCTGCCCTTGGGCGTGTATTCGAGCTTCTTCAGCGCTTCGAGGATCTGGTTGCTCTCCAGCCCCAGCGATCCGACCCACAGGAAATCGGCATTGGCCTCCTTCACCCGCGCGGCGATGGCGCCGAAGTCGCGATTGCCCGCTTCGTATTCGAGATAGAGCGGCACCTTCACGCCGCGCTTCTCGGCCTCGACCTTCATGCCCTGCGCCATGAACTGCGCCGAGGGGAACTTGCTGGTCAGCACCACCATGCTCTTGGGCGGCGTCGGCAGGCTGGCCATCGCGTCCAGGATCACGTTGGGATAGGTCTTGTCGGGCTCAGGTCCGAACGGCGTCGCCGGAAAGGCCATGTCGTAGGTCTGCAGCTTGGGGATGCCCATGCTGCTCTGGATGATAACCTTGCCGTAGCGCTGGGCCACGCCCATTGCCGCCAGGATGGGCGCCGTCGCATAGGGCCCCTGGATCAGGTCGACCTTGTCGACGGTGATCAGCTTCTCGTAGAGGCTGCGCGCCACGTCCGGCTTGGACTGGTCGTCGAGCAGCACGTATTCGACGGGCCGGCCGAGGAAGCCGTCGCGGCTGTTGATCTCCTCGACCATGATTTCGGACGCGATCTTGTGAATGACCGCCGTCTGCGCCAGGAACCCGGTCAGCGAGAGCGTGCCGCCCACCCGCACCGGCTTGCCCGAGGGCGCCGCACGTCCGATGGAAGGCGCCGCCAGCATCGCCGTCGAACCCAACAAACCCGCCAAGACATGGCGACGCCGCCATGAGCCCACCCGCTCGCGCATTGTTTCCTCCTTCGACGTTTATTTAATTTGAACGTCGTTGAAATAGAGCCTGCCGCAAGCATCCTCGTAAGTAAACGGATTTTCGAAACTTTCGATAATTTTGAATGTGGACCGTTCTGCGAGACTGCGTGTCAGCAGGTCACGAAGACGCCGCGCTTCTTTCGGCATATTCTCCGGCCCGGTCCGTAAACGGAGAGAGTCCCAATGAAGAGCTACAAGGTCGTCGAATTCGGTCAGCCGCTGCAGCGGGTCGAGGAGAGCAATCCCGCGCCGCAGGGCGCCGAGGTGCTGGTCAAGGTCACGGCCGCCGGCGTCTGCCACAGCGACGTCCACCTGTGGGAAGGCTTCTTCGACATGGGCGGCGGCAACAAGGTCTCCACACAGAAGACGATGAACCCGCCGCGCACCATGGGCCACGAGATCGTGGGCGAGGTCGTGGCGCTGGGTCCCGACGCCAAGGGCGCCAAGGTCGGCGACAAGGCCGTCGTCTATCCGTGGATCGGCTGCAACACCTGCTGGTACTGCGCCAACGGCCGCGAGCATCTCTGCCCGACCCCGCGTGCACTCGGCGTCAACAAGGACGGCGGCTATGCCGACCACGTCCTCGTGCCGGACGCCAAGTATCTCTACCCCTACGGCGACATCCCGACCGAGCTGGCCTGCCTCTATGCCTGCTCCGGCATCACCGCCTTCAGCGCGGTGAAGAAGGCGGTCGGCGAGGATGCCGGCAAGCCCATCCTGGTGATCGGCGCCGGCGGCGTCGGCCTGATGGGCGTGAAGTTCGCGCAATCGGTGCTGGGCCATGCGCCGATCGTTGCCGACATCGACGAGAACAAGCGCAAGCTCGCCCTCGACAACGGCGCCGTGGCCGCGATCGATCCGCGCGACAAGGATGCCCGCAAGAAGGTCTTTGAACTGACGGGCGGCACCGGCGTCGGCGCGGCGATCGACTTCGTCGGTGCCGACAGCACCGCGCAGTTCGGCGTCAAGGCGCTGGCCCGTGGCGGCCGCCTGGTCGTCGTCGGCCTGTTCGGCGGCACCTTCTCGCTGCCGATGCCGATGTTCGCTTTTACCGGCTGCCAGATCGTGGGCTCCGTCACCGGCAGCCCCGGCGAGATGAAGGAGATGATGGACCTCGTCACTGCCGGCAAGGTGACGCCGGTGCCGGTCATCAAGCGCACGCTCGACGAGGCCGACACGACGCTGCAGGAGCTGCGCAAGGGCCTGATCATGGGACGAGCCGTCCTCGTTCCGTGAGCCAGGCGACCCGCGCCCTCGCCCACACCTTCGACACCGGAACGCTCGCCGCGAGGCGGGCGTTCTTCCTGCGCGCCGAGGATCCGCCCTTTGCGGAGATCGACGCGGAGCAGTCGTTCCGGCCGGCCTTCCTTCGCCTGAAGCAGGCCGTGCCGCGGCTGGAAAGCGGCTGGCATGAACTCGGCCTCGTGCTGCTGACCAAGCACAAGGAAGAGAACTTCGCCAACATCGCGCGCGGCTGGGCGTTGCTCGCGCCCGGCGGCACGCTGGTCTGTGCCGGCGCCAACGACGACGGTGCGGCGAGCCTGGAGAAGCACGTCGGCAAGGCCTTCGGCGGCGTCGACACGATCTCGAAGTTCCACAGCCGTGTCTTCTGGTTCACGAAGGGCGACCGCACGCCGCCCGACTACTGGCAGCAGCTCGCGACCCTGCAGCCGGTCGGCGACGGCTCGTGGCTGAGCCAGCCCGGCGTCTTCTCCTGGGATCATGTCGACGACGGCTCCGCCCTCCTCGCGGCGCACCTTCCGCAAGACCTCGCAGGCCATGTCGCCGATTTCGGCTGCGGCTGGGGATTCCTGACGCGGCACGTTCTGGCGACCTGCCCCGCTGTCACGAAGGTCGACGGCATCGATGCCGAGCACCGCGCCGTCGAGGCGAGCCGCGCGAACGTCACCGACCCGCGCGCGACGTTCCACTGGCTCGACCTGATCAACGAGCCGGCGCCCGCGATCTACGACGCAATCGTCTGCAATCCGCCCTTCCATGCGGGTCGCGCCGCCGAACCAGCGCTGGGCCAGGGTTTTATCGCCGTCGCCGCTCGCGCGCTGAAGCCAAAGGGCCGCTTCTACATGGTCGCCAACCGCGGCCTGCCCTACGAGCCGCTGCTGAAGGCAAACTTCGCGTCCTTCGAGACGCTGGCCGACAACAACAAGTTCAGGGTGACGCGAGCGATTCGCTAGCGCCCTTTTGTCATCCTGAGCGAAGCGAAGGATCCTTCGCTTCGCTCAGGATGACACATCACAACAACTGAGCAGCAATCAGGAACTCCTTGTTCCCCTCAGCCCCGGTGATCGGGCTCTCTGTCACGCCCAGCACCTGCCAGCCCGATTGCTCGGCCAGCCAGGACGAGATCGTCTCGACGACCTCGTCGTGCAGCTCCGGCTCGCGCACGATGCCGCCCTTACCCACTCGGCCTTTGCCCACCTCGAACTGCGGCTTGATCAGCGCCGCGAGATGCGCGCCTGGCGCCGCGAGTGCGAGCGCGGCAGGCAACACGAGCCGCAGGCCAACGAAGGAGGCATCGCAGACGACGAGGTCGATGGGATCGGGAACCTCCGCACGCGTGACGTCTCGGATGTTGGTCTTCTCCATCGAGACGACGCGCGGATCGGTGCGCAGCTTCCAGGCGAGCTGGTTGGTGCCGACATCCACGGCATAGACCTTCACGGCACCACGTTGCAGCAGGCAGTCGGTGAATCCTCCCGTCGAGGAGCCGACATCGAGCGCGATGCGCCCCGTCACGGGGATCGCGAAATGATCCAGCGCCTTCTCGAGCTTCAGCCCGCCGCGCGAGACATAGGGATGGAGCTGTCCGCGCACTTCGAGCGGCGTGTCTTCCGCAACCGCCTGCCCCGCCTTGTCCAGCCGCCGGTCGTTCGAGAAGACCAATCCGGCCATGACCAGCCGCTGCGCCGCGGCGCGTGTTTCCACCAGCCCGCGCTCGACCAGCGCTACGTCCAGCCGTGTCTTCGCCAATACTGTCTCCCTTCCGCCGTCCTGCTAGCATGGCGGGCATGAGCATGAAACTTCTGGAGGGCGAGCGCGCCCTGATCACCGGCTGCGCCGGCGGCATCGGCCGCGGCGTCGCCAAGGCATTGAAGGCCGAGGGCGCGGTCGTGCTCGGCAGCGACATCGCCGCCCCGCCGGCTGAGGACGGTATCGATTTCCTCGCCGCCGACCTCTCGAAGCGCGACGGCTGGAAGAACCTGCTCGACGCCGCAGTCAAGAAGCTCGGTACCATCTCGCTCTTCGTGCATGCCGCAAGCCCGCGCCGGTTGGAGGTCGACACGCCGCTGTCTGTCAGTGAGGAGACGTGGGACCTGATGACCGACATCAACCTGCGCTCCGGCTTCTTCCTTGGCCGCGAGGTCGGGCGTCACATGCGCGACAACGGGATCAAGGGCCGCATGATCCTGGTCACCTCGCAGCACCGCGAGACGCCGCGCAACCTGGCGCACTACAGCGCCTCCAAGGCCGGCATGACGATGGTGATGAAGGAGCTCGCCCGCGTGCTGGCGCCGGACGGTATCCGCGTGAACGCCATCGCGCCAGGCGCCATCCCGGGCGGCGGTTTCGTCGCCGGCAATCTCGACGCCCTCGTCGCCCAAATCCCGCTGGGCCGTGCCGGAACGCCCGACGACATCGCGCAGGTGGCCGTCGCCATTCTGTCGGAAAGATTCGGCCGCTATGTCGTGGGGACGACAGTAGAAGTTGATGGTGGACTGGGCCTCGCGAGCTGGATTCCTGCCAAGGCTTGACCTCGCAGCGCGGAAGGGTTGAGGTGCGGTCCGCAATCGGAGGAGGACTGCACCATGACGCTTCGCATCAATTCGACCGCGCCCGACTTCAAGGCCGAGACGACCCAAGGTCCGATCGAGTTCCACAACTGGATCGGCGACGGCTGGGCGATCCTGTTCTCGCACCCGAAGGACTTCACGCCGGTGTGCACGACCGAGCTCGGCTACATGGCCGGCCTCAAGCCGCAGTTCGACAAGCTCAACACCAAGATCATCGGCCTCTCGGTCGATCCCGTGACCAACCACTCCAAGTGGGCGAAGGACATCGAGGAGACGCAAGGCCACGCCGTCACCTATCCGATGATCGGCGATCCCGAACTCAAGGTGGCAACTGCCTACGACATGCTGCCGGAAGGCGCCGGCACGACGTCGGAGGGCCGCACCGCCGCCGACAACGCCACCGTGCGCTCGGTGTTCATCATCGGCCCGGACAAGAAGATCAAGGCGATGCTCACCTACCCGATGAGCACCGGCCGCAACTTCGACGAGGTGCTGCGCCTCCTCGAATCCTGCCAGCTCACGGCCAAGCACCAGGTGGCGACGCCGGTGAACTGGAAGAAGGGCGAGGACGTTATCATCGTCCCGGCCGTCTCCGACGAGGCCGCCAAGGCCAAGTACCCGAACGGCTGGAAGGCCCCGAAGCCCTACCTGCGCATCGTTCCCCAGCCCAAGGACTGAGGAAGCGATCAGGGGGATGCGAGGAATGACGGACGAACTCTGGCGCTGGTCGGCGGTCGACCTGGCGCAGGCGATCGCACGAGGCGCGGTCTCCAGCGAGGATGCCACCCGCTCCGTCCTCGGTCGCATCGAGGCCGTGAATCCGAAGGTCAACGCCGTCGTCGACCTGATGGCCGACGAAGCGCTGCAGGCCGCGCGCCAAGCCGATACGGCGCGGCGCAGCGGGGCCAATTGCGGTCTCCTGCACGGTGTGCCCGTCACGGTGAAGGTCAATGTCGACACCAAGGGTCGCGCCACGACCAACGGCGTCGTGGCCTTTCGCGACCTTGTGGCGACCGAGGACAGCCCGGTCGTCGCCAACCTGCGCAAGGCCGGCGCCATCATCGTCGGCCGCACCAATACGCCGGCCTTCTCGCACCGCTGGTTCACCGACAACGAGCTGCACGGGCCGACGCGCAATCCGTGGGGCAACGGCCTGACGCCCGGCGGATCGAGCGGCGGTGCCGCGGCCGCGCTCGCCGCCGGCATGGGCGCCATCGCGCACGGCAACGACTATGGCGGCTCGATCCGCTACCCCGCCTATGCCTGCGGCGTGGCGGGCCTGCGGCCGACGCCGGGCCGCGTGCCGGCCTTCAACCCGTCCGCCGCCGCCGAACGGCCGATCACCGCGCAGCTCATGTCGGTGCAGGGACCGCTGGCGCGCACCATCGCCGACGTGCGACTCGCTTTCGCCGCCATGGCGGTAGGCGATGCGCGCGATCCCAACTGGGTGCCGGCGCCGCTCGTCGGTCCCGCGCCGTTGCGTCCCCTGCGGGCGGCCATTGCCCCTGCGCCTTTCGACGATGTGGTGCCGGAGGTCCGGGCTGCGATCGTGGCAGCCGGCAAGGCTCTCGAAATGGCGGGCTATACCGTCGAGGAGATTGCACCACCGCAACTGGGTGAAGCAGCCGAACTGTGGCACCGGATGGTCGTCAACGACGAGCGGCGGGGCTTCGTCGCCACCGTGCACGCGCTGGGCGATGCGGCAGCCAAGCGCAACGTCGAGGGCCATCTGCGCTACGTGCCGGAGATCGATGCCGGCGGCCTGCTCGATGCATTCGGCCCGCGCCTCGCGCTCATGCGGGCCTGGTCACAGTTCTTTGCGCGCTATGCGGTGGCGGTCGTGCCGGTGTCGCACGTCCTGCCCTTCCCCGACGGTCTCGACCTGCAGGACCAGCCGGTGGTCGACCGCATGATGGCAGCGCAGCACTGCCTGCTCGCCACGCCTGTTCTGGGCTATCCCTCCGTCTCCGTGCCGACCGGTCTTGCCGGCGGCACACCGGTCGGCGTGCAGGTGATCTCCGCCCGCTTCCGCGAGGATCTCTGCCTGGATGCGGCGGAGATCGTCGAGGCGCATGTCCCACGCCTCACGCCCATCGATCCGCGCGACTAGGGTCTTTCCGCACAAGCTGGAATCGAACCACCAACTTCATGCTGGAGGAGGCTGCCCCTCGAATACCTCGGAGTAAACTCCACAGCCGTTTCGAAGCATGGGCACGAGCACCGCGTTTGTTGCCCATCCTTCGAGACGACGCGCATGCGCGGCTCCTCAGGATGAGGTGGGTGTTTGATCTTTCTGGATCGGAAAGACTCTAGCCGCGCGCGCGCTCAGACTGCTGGCCGAGGGCTGCGAGCGCCGTCGCCACGATCTGCGGTGCGTTGAGGCCGGCCCATTCGTACTGCTTTGCCGGCGCCGCGTGATCGAGGAAGCGGTCGGGCAGAACCATCGGCCGTACTTTGAGTCCGGCATCGAGCAG
>JAESFU010000231.1_pt1 | contig 59442 bp, 39 predicted proteins | sample 9269461 | NCBI WGS metagenome assembly JAESFU01 (sample SAMN14502556, study PRJNA617107) | algae metagenome | isolation source: Stenomitos rutilans HA7619-LM2 and co-occurring heterotrophs from cave walls | place: USA: Waikapalae cave, Hawaii | collected 2009-07-28
GTCGACCGTCGATAGCTCTCGACCCGTGTAGACGATGACTGGCGGGAATGAATAGGCGTCCTCCTGGCTCAACGTCTCAAGCAGCGAATACCCTGAGGCATCCGGCAGCGAGAGATCGAGCACCATGCAATCGAAGGTGCCTTCCTTCAGCAGTGCAAGACACTCGGCTGCTGTGCTGGCTGTAATGGTCTCGACATCGCTGGAGCCCAGAAGGCGCGCCACCGCGTCTCGCTGCACGGGATCGTCCTCGACGACCAGCACCCTGTGCATGCGCTGCTCGAGCCTGGTCTCGAGCTTCTGGAGGACGTCGACCAGCTGCTCCCGCGTCACCGGCTTGTTGGCGAACCCAACCGCGCCAAGGGAGTAGGCGCTCTCAGTGTGGTCGCCTGCCGAGACCACATGGATCGGAATGTGCCGCGTCTGGACATCCTGCTTCAGCCGGTCGAGGACGGCGAGCCCGGATTGGTCCGGTAGCCCTACGTCGAGCACGATGGCGCTGGGCATGTAATCTTTAGCGAGGCGGAGAGCCTCCTCGGCCGTCCCGGCGACGATCGACTGGAACCCCATCTCGCGGGACAGGTCGCGGACGATGGAGGCGAAGGTAGTGTCGTCCTCGATCACGAGCAGTATCCGTTTGCCGTCCGTGGCCAAGGCATCGCGGTCGTCGTCCACCGATCGCACGACGGGCCTTGCCTCTGGGACAGGCTGCGCGGCAGCAGGGGTTGGCATGGCCGACGACGTGGCAACCGGTTCGCGCGGAGGGACTTTGGCCGGGTCGTAGGCCGTAGCCACCGTGACGCTAAAGGTGCTGCCACGCCCAGGCTCGCTCTCGAGGCCGATCGTGCCGCCCAGCAGTCGAACCAACTGACGCGAGATCGACAAGCCAAGCCCGGTGCCACCATACTTGCGGCTGATCGTGCCGTCCGCCTGCTGGAAGGCATCAAAGACGCTTTGCTGCTGATCCTTGGCGATGCCGATGCCGGTATCGGTCACGGCGAAGCGCAACTGACGATCGCCGTCGTTCTGGATGGACAGCACCACGCGACCGGCCTCGGTGAATTTGATCGCGTTCGAGAGCAGGTTCTTGAGCACCTGTTCGAGGCGCTGCGGATCGGTCTCGATGGTACGGGGGACATCCGCCGCGAGTTCGACCGAGAAGTCGAGCTTCTTGTCCTGCGCCAGGGGCTGGAACACCTGACGAAGGTTTCCGGTCAGGCGCTCGAGGACGACGGTCTCGGGCCGGATTTCGACATGGCCGGCCTCGATCTTGGACAGGTCGAGGATGTCGTTGATCAGGTTGAGCAGATCGTTGCCGGACGACTGGATCGTCTTGGCGTACTTCACCTGCTCCGCAGTGAGGTTGTCCTCGGGGTTGTCGGCGAGGAGCTTCGCCAGGATCAGCGACGAGTTCAGCGGCGTGCGCAGCTCGTGGGACATGTTGGCAAGGAAGTCGGACTTGTACTGGCTTGCCTGCTCGAGTTCCCGTGCCTTGAGCTCGACGGAGATATTGACGCGCTCCAGATCGTCACGCTGGGTTTCGAGCTGCTGGGCCTGCTCCTCGAGCTGGGCGTTGGTCTGCTCTAGCTCCACCTGCTGCTGTTCCAGCCGCGCCTGCGACTCCTTGAGGGCGCGGCTCTGCTCCTCGAGCTCCTCGTTCGAGACGCGAAGCTCCTCGCTCTGGGTCTGCAATTCCTCGGCCTGGCGCTGGGTCTCTTCCAGAAGATCCTGCAGCTCGCCGCGGTAGCCAGCCGAACGCACGGCGATAGCCACGGCTTCCGACGCTCTGTCCAGCAGGGCGACGACACGCTCGTCCACCGGCTTGAGGAAACCCAGTTCGATGACGGAGTTCACCTGCTCGTCGACGAGACCCGGAACGATGGCGAGGTGCCGCGGCTTGTCCTGCCCAAGCGCCGATCCGAAGGCGATGTATCCATCGGGCACGTCATCGACGACCAACGAGCGGCGTTCGTTCGCAGCGCGGCCCAGCAGGCCTTCCCTTTGGCCGAAAGTGTTGGGGATCGCAGCGTCCTTGGGTATGCCGTGCGAAGCGGCACGAAGGAACCGGTCGCCGCCGCTCACGAACATGGCTCCGGCGACTGCCCCGGTATAGCCGGCAAGGTAGTCCAGAATGCTTTCGCCCAGTTGCTCGATGGGGCGATCTCCCATCATCACCGAGCCCAGCCCGACCTCTCCGGACTGGAGCCATTCTTCGCGCCGACGAGCGGCCGTCGCGCGTCGGACCAGGAAGGCGATGACACCGGTCAGCAGGATGCCCAGGACGCCGGACAGCAAAGTACTCAGCAGGGCGCGGTTCTGCGCGCCATCCATCTCGACCAGGCGTTGCCCCCTGACGCGCGTCTCCTCCTGCGCCATGGCGGCGATCTGAGCTCGGATGGCGTCCATCTCGAGCTTGCCGCTGTCGCCCCTAACGATCGCCAATGCCTCGTCAGTCCGCCCGGCCCGCTGAAGCTCGATAGTCTCGGCCAATTCGGCGAGCTTGGCATCGACGTGCTGGCGCAAAACCGCCAATGCCTCGTCCTGACCGGCGTTGATCGAAGTGCGTATCCCGATCTCGTCCAATTGGCCCGGGATCGCACGTAGGGCCGCGGAATAGGGTGCCAGATACGGCTCTTCCCCCGCCAGCAAGTAGCCGCGCTGGCCGGTTTCGGCGTCTTGAACAAGGGATAGCAGAACATCGAGGGAGACGATCGCCTGATGGGTCTGCACGATCCGCTGGTTGCCGATGCGCAGAGCATCGAAGTTCAGGTAGGCGATCACCCCGCTTGCTATGAAGAACAGGAAAGCAGCCAGCAAGCCGAGGGCGACGCTGAGATCGAGTCCGAGAATCTGGGTCGAGGTCGTTGAGGCGGGCCGGCGGTTCATGCGGAACTCGATCTGGAAGTGCGACGCAATGAGATACACGGCGAAATGTCCCAGCGATAGCCAGAGCGCCTTCGGCAGACTTCCTCTGCTGTTGCGCGCCGAGACTCCGCGCCTTAAGAACCGAAGTCACGAATACTGGATGGTTTTGCTCCAAGGGCATGCAACTGCTCACTGGTCGCCGCGTTCAGATGGCTCGCCGCGCCAGCAAGGCACATCTTCGAAAGCCTGACCGGACCTACCTCGTGCCCATGAACGCTTCTCCGATATCCGTCCTCGTCGTCGATGACGAACCCCTTGTCCGCATGGACCTCGCAGATTTCCTGGCGCACTCCGGGTACGACGTGATCGAAGCGGGCGATGCCCACGAGGCCATCGGCATTCTCGAAACGCGCCCGGACATCAGGCTCATAATTACTGACGTCGACATGCCGGGAAGCATGGACGGATTGAAGCTCGCCAGGGCCGTCGCCGATCGCTGGCCACCCGTGCGGATCATCGTGGTGTCGGGTCATCGGCTGGTCGAGGTCACGGATATCCCCGATGGCAGCGTGTTCTTCAGCAAGCCCTGCCATCAGCCCCAACTACTGGCATCTGTGCGCGAGCTGCTGAGCCAATAGGGAAGCTATTACCACGTCGCCTCCAACCTTCCCGGAGGCTCATCGAGTCTATATCCTTCGACCCGGCACGCCCTAGGAGGCTTGGTGTTCAGATTTGCCGACGCGACGACATTGGACATGAACGCATTGTTCAATGCGTCGCCGAATGCGTACGTGCTGTTCGATCCCTCACTGGTCATCGCGGGGTGCAATGACGCCTACCTCTCCACGGTGGGGCGGAGTTCGCGTGAGGAGATAGTCGGTAGATACGTGTTCGACGCGTTTCCCACCGATACCGACAGCGACAGCTATCGCCTCCTCAAGGACTCGCTTGATCGCGTCATCGCCACCGTTGAGCGCGACCACATCGCCCTGATCCCCTATGACACCGCACAGGCAGGCCAGCCGCCCCTGATGCGCTACTGGAGCGCGACCCATACCCCGATCCTCGACGATCAGGGTAACCTGCGATACATCCTGCAACACACCGTCGACGTCACCGAGTTGCAGACCCTGCGCGCGAGAACCGCGATGGGAAACATCAACGAGGCAGGCGTTCTCGAGCGCGCTGCCATCGTCCAGGCCCACAACACCGCCCTTAGCCAAGAGGTTGGCCTGCTTCGCTCATTGTTCAGGCAGGCACCGGGATTCGTGGCCGTGCTCGCTGGTCCGAACCATGTGTTCGAACTGACCAATGAGGCCTACGAGAGGCTGGTCGGACGCACGAACCTCATAGGAAAATCGGTCGCGGAGGGCCTGCCGGAAGTCGTTGATCAAGGCTTTGTCGGCCTGCTCGACCAAGTGCTCAAGAGTGGCGAGCCATTCATTGGCCGCTCGGTGCCGGTGGAGCTCGCTGCAGGCGACGACGGTGAACCACAGCAGCGGGTGCTGGACTTCATCTATCAGCCGATACGCGATGCTGCCGGCGCCAATGTCGGCGTGTTCGTGCAAGGCCATGACATCACGGCTCAGAAGGCAGCGGAAGCCCAACTTCAGACCGTCGCGCAGGAGAGTGCACACCGCGTCAAGAACTTGCTGGCCATGATCCAGGCCATGGTCAGTCAAACGCTGCGGCGAGCACGCAGCGTGGAGGAGGCCTCGGAGAGCCTTTCCCGTCGCGTTCAGGCCTTGGGGGCGGCTCAGTCGTCGCTCACGGCCGGCGCTCGGGGCAATGCCAACGTGGTCGAGGTCGTTCAGAGCTTCCTCGCCCTTCACGCCGACAACGAGGATCGGTTCAGGGTCGATGGACCGGATTGCATCGTTGGGCAGGACACGGCATTGGGCCTGGCTCTGGTCCTGCACGAACTGGCGACCAACGCGGTCAAGTACGGAGCGCTGTCGCGCGAAGACGGCCATGTTGCGCTGAACTGGCGGATCGACCCCGCCGGCCATTTTGCGCAGCTGACCTGGTCGGAAGCAGGTGGTCCCAAGGTGACTGCTCCGGACCGGCAAGGGTTCGGATCGAACATGATCCAGCGCATGCTTCCGCCGGTCGACGGGATGGCATCGAGGATCGAATATCGCGATACTGGCGTGATCTTCACCGCGCGTCTGCGCTTGCTCCAACCGGAGGCAGGAACTGGCTGAGCACGGAACGGATGCGGTCCTCCGGGGTTGGTATTGCTTCACACCAACGCGGAGACCATGCAATGGATCACACCAATCACGTTCGCCTCGAGACCAACGAACTGACCCCCGCCATTCTCGAAGGGGCCACCGTCTACGGTGCTGACGACCATAAGGTCGGCAAGGTCGATCATATCCACGGCAATGGCGTTGGCGGCGAAGCCATCATCGATGTCGGCGGCTTCCTCGGCATTGGCGCCAAGCCGGTAGCGGTGCCGCTGACCGACCTGCAGTTCATGCGCGACGAGAATGGCGATGTCCACGCCGTCACCGCTTGGACCAAGGATACGCTCGAGAAAATGCCCGAGCACAAGCATCACTGACGTTCCAATGGCCCCGACCGGTTCGGGGCCATTTTTCTTCTATTTCGGCCCTTCGCGTTCGAACTCGGCCCATCCGCGCAGCTTGAACCGCTCTTCGTCGGCGGCCTCACGATCCGGAGCCTCAGGCACATCGCGCGGGGACCTTACAGTGCGGTTGAGCTTGGCCTTCCAGGCACCACGCCGTCTGTTCTCGGCCGCGGCTTCGGCATCCTGCACCCTCCATTCGTCCACCATGCCACTGTCTAGCAAGGCCTCGACCATCCTCGGTTCGAAGACGTGAAAGACCACCTTCCTTGCCCGTCCGCGCAGCTTCACCGTCCGCGTGCCGAGACTCGGAAGCCTGCCGTCCTTGAGCCAGCGGTGCCGCTCCGTCGAAGTGATCCCCAGGATGTCCTCGATCTCGCGAGGGATAACCGGGCGCTCCGCTATGGTCTCGAGCGTCTTCGCGACCGTTCCCGATGCCCGTGAGAATTCTGGTTCGGAACCAGCTGGCATTCGAAGCGTCAGCTCGCCCGCCGCAACCGTCAGCGCCTTGCGCGACGATGCCGGAAGCTTCGATCGGACTTCCATGAAGATGCCCTTCGAACGCACGGACGATCCAAGCCTCGCCGTATAGGGCAGGAGCCAAGTCTCGATCAGATCGTCGCTCGCGTGGGGCGTCTTCGCTGTCATGATTGCGAAAATGGGGAAGCGGAAAGGAAGGCGCAACCCAAGCTCATCGACCGGCGGGTGGGACAGGAGCTCGGGTGCCGTTTCGTTGGCCGCCGCGGGAAACTGGAAAAACCATCGGCGTTCTCCGTACCACCACGTCCAGTTGACGCGCCGGTCGATGTGGATGGTGAAACCCTGTTCGGCCCGAAAGGTTCAGTTCCCGCGTCGACCGGAAGACTGGAAACCTTTGAGGTCGATGCGTGGTTGTGCTCGCTCAAAGCGGAGATGACGATGTCCAGCGAACAGACGGTCACACGTCAGAAGAAGATCCAGCAACAGGTGGCGGCAGCGGACAAACGAGGCAAGGAGATAGCCGAGAAGGCGATGCAGGCCGGCGCCCGGAACTATCCGGAGCCGCCGTTCTCCGCGCAGCACCAGCCCAAGCCGGGCAATGAAGGCAAACTCGATCCCGCGCCGATGTACGACGCACCGTACTACCTCGGCTCCAAGAAGCTCGAGGGCAAGGTCGCCCTGATCACCGGCGGTGATTCCGGCATCGGCAGAGCAGTGGCGGTTCTATTTGCCCGCGAAGGGGCGGACGTTGCCATCGCGCACCTCGACGAGGACGATGATGCCGCCGAGACAATGGCTGCGGTCGAGAAGGAGGGTCGCAAGGCGATCGTGATCAAGGGCGACGTGCGCTTGAGATCGCACTGCGAGGATGCGGTGCGGCGGACAGTCGATGAACTGGGTGGGCTGGACGTCCTGGTCAACAACGCCGCGTTTCAGGTCCACACCAAAGACATAGCGGACCTCACCGAAGAGCATTTCGACGAAACGCTGAAGACCAATCTCTACGGCTATTTCTTCATGGCGCAGGCCGCCATCGCAGTGATGAAGCCGGGTTCTTCCATCATCAATACCGGCTCGGTGACGGGTATCGAAGGAAGCCCTGGCCTGCTCGACTACTCGATGACCAAGGGCGGTATTCATGCCTTCACCCGCGCCCTCGGCGGCCAGCTCATCAGCAGGGGCATTCGCGTCAACTGCGTGGCGCCCGGTCCGGTATGGACACCGTTGAACCCCTCGGACAAGGAGAAAGAGGACGTAGCGAAGTTCGGCAGCGACGTGCCGATGCGCCGCCCAGCACAGCCTGAGGAGATCGCTCCGGCCTATGTCTTCCTCGCAAGCCCACAGATGTCGAGCTACATTACCGGTGAGATCCTGCCGATAATCGGCGGCTACGGGTCCTGACGATGGCGCGCAAGCGTAGAGGATCACGAAACTGTGGTCGCGACATAGAAGCCCTCAAGTAGCCTTCCGTTGGAGGTGATCAACACTATCGGTGTGTTGCGTCGCCACGCCTTGGCGGCAGCGTGACTCCCCCAGAAACTGCAGGCGAAGGCGGCAGCAGTGAGATTGCGCCAGGTACAGCTACAGCTTTCACGAAGGACATTTCACCTCGGCATCCCGTGGATCTCGTAGGCGATCTGGCGAGAGATATTGACGTCGATGCCGACGAACTGCGTCTGAAGACGGAGTCGTCTCGGAGTTTAGCTCTTCGAGTGGAGGAGACGAACAACAGCGTCCTTCGCCGTGAAGGAATCACCGAGGTTGACGCCATGGACATTGCGGCGATCGCCTATGGCGATGTCGGCAACTATTCGCTGTGGACCGTGATGAAGCTGCTGGCCGCCGCAGGCATGGATGTGGCCGTCGACGTCTTCATAGCAGCTGGGAAAGACGGAGCCATCTACGTCGTTGAGGAAGGCGAAGGGCAGTAGTCCCCGGGCGGCCCGACGAACTGATCAGCTACCGCCGCCTAACGCGCTTTCAGAACACCCCTCAACCTGTCTTTGGCGCGGGTCGGTGGCTTCACTGAGCGGCGCTTCTCGATCTCGGCCTCGATGGCCGTCCGGATGAAGTCGAGCCGATACTCATCCCCATTGAGTAGCGCGTCGATCCTGGCGGTCGTGCCGTCCACCAGTGTCAGTTGGATCCGTTCATCGAACTGTTTCGGTCTGCCCATGGCGAAGGTGTGCACGGGGGCACAAGAGTCGTCAACGCCGTTTCATGTATCGGCTTAGCCATTTCGCATGCACGATACTTGCCTCAACGTTTCGCATGCATGATACTCTGTTTCATGTATTCGATTCGAGGGCGCATCTTGGGAAACAAAAGTCTGGTGGCGGCAGCTGTTGCCGTTGGCGCAATTGGGACAGCAGGCGTGGCCGCACTAGCTGCGCCAATCTATGAGCAGACCTATGAAGTGGAAGCGATTGTTACGCCGCTCCGTGCCAATGGTGAACCGATTGCCGTCTCGGAGACTTGGTCGACCTTGGTGTATCGCCATCCAACGAAATTCTACAATGTACTGCGTGTGTTTGGCGAAGCGCTGCATTTCGAGTTTGAGGGCGAAGACTATTTTGCCTTGCTACGCGGAGCAAGCAATTCCTCCGCGGGGGCCTTCGACGTCCTGAGAGAATGTTTGGATCTGAAGTACTTGAAGGACTACGAAACGGCACCGCCTTTAAGCGCTGAATGCTCGATCACGGATCGGACTCCCATGGTCGTGAAGGTAGGCTCTGCCGGTGACATCTATCTTGTCGATCGGCTGAGCTCGCGCGATACTTACCCGTCCTTCGATATCGAATTCGTTGTTCGACCGAGCGGTGGCGCCCCCAACTACAACCTGGCCGACCAATTTCCGTGGATCGCAAAACTGCCGGAAGGAGAGCGCACCAGCCTTCCGCCTGAGATTCCAGAGGAGGGGAGTTTCGTCCCCTCAAAGTACTATCGGAAGGACTTTGGGGTGCAGAAATGACGGCAGTTCAATTATCTCTTCTCGCACTCGACGCGTATAATCGCGCGACTGCGGCGCCTGACTTAGATGTGCCCTATGGCGCCGAGGTTCTTCTCACTAGAGTGGTGGGCAATTTCGCTGCCGTCGCGTACTATCTCGCTGACAGCAACGAAGTTGTCATTGCCTATCGGGGCACCGATGATCCAGTTGGCGACGCCTTAACCGGATGGCCAATCGGCAGCGCGCAGTATGATTGGGCGCAGTCTCAGGCCGACCAAGCCTTCGCGTTCTTCAACGACATCAGAGTTCTTGCAACTGATCCTGCGCATAGCGCTTATTCGGCTACTTGGTCGTTGACCGGTCATTCGCTCGGTGGCGGACTCGCTGGACTGGTTGCCTCGATCAATCACCTTCCAGCGTACGTCTTCGACTCGATGCCCTTCACTGAGGCGGCCGAGAAACTCTTCGGGGACGTCTCAGGGGCAAATGCCTCGAGTTACGACTATTGGTCGGCATTGGCGTTCCCGGACGGTATCGTCCACCCACCGTCATTCTCTCAAATCCAGTCGGCAGCAATTGCGGATGAGGTGCTCTCTGGTCTCCGTTGGGGCGGCCCGGTTGCAGGCTATCCTTACGCGCCAACGAACGGGCAAGATGCCCAGCTAATCTACCAGAATGAGATCGTGGCCGGGACGGTCACCAACCCCGTCGACTTGCATAGTCAAGCGCTCCTGACGATTGCTCTTCACGGTGGCCTCACGCCTACCAGCACCCGAGCTCTTGGTGGCGACGCAATCTACAAGTTCCTGTTCGATCAGTACCTTGCTTTCGAACTTGGTTTCGCGGACCCGGAAGCGCTCCGACAGCACCTGGCCTACACCGTCGATGACGACGTCGTAGCTCTCGATGGCTTGTTCAGCGACATGGACGTTCTTGGCCAGATGTCCCTGACTGGACATCTTTTCGTTGATCAGTTGGGGAGACTGTCCGTAACCCAAGCCGTCCGTGTTAGTTACGACGATGATTTGCCACTAGGTCTCCTCAGCGTAGAGGGAGGAGTAGTCAACGTAGATCTTGATGTTGTTGAAGATCGAGCGCAGACAATTTTCACCTTTTGGGACTTCATGAATGGGACTTTTGCCGACGTCTCCGGCCTTAGCCTTTCCAATCTGAGCGTAAGCGCCTCCGGTTATGGTGGCACCGCCCATCTGCTGTCTGGTGGCACGATCTACTTCGGGTCGGACCATGCCGATGACGTGGTCGGTTCGAGCGACGTGGACGTAATATTCGCGGGCGCTGGCGACGACAGAATCTCTGGCGGGGGTGGCAACGACACCATTAGTGGGGGTGCCGGATCAGACGCTCTATTCGGCGACGCAGGCAACGACACGTTCTACGTGGGCGAGAATGCAGCCGACCCCTCTATCGACCTGATCGACGGCGGAACCGACAGCGACAAGATCATCTCCAATCGGGCCATGGTGTTCGACTTCACCCCGAGCGCGGCGGCGGGCATTCTGCCATCGCTCCCGACCGGGCCATTTACAGCGCCAACCGGTCCGGCATTCGTTGGCCTGAGCGACTTCGGAAGCTTCTATGCGCAGCGGGTCGAGAGTCTGGTGACGCTCGCTGCTGGAAACTTGATCGTGGCAGATCACGTCGAGGACATCATCCTCAATGGCATCAACACTATCGATCTCTCAGCGTCCACGGACGACAGCGTCGAGTTGAACGCTGCCACCTATCGCTCGCCTTCCTTGGCCTTGACGAGCGTTAACGGCGTATCTCAGGCGACTTTGTCCCAGTCCCAAGGAGTGACGGGCTCCGTCCTGCTCAAGGGAGTTGAAACCTGGTTGCTCAACGGCGGGCTCGTCGATGCCGGGGGCATGTCCTCCCGGATTACGCTGGACGCCGCAGCCGTCGCTGGACCGGCAGTGAGCATCGATGCGATCGGCGCTATGGACCGACTGGTTCTCGCTGCGCTGTCCAGCGCGAGTGCCGGCCTCAATGTGACTTTGGCGGAGATCGGGGACGTTCTCACCCTGGGGTCGATATCCCTCACGGGCATAGAAGGCATTGAAGGCGGAAATGGCAACGACACGCTCACCGGCAACTCAGGTGCCAACTATCTGGAAGGCGGCGCCGGACGGGACGTCATCGCTGGCATGGCAGGTGCCGATCAGATCAGCGATCCGGATTGGCTCGTGCTCGACTATTCGGCCTCGGATGCCGGCGTTACGGTCAACCGCGGCAGCTTCACCAACAAGACATTCGCTACGGTGGGCGGTCACGCTCAGGGCGATACAATTGTCCTCGGCAAAAGCTCAGCCAGGCTCGATGTGATCGGCAGCGAGCACAACGACGTCATTTCCTTTGGGGACCAGGTGTTCGCTGGTGCCGGCGACGATACCATCCATGAATCGAAACACGTTGTCGCCGGCGAAGGCTACGACATCGTCCATGTGGGACGACACACCGGCTATATCGACTTCGGAGCCGGTGGAGGCGAGTTGTTCCTCGCTAGGAACATGAGCGCTTATTTCGTCGACATGGAGCAAGGCATCTATCGGCGTACGGACAGCAACGGCGCCATGTACAACCTGACGGTGCTCGGAGATTTCACCAAGCTCACCGGATCGAACTACGCCGACACCATTCATGGCACCTCGGGGAACGACGTCATCTATGGTGGGGGCGGGGCTGACGTTCTGCATGGAGGAGGAGGTGCCGACTACCTCGAAGGCATGGGGACCCTGTCAGGCGGCACGGGCGACGACACTCTCGTTCTGACAGGAAATGGATCGGCATGGGGCGGCGAAGGGAACGACACGCTCCGTACGTCGACCCGTTGGACAACGCTCGATGGTGGAGACGGCAACGACGTCCTCACCTCCTACAGTTATGGCGTTTGGATGATTGGCGGCATAGGTGCCGACACGTTGATCGGATCGTCCAACCCTAGCAACCTCAATAAAGTCAGCTATCAATACGCCTCAACAGGCATCGGACTGACCTACGACGGCTACAATGGTCGTGGTTGGCAGGGCGAAGCGATCGGCGACGTACTGACAGGCGTCTTCAGCCTCTATGGCTCAAACCACGCGGATGAGTTCAACGTCACTCTGCCGGGCGGATATGGAGCAGAGCTCAGAGCCGGCGACGGCGACGACCTTATCCTTGCGAACATCTCGAGCAGCAATGACGTCTATGGCGAAGACGGGAACGACACGATAACGCTCACCGGAACCGGTGGAAGGGCACACGGCGGCGCTGGGGACGATATCCTGAGCGGCACTGGCACCCTCTACGGGGACGAAGGTGCAGACACGATCACCAGTGCGGCCGGCAACCATACTATCTATCTCGGCGTCGACAGCGATGTGGACACCTTCGTCTTCTCAAGGATGAATGGTTTCGACCAGGTCTATGATTTCACCTCGATCGACCAAATCAGGATCGGCCCCGGCTATAAGTACGACGATTTCGGCGACGTCATGGCCAATGCGGTCCAGACGGGCTCTCACGTCGACATCTGGTTCGAAAGCGACACCAAGATCACCATCATGAACTTCCAGAAGGCGAACCTGACGGCCGACAACTTCCTGTTCGATTGAGCTCAATCATGGCCATTCACTTTCATCCGCAAGTCCCTCATCCTGGGGAGGGGGATGTGAATGGCCGAATTCGATCGCAGCGGCGAAGATTGGAGCGACGATGAGCTGACGGCCATCGTCGCTGACTACTTCGGCATGCTCGCCGAGGAGCTTGGGAAGCGCCCATTCAACAAGGCGGAACACCGCCGTGCCCTAATGCAATTGGTTCGTCGTTCTCCTGGGTCGATCGAACGAAAGCACCAGAACATATCCGCTGTGCTCGTCGAACTCGGCATGCCATGGATCTTGGGCTACAAGCCGCTTCCGAACTATCAAGAAGCCCTGTTCCAGGCCATCGACCGCCAACTGTCCCGTTCGGCAGCGGCTCTTCCTGACGCGGGCATGCCACCACAGACGCCGGCCGATCCTGGTGGGGTATTCGTCGACATGCCTATGGCGGCTCCACGCAAGAGGCGCCTTGGCCTGGAACGTCTCGTCCGCAAGTTCGATCCGGTCGAGCGCGATTTCCGGAATAGGCAATTGGGTAGGGCAGGGGAGGAGTTCGTCGTCGCTCTCGAGCGCCGGCGACTATACGACGAGAGCCGCCCGGATCTGGCGCGAAAGGTCAGGTGGGTCGCCATGGAGGATGGCGATGGTGCGGGCTACGACGTCATGTCCTTCGATGCAGCCGGCAGCGAGAGACTCATCGAGGTCAAGACCACCAACGGCGCTGCCCAGACTCCGTTCTTCATGACGCGGAACGAGATGGCCGTCGCCACCGAACGGTCCGACCATTGGCATCTCTATCGCGTTCACCTGTTCGCCCAGCACGCCCGGATCTTCGTCGCGAGGCCGCCTCTCGATCGGGCCTTGACGCTGTCCCCCGAGGTCTGGCGAGCGACGCCTTGGCCCGGTGGTGCCGAGTTCGCCCGATGACCAGGGTGCCCGACCATCCGCCGAAGCCGGTTCGGCCCATCGCGACACTGCGGGACTATATCGACGCCGGTCTGATTGTTCGCTCGTTCTGCTCAAGCGGGCAGGAGCATAGTCACGTCGTCGATCTTGTCGCTCTGGCTGCCGAACGCGGATCCGAGACCGTGATTGATTATGCTTTTAAGCGGTCGCTGAGCTGCCCCGAGTGCGGCGCGCCCGGTGGCGGTCTGATGATCGAGGCGGGCAACTAGCCTGACTTTCCCTCAACGGGTGCGCCGGATAACCATCCTACTTGAAGCGATCGCTCGTAGAGCAGATCGCACTCATCCGCACGTATCCTGAGCGTCTAGAAGAGGCGTAAGTGCACATTTTCGTATGCATGAAACTTGCGCTTTGGTCTTGGTGGATGATAGTTTCGTGTATCTGTAATGTGGGTATGAAGAAATTGCTCAGACGCTTAGCAACGGTCACGATGGCGTTGGTTCTCGCGGGTACGCCCCTTCATTCATCCAGCGTCTTCGCTGGAGAAATGTACGTGACCGGGGGCGGAGTCGGTGAGGTCAGCTGCAGTTCTTTCGTGAACGACATGGCAACGGCACGACAGGTGGGTTTCGACACCAATCGGGGTTTCGCTGAAATGGCCCCGTGGTGGCAGCATACCCTAGGCTTCATCACAGGCTACAATATGGCGGAGCCAAAGATTAGAGACCTGGCGGCCTCGGCTCGCGGGCATAGTATGGAGAGCATGAGGGTTACCTTGCTGACCATGGCAGACATCCATTGCAAGACGAACCTGACCAGCAGCTTTAACAGCGCTCTTAAGTCGATACGAGATCAATTGCTGCCCACAGCCACGTGGAATTAGTTCGGTCCATTCGCCCAACTCGGAAGATCGGTGACGGTGAAGTATGTGTGTCTACCGAGAAGACAAAGGTGAGCTATTGCTTCTACGTGCAGATGGCCGACCGGATTCGGCGCAAAGCGGACGGCCTAGCGGCCCCAAATGGGGGCCCTCCACCCCGCGTCCAGTGCCTCCCGCTCGGAGCAGAACCATCGCTCGCCTTTGTCCTCGGACACCTTGGTCTTGGCGTACCAAGGCGACCAGGGCGCATGGTAGATGTGGCCATTCTCGGAGATGTTTCCCTTGATGGGGCAGCCTCTTGGGGCCTGCTGCAGGGCGACGTCCCACTTCGCCGCGCGATACTCCCAGGCTGTCTGCGTGGATGCCTGCCAGATTTCGACGCTTCGATAGGCCGCGTCGTCCTCATCCGCGGCATAGTCCTCGGAGAACTTCCGGAAGGCCCATGCATAGCCGTCCGACACCATGGCGCGGTTCAATTCGGTGCCATTGACGACGCACACCGAGATCACTCGGTCATACTCGTCCATGCCTCGGTCGTCGCATTGGGGGACGTTGTCGCCGATAAGAGCTTCGAGGTGTTTCGTGGCCTCGTCGCCGCAGCGCCAGGTACCACCGGTCGTATCATTGCATTTCTGCCCTGCCTCGGGTGCGTCGATGCCATGCAGCCGAAAGGTGGTTCCATCGACCTGAATGGTGTCGCCATCGACGACGTGAACGGTGGCCGCGTTCGCCGCATGGGCTGTAGTGGCGATGCCTACGGCAAGCACCGCCTTTATCACGAATCGCAGCAACGTCTTGGAAGTCATTCAGCACCCTCAATGCCATTGCTGCGCCGCACGCGCAGCTCGATCCGACGCCGATTTCGGTCGTCGTTCGGATTCAACCCGTTGGAAACCACGTCGCCTGGCAGGATCAGTTGAGCCCCGGAGAGCGGAACGATCTTGACGCCGGTGCCGCCCAGTTCCCGCTCGAGAACGTTCGCTACGGCGATCGCCCGCGCCAACCCCAGGCCGGCATTGTCCACCGGCTTCAGGTCAGTGATTGGTGCTTCGCCGTTCAGTACGGGGATCGCCAGGGTGTCTAGGGTCGACTGCTGCGTGCTCTTGATCGGTTGCTCATCGGTATGTCCGACCACCTCGACCACATCGACGTCGTATTGCTGCAGGAGTTCGCGGACCTGCTGGGCGATGTCGGTCTCGAGCCGGGCGCGGAACGCATCCGACAGCTCGGCACTGCTGGTGACGAACCGGAACTCATCGTTGCCCAAGGTGATCATCGGCGGCCAATCGTGGCCACTGGGGGAAGGCGGTTCGACCTCGATGACCTTATCGACGCGCGAGATCGTCTCGGACAGCGTGAGGCCACGATCGACCATGGCCTGGCCTATCTCCTGGGCGACCTTCAGTTCCCGCCAGGTCTCATCGGGGACGGTTCCGGTCGCCGTGGGCTTGCTGTCGGCAGGAAGCAACTCCGCCCACTTCATTATCTCCTCGCGCAGCTTCTCGAGCTCCCTGCGGTCGTCGGCGACGCGTTTCTTCTCCCCCGGAGATGCGGACCTCGCACCGGCCGCGACCAGCTCGTCGACGCGTAGCTCGGCCGCTTCGATTTTCTTCTCCTGCTCCTGGAGCAAGGCGCCCGACACCAGAAGAAGGCAGAACAGAAGCAGTAGCATCATCTCGGCCATGGTCAGCCCTAGGACGACGCCTCTTCGATGGCCGCGCTCCCCCTCGAGGAAATGGGCAGGCTCCGGGCGCCTCACTGCGATTGCCCGTCTGGCTGCGGGGTGCCGCCCTGCGGTTCGACGGGCTCGTCGGAACGGCTTTGGTCGCGTCGCCCGAACATGCCGAGGAAGCCGCCGCGCTGCTGAACGATCGACGCCTGGAGTTCCTCGATGGATCGGGTCGCGCGGGTCAGATCGGCAGTTGCCGCGTCGCGCTGCGCTGAGGACTTCGCGACCTCGGTGGCGAGCCGGTCTATGCTCTTCATCTGTTCAGACATGCGATCGAAGGCTTCGGCGATGGTCTTCTGAAGCGCGTCAACGGCGGGCTGCATGGTGACCTCGACCACCTTGTCGGGCGTCTGGGTCTGCACAAGACGATCGGCAAATGCCTCGGCGGCGTTGGCGAGGGTTTCGGTGGCCTGCTCCAGTTTGGTGTTCACGCGCTCGAGGCTCTTGGAGTTTCGATCGAGCTGTCGCTTCACTTCTGGGGACGCGAAGTTGCCCGATATCTGCTCGGCCGTGCCTTCGACGCCCGTGACCGCCGATACGCGGATGGCCTCTACGGCCTCAGCCGCAGCCTTTCCCAGCGCCACCAACTGGGTGCGGGTCTCGTCGAACGTCTCCTGAGCCATCTGCTGGCTGCTGCGGCGGAAGTGCGCCACTTCGTATTGGATGCCATCCAGCTCGCGCCGGACTTTTCGCGACGCTTCGGCCAGATCGAGACGAGACGCGGCTTCGAACTCGATGGGATCGCGACGGACCTGGTTGAACATGATGCGCAGGATGATGCCGGCGATCGTGGAGGCGACCGCGACGCCGAAATTGCGGATGATGTCGTCGACGCCCCCGCCGGTCGAGTACTGGTAGAGCGAGGTGCCCAGGCTCACCAAGGTGAAGATAAAGCCCATGTAGTAGAAATTGTCGCCGGTCTGGTCGCTTCGGAGGCGAAGGCCGCGCGCCAACACGATCATTGCGGCGTAGGCGCCCATCAGCAGGACCGGCACCGTCGTGACGATGAAGGGGCTTTGCCCCCATGCTTTGGCGGCGATGATGAAGGCGACGCCAAGCCCTGTGAAGATTCCGAAGACGACCGGTGCGGCGTTGTCGGTGGCACGCTCCACCGGCTTGATGCGCTTCATGGCGACATCCCTTGCAACTGGAGGGCACGGCCGAAGCTGCCGCGATTGTCCTCTACCCATCGGGCCCAGAATTCGGCGACCGACGAACTCGGGAAGTCATTGTCCCGACGGAGCAGCCAGACCTCGACGACCGCACCGGCTAGGTCGGTGCCGTACTCCGCTGCAGCCTTGGATCGCCGATATGCATCGAAGTCGGGGCCGGATTTGTACATCGAGAACGAGGGGGTGTTCTCGAGCAGATCCGAAATCACCACCAGGCGGTTGGGGATCGACTTCGCCTGGGTACTGCCAAGGCGGTCCACGGCCACCTGCTGGATGCCGGCCATGATAGGCGATATCTCAGCGCTCTCCGCGTGCAGAGCCTTGTCCATCGCAGTTTTCAGAGGTGCGTCAAACTTCTCGTCCCAACGCTTTCGGGCCGCTTCCGGATTTCCCGTCCAGTGGTCCAGGTCCGAGCCGTCGCCCGGATTGCACGCGGCGAAGATCGTCTCGGTGCGAACATCGCCGGTCTTCAGGGTCCTGAGCTCGAACAGCCCGCCTTTCGGCAATGCGTCCGCCATCCCATTCAACTGGTTGAGAATGTCGGTCTGCGCGATCGGCCCCACCGGGTCGGTGACGTCGACCAGCACCAAGATCTGTTCGGTTGGCCCTGTCTTGGGGCACATGGTTTCGGCGTCGCGCTCGGGGTTCCGCTGGGCGGCGTCGATATAGAGCCAGGCGAAGCCCACGACGATTACGATCAGAGCGACGCCACCGGCAATCGCCCATCCGATTGGAAAACTGTCCGCCTTGCGAAGACTGCGGCGGCTGCGCGGCCGGCGGTTCATGCTTGATCCGGGGCGATGTCGTCGAGCTTGCGGTAGGCCTCCAGGGCAGCGTCGAACTCCTTGCCCAAGGCGACGAATATCGCATCGACCTCCGACTGGGCCTCGGTGATGCTGCTCTTCAGGTCGGACGAGTTCCACTCGCCTTCCTTCGAGATCGTCACGGCGATTCTGGGCAGGGAGTAGGCCTCTCCGAACCGTGCTGGTGCCGGCGTGTTCCTCTTTGCGACATTGGCGTCTCGATAGTCCCGCAACAGGGCATTCGCCGCCTTCTCAAGCTGCGTCTGGTGCTCGTCGAACAGGGACAGCATGCGCGACCGATGACTGACGATCGCGTCGTGCTCCACCTTCTGCTTGCCAAGGTCGGACCGAGAAGTCGTCAGCAACTCTTCGTAGTCCTTCCGAACCTCTCCCAGCTCGGTGATGGCGGCTCGGCGCATCTCGGCATACTTGTCTCGAGAGATGCGGAGGGCTTTGTCGACGCGTTGGTAGCCTGGGTAGGGGTCGTGCAGCGCCAGGCCGTCGAGAACTGCGATGATCGAGAACAGCACGCCAAGGCCGAACAACAACCACGACCGGAAGTCCTGGATGCCCAGCGGATCTTGGATGAGGCGCTGCATGACGACTTCGCCGGCGCCCTCGAACAGCACGCCCGAAACCTCGCGATAGTGGGCGAGGGCGAGGTTGATACCGATCATGCAGGCCAGATAGGCGACGAGGCCGATCAGACCGAAGAACTTCAGAAGCCAGTTGCCGTGATTGACGAACGGTATCCAGAAGATGCCGAACATCAAAGCCACGCCGACATTGAGCACCGCGAAGATCAACGCTTCGACGATGCCACCGATAAGGCCCAACTCGCTGCCCTTGCTCAGGAGTTCGCCATTGAGCACGAGTTCGATCAGCACCAGGACGATGATCAGGGCCCACTTGAAGAAGCTGGCCCGCGGTGAGCCGATCTTGGCGGGACGCTCCAACCGATGCTTCTTCTGGAACGACGTGTGCCATTTCTCGTGCGCGGTGAGGTCTCTGCGAAGACCATGCAGGTCGTCGACGCCGGTCTGGAGCTCCTGCTTCAGGTCGGACAGGCCCCCAAGAGCGGCCGACTTGATGTTCGAGAACTGCGTGTCGAAGTCCAGATCGATCAGGCGCTGGCGGAAGCCGGCTAGATGGTTCTCGAGAGCATCATGCGATCGCTTTTGGGCGGCGCCGATGTGCTCGATGATCTCGGTTTCGACGGCATCGAGGGAACCGCTGTCCGGCTGTGGTTGGTTCTGAGATCCACGGGACGAGCCCTTCTTGGCGAGCTCCATCTCCTTCGAGAGGCGCTGGGTATCCAGATCGGGAAAAGTTTCGACCGTGGGCCGGTAGGTATGCGCTGGCCTTGAAATGAGGCCGCGCAGCCGATCTAGAGATTGAAACATTGCCCCACCCAATAAAGTCTTTTCATGTCCTAACTGTGCCGGGGCGCTGGGCGCAAGATCAGCGTGGGACGATTAGTTCGCCGGAAGGTAAATCGCCGCGGGTGCCCTCTGCCGCAAGTGACCTGCCCGCAGGACGCTGCTGTTCGATTTCTTCAAGTATCTCACGGGGTTGGGTCGCATTGCGTCGGGCCTTGTGTGGCGGGGCTATCTCTGTATCATATACACGAATCGATGCTCGTGAGCAGCAGCGTTCGGCGGCCATCGGGAGTATCCGCATGATTGGGCTGGACTACTGCCGAACGAGATCAAATATATCGTGGGGTCGACGACGAATGGACATTTCTATGCATTTGGGCGCCGAGCAGGGGGCAACGTGCCGCTATTCGCTAATCTGAACGATCATTTCTTTCTGCCCTTCAGCCGCCGGAACAGGTGGTTCTACGAGGAGTGCCTGATCCGCCTATACGTGCGGTTCTACAAAGACGCCCCTCGCTATCCGCGAGACAGCGAGGTCATCGCCGACATCTATGAGACGCTCAAGAGCAGACCTGATCTCTGGAGCGAGGAGGAGGGTCTGGAGGACCTTCCGGAGCTGCAGGTTCGCGGCCGTCGACGTGCGGGGCGGAAAAGTTCTGGCGCCGGTGACTCGGATCTGGCCGATGCCGTCCGAGCCAGGGCTGTGCGCCACTACGAATATCTGATCGCTACCGGGTGGTTGGAAGAAGAGCGCTTCGGCATCGTCAAGACAGTGGACATGTCGCCGGGCGCGCTGTCCATGATGGAAACGCTGCATCGTATTCGCGAGGGCTTCTCGCTGCAGTTCTCCGGAACGCTCGTCCAGCTGAACCTCGCGCTTAAGGGTATCGCCGAAGATCCGGCAGTGAACGCCCTGTCGCTCAACCAGGTCCGACAGAACCTGGAGTCCTTCGTGCGCCATCTCCGCGCGATCATCTCCGACCTGAAGCGCATCCGGGCCGAGATGATGGAGGGAGAGGGGCAGAAGGCACGACTGAAGGTCTTCTTCGATGGCTTCGTGAAGCGTCTGCTCCTCAAGGATTTCGCGGCGCTGCACACCACAAACCACCCATACCGGTACAAGAACGAGATTTTGGTCGCCGTTCGCCGGTTGGCGGCGGACGGGCACATCGTCCGTCTCGTGGCCAAGACCTATGCGGAGCATGCCGAGCCCGAGTTGATGGGGCGCGGCAGCGATTGGGAGGTGGAGAAGCAGTATGCGCTGGACGAGGCGGCGTATCGGGTCGTCGGCGATCTGAATGCCCTGGTCGAGATTCTTGGCCACATCGACCAGATGTTCGAGAGGATCCGTGCGTTCCAGTCCCAACTCGAGGAGCGCCTTCGCAACATGCTTCGGTACAAGAGCCGCGGCAGGAGGGACTACGCCAAGCGCATCGACGGCGCCATCGATCGTCTCGTCGCCGCGATGGCCGCGAGTCCGGAGATCGTCCACCAGCCCTTGGTCGATGGCTATCTGGACAGCAGCGAGCGGCTCTTCGGCGAGGCACTTCATTCGGCACCGCGCCGCGAGAAAGTGCCCTTGGGTGTTGCTGCGGTCCATGTTTCCGAACCGGACCCCGTCGATCTGTTCCAGCGGGATCTGAAGAACGCGTATCTGCGCCGGCTCCGACCGTCGCCAGCAGTCGTGGCCGATTTTGTCGATCGCGTCATGGGACACGACTCCGCGCTGGAGGCAGCGCAAATCCCAATGAATAGCATCGACGACTTCCTTGCCTTCGACGCGCTCCTGCTGATGAGCAGGCGCGGAAAGGTGCCGGGAGAGGTAGCGAGCCGCTTCAAGATTGAAGCGTCCCTAGAACATCAGCGCGTCCGGAGCGAGTACGTCGAGTGCGAGCCGTTCCGCATCGTAAGACTGGCGGAGGCCGCCAATGGTTGACATCGCAGACCTATCCCCGGAGCGGCTCTCCGAGGTCAGGCGCACCATACACCACTTGATGCATCGCCAGTTCTTCTGGGTGCCCGAAGATCGCCCAGGGTTCATGCGGCGCGTCCTCGACAATCCGTCGATGCGCGATCTTATCGCCCGGCACTTCGACGTGGCCGGCTATGACCTGGTGCACTCCGACAGCGAGGGTTGGTACGGCCTCGTGCCGCGCCTCGAAGAGGTCGCGTCGCCTCGGATGACGCCGACCCAAACCCTGGTGCTGTTCCTACTCGCTCTGCATTGGCAGACGTGCATCGAGAACGGGGACGTTGACGGTCGGGCGAATGCAGTGACGGGCCTCGGTGTGCTCTGGCAGGAGTTCGAGGAAAGGCTTCTTCAATCCAAGACCATCGGGCTCAAGCAGGAAAGGCTCGAGGAATTGCTGGATGGTGAGTTCAGCCAGAAGAACATCGTTTCCATCGGAGAGTTCGATCCCGAAGCCGGGGATCGCCCCATGCTGATCCGTCCGTTCGTCCGGCATCTGGCCGGCGAGGATGCGCTCACGCGTCTCGAGCGCTTCTTGTCGGGTCAGGAGGCCCCGCTCAGGGCCGTGGACCTGGGCGAGAATGTAGATGCCGAGGAGTCCAACTAATGCACCTTTCAAATATCGGCCTCGTGAATTGGCACCTCTTCCCGCTGCTGGACATCCCGGTCTCCGGTCCCGTCATCGGCATCTCGGGCGAGAACAAGAGCGGGAAGTCGACGGTCCTCGACGCCATCCAGACGGTGATGACCGGTGGCGACCAGAAGGCCATGGACCTGAATCGCGCAGCCGCTGAAGGCGGCAAAGGTGGTCATCGAAGAACGCTCCATGCCTATTGCCTGGGGAGACTGTCCAAGGATCACGTACGGCGCGAGGCCTCCTCGACCACGATCGTCCTGTCGTTTCGCGATCCTCTCGGCCTGCAGCCGCCGGTAAGCATCGGCGTGTCGGTAGAAGCGGAACTGAGCAGCAGCGCCGCCACCGTCGTGTCTCGCTTCATCATCAAAGGGGCCGAGATCAAGGCGTCCGATATCGTCCTGCGAAATGACGGCGGCCTTCAGGTGGAACCATGGCGCGATAGCCGTCGGCGTCTGGAGGCACTCGTCGTAGCCAAGGGCGGGACTTTCGCCGACTACCACGACAGCGCGCGGGACTTTGTGAAGGAGTACATGTTCGCGCTGTTCGAGAAAGGGCGGAGCGCCGTTCCCTCACAGTTCGTCCGTAGCTTCGTGAATGCCGTCGCCTTCAAGGAGATGGAATCCGCGAACGAGTTCGTCCGCAAGTACCTGCTGGAGGAGGAGCCGATCCAGATCGGCGCACTCCGTCGCTCCATCCAAGTGTACCGGGACGCCGACAAGCAGGTGAAGGAACTCAATGCACAAATGCAGCTGCTGCTGGCTCTAGAATCGAAACTTGAAGAGCTTGCCATGCTCGACGCCAAGGTCGATCGAGAGGAATGGATCGGGCTGCGGGCCAAGGCCGTGGCCGCGATTCAGCACCACAACACGACCTTCCGAAAGCTGAAGGTGGCTGTCGCCGAGATGGCCGTCGCGGAGCGCGAGAAGGCAAATGCCGACAGCGAGATCGGTCGCATCAATGCGGAGATCCAGGAGATCAATCTCGAACGGAGCGCGGCCCTGTCGGAGGAGCGCCAAGCGCGCCTCAAGGGCGACATCAAGCTCATCGACAAGGAACTCGAAGACCTGCGTCGTCCTGTGTCCGGTCCCGATGGCATTGCTTCCAACTTCCGAAACCTGGCAGCGCTGCGCGCTCTGGTGGACCTGGCAGGAGCTCCCGTCGACATCTTCGACAGCATCGACCAAGCTGCCAGCCTGCTTCCTAGCGAGAAAGAGACGTCGTTCCCGAAGGATCCTGAGCGCTTGGACGCAATCGTTGCGGACCTCAAGGGGCGAATGCACTTGATCGAGGACGCGCTGCGGAGATTGCTGAAAGGCATTCAGGCGCGCGAGATCGAGTTGGCGAAAAAGGTGGATGAGCTGAAAGCTCAGATCGAAGCCGCGCGCAGCGGCCGAGCCATCCTGGCGCCATCGACCGAGGCGATGGTGCGTCGGCTCCGGGACGAAGGGATGCAGCCCCGCGTTCTGGCCGAACTCGTCGATATCGCCGATGAACGTTGGGCGGATGCTGCCGAAGGCTATCTCGGCGTCGACAGAGAGGCCATTTTCGTCTCGCCCGAGCATTGTCATGCCGCCACGGAAATCCTGGCGCGGGAACGCGGTAGCTACCGCCAGGTCAGGATCGCCAACACTCGAAAGTTGGCGTCGATGGACACCCAGGCTCAAGCGGGCACCCTGGCTTCTGTCTTCCGAAGCACGGACGCTTTGGCGAAGGCGTTCCTGATCTTCCGCACGGGGAATATCCGGCTCGGGAACTCACGTTCCGACCTCGACCGGCAAGGTCGTTGGATCCTGGACGACGGTACTTACGATGATGGCGTCGTCATCGATGTTAAGGAACCACGGGGCGGCCGGAAGCTTGGTGCGCGAGGGCTGGCGCAGAGTGCCGAACGGGCGGCCGCGGACCTGACGAAGGTCGCTGCCGACCTCACCGGGCGCCAGCAGGACGCCAAGGTGGCCGTTCGCTGGACGCGCTACGTCGAGCGCTTCTTCGAGCTTTTCGACGACAGTGCCGGCCGGATGTCGTTCGTCGCCGCCGACAAGGCGTCGGTCGAACACCTTCGCCACGTCGATCAGATCAACTCCGCCATCGCGAGCCTAGCCTCGGCCGATGTGTCCATGTTCGACCAGCAACTGGCTTTGGCTTCCCAGAACCTCGAAGACGCCCAGAAGGAGAGGGACGGGCAGGAGGGCCTGCTGCGCAAGCTGGAGGGGACGAGGGGCGGATTGGAAACGATTCTCCGCAGAGGTGAAGACAGTCCCGGATCGAGGCTTCATGCACTGAACTCGCTCAGAAGGTTCCGGCAGGGCCGGCCGAAGCTGGCGGTGCCGAACCCGATCGCCGCATATTGTTCGCGCCGTTCGACGCAGAAGTCGGCCATGGCTCTTGCGGAGCTTGCTTTGAGCGAGGCAGCCTCGGCCCGGGAGGAGGCGAGGGAACTGCGCTCGGAGTGCGAACTGGAGGCCCGCGAGTGCTTGGTAGCCCTCAATCAAGCGGACTTGTTCGGCCTTCGCCCGTCGTTGTTCGGCGAGGTGCGCCCGTGGATGGGTGAGCGGATCGACGAGATCCAGAACGAGACCCTGGTCGAATACGAAGCGGAGCTCGCCAACGCCCGTCAGAAGACGAACGACATCTTCCGCAATAGCTTCGCCAACGAGCTCGCTGCTCGGTTTGCGAAAGTCGATGCGGAGCTGCGCGACATCCGCGAAGTGCTGCGCAAGTATGATTTCCTCGATGAGCGATACAATTTCCGCAGTTCCCGCGCGCCGGGGTACGAAGCCTTCCATACCATCGTGGATCGTTTGCGAGAGCTGGAACTGGCCGACGTGCCGTTGTTCCGGGGAGACGTGAAGGACGAACATCCCTTGGCCGAGGAACTGCGTATCGTGGAGGCCGTCCTTCTCGCGGACGACGTCGATATCGAGCAGTACGAGGATTATCGCAGGTACTTCAGCTTCGAGTTGGAGATCACGTCGCTCTCTTCCGGTCGCACAGTGCCGTGGAGCGAACGCAAGGGCACCGCTTCGGGCGGCGAGACCCAAACGCCGTACTACGTGGCCCTCCTTTCTGCCCTCTCGTCCATCTACTATGGGGGCGCTCGCTCTCGTCTGGGCGGCAACGCCACTGGGCTGTGTCTCGCCGCATTCGATGAAGCGTTCTCGAAGCTGGACGAAACGGTCCGCTACGAAATGGTGACCTTCTGTCAGGAACTGGACCTGCAGTTGCTCATCTGCGGTCCGGACGGCGGGCGACAGTCCATGGAACGATACGCGCACACCATCGTGGACGTCTGGCGGAGAGGCGACGAATCCTACGCGCGATCGGATTTCATCAAGCAGCGTACTCGCGATGAACTTGCTGCCATCGATCCGGCCAGGCTCACCCGGCCCGAGCTCGAGGCGATGATGGCCGGGACGACCGTTCAATGAGCGGAGCGAAAAGGGCGCTGGTAGACCTCGACGCTCTGCTCACCAGGTACGAGGCGAACCCTTCGACAAATAGGCTCCTGCTCAGCCCTCAAAGGACGGAATTCGAGACGCAGGCGGAGCTAGAGGACTATTTGGCGGCCATGGGCAATGCTGCCGCCATTGGCGCGATGCAGATCGAGCCCCGAAAGGGTCGCGAACGCCATAGTCCTCCCCGGATTCGGCTAGTTGACGTCGGGAAGCTCTATGCGTTCCTCGGCAGACAGCCCAGTGCGTCTGTCGCCGAGGAGGCCATTGCGCCCGTGCGCTCCGAAGTTGAAGAGGCATGGTTGCTCCAAGCCATCGACGACGTTGAGACGGCTTGGCGGCGCGGACGGGATTGGTGGGGCATCGGTCCGGCTGAGGCGCATCGGGTAGGCACGGTGGCCCGGTTGGCTTCCGCCATTGTTGCCGAGCATCACCACGGCATGGACTATCGATCGCTGTCGGTGCAGGTCGCAGGCGACAGCAAATTTCTCGAACGGCACGAGGGGCCCCTGGTCCGGTTGATCTCGTTCGCTCGACCGCTGCCTTCCGGCACCCCACGCGCGATACTGTCGTCGCTGGGTCTCGACCGGATTGCCGTTCCGTTCCATGTGTCGGGACCAATCGCCATCGGAGGTTGTCCGATCGCGCCCTCGATTCCCTACGTCGCGGTCCCACACTCGTCAGTCGATGCATTGACGTTTTCGAAGGTGCCGCGGTGCCTCCTGACGATCGAGAACTTTGTCTCGTTTCACCGTCATGCACTGGAGGCCAATGCCGAGAAGACGGATCTCGTCGTCTACACCGGAGGCCAACCTTCTCTCTCGTGGCAGCAGTCGATCTCTGTGCTGCGCAGCGCCCTCCCGCAAGATCTTCCGGTCTTCCATTGGTCTGACATCGACGCAGGCGGCCTGGAGATATTCCGGAAGATCGAAGGTCTGCTGGGGACGCTGCGCCCCCATCTCATGTCCCGTGAGATCGCCGACGCGCAGGGATATGCGCCCGATGGACCCGTGGTGAAACCTGGTCAGTTCAGCGGTAGTGCCATCGAGGAACTCGGCGAGTATCTGGCGTCAGGCGAAGGCAGGTGCATCGAACAGGAGAGCCTCGAACCCCGTCCGCCTTCTCTCTAGCTCCGCCCACGACTCGGAAGGTGACTCAGCCCGTCGGGGGTGCGGCGGTGTTCTGATATAGGTGATCGAATTTGCGGATGAACGCCTGCTGCAGGTCCGCCGACAATGCCAGTTCGCCGCAATATCGATCCAGATAGGCTTCGATGCACCGTTGCATCACGTCGCGATGGATGGCCTTTCTGTCGAAGTCGATCAGTGGGTCAGAAGGCTTGCCCCGCCATATACGCCAGGAGTTCTTCGTCTGGCCCTCGTGGACAAGGCCGCACCTGATGTCGGTATAGAAGTCATTGGCGCGCTCAGCCGTCGTGAACGATGTCGCGAAAGGCGCCTCCTCGCGCAGGAACGTCGTGTAGAGCAGCTTGCTGTTGCCGTAATAGTTCCCCGCACCCTGCAATTTGTGGCCGTGCTTGAAGCTCCAGCCTTTCCGGAGAGCCGCAAGAAACTCGAGCACGGAGCACTGGATCGTGAGGATTGCAAACCCTTCGCCTTGGCCAGGCTCGCCCTGTTTGCGGGTGAGGCGATGGATAGGGTCGAAGTAGAGGCGGTTCAGCCGCCCCCTGAGAATGGCATCCGCTGCGGAGGTCCAGGCCTCTGGCGACCGATCCGCGTCGATCATGGCCTTTGTCGTCGGCCAGTCCCTTGGGAAGGGGGGCGGAGAGGTCGCTGTAGTAGATGCGTCCATCGAGGTCCATTCGTGCAGCCAATGGCCAATAACAACTAGTATCAACGCGCCGATGTAAAGCCCTTCCGGATCTTGGGGTGATTCCGTTGCGGCTGAGGTTTCCACGAACATTGAATGGGACGGTCCCAAGGAAATCCCGCGCTGCAACGCGGTATCCATGGATTTGACGCACGCACGAGAATTAAGTTGATATGCGCTGGGGAGAGCGGGCACTGCCTGCGATGGGGACGCGCTTCAATGCATCTGGTGGGCTCCGAACTTGCGCTCAGCGCATCGGACTTGGTCGGTCATCTCAATTGCGGACACCTGACCGCGCTCGACCTTCAGGTCGCGAAGGGCGTGCTCGACAGGCCCAAGTTCTACGATCCTATGTTGGAGGTGCTGCAGGAGCGCGGGGCTCAGCACGAGGCCAACTACGTCGAGCACCTTCGGTCGGCCGGATACGAGATTGAGGTTATAGGCGGGAAGGGCATCGATGATGCGTCGGTTCAGGCGACGTTGAAGGCGATGCGCAGCGGGGCGCAGGTCATCGTGCAGGCCGCGCTCGTGGGCGCTCCATTTGGTGGGCGTGCCGATATCCTCAAGCGCGTCGAGACGCCCAGCGGCCTCGGTGGTTGGTCGTACGAGGTCGTGGATACCAAACTCGCCCGCGAGACGAAGGGCGGCACCGTCCTGCAGCTCTGCCTCTACTCCGACCTGGTAGGTCAGGTGCAAGGGATAGTGCCGGAGCACGCATACGTCGTTGCACCCCATTCGGACTTCAAACCAGAGGTCTTTCGCATCAGCGACTATGCGGCCTACTACCGCAACGTCCGCGAGCGCTTCGTCGAGTCCTTGGGACACGACCATCTCACCTATCCAGAGCCAGTGGGGCACTGCGAGGTCTGCCGTTGGCGAGGACATTGCGACGATCGGCGGCACAAGGACGATCACCTCTCGCTGGTCGCCGGCATCACTGCAGTGCAGCGGAATGAGTTGGCTGCGCATGGGATCGGCACGATGGCGGAACTGGCCGAGGTTCCCCTGCCGTTGCCTTGGAAGCCGGAGCGGGGAACCGCATCCGCGTTCGCCAGAACTCGTGAGCAAGCTCGTATTCAGGTAGCAGGCCGCAACGCCGGGCAACTGCTGCACGAAGTGCTTCCAATCGAGCCCGAGTTCGGGCTGTGTCGGTTGCCGGAGCCGGACGCCGGCGACATCTTCTTCGATCTGGAAGGTGACCCCTTCGCAGGCAACGGCGGCCTTGAGTACCTGTTCGGCTACGCGTTTCGGGGAGATGACGGCACTACGCAATATGTCGCCGATTGGTGCTTCTCTCCCGCCGATGAGAAGTCTGCCTTCGAGCGTTTCGTCGACTTCGCCATGGCTCAGCGAAAACAATATCCCGCTCTGCACATCTACCACTACGCGCCATACGAGCCGGGCGCGCTCAAGCGGCTCATGGGGCGGTATGCGACGCGCGAGGAGGAGATCGACGCGCTGCTGCGCGGAAAAGTTCTGATCGATCTCTACGCCGTCGTCCGCCACGCGATAAGGGCGAGCGTCGAGAGCTATTCGATCAAGCGATTGGAGCCGCTGTACGGCTTTGTTCGAGACGTGGCGCTGCCGGACGCCAACCGCGCCCTGAGCAGAGTTCAGGCCGGCCTCGAGCTAGGCGATGGTGCTGGCGTCGATGCCGGTGATCGGGCCGTCGTCGAGGGCTACAACAAGGACGACTGCATCTCCACCAAGGTGTTGCGCGACTGGTTGGAGGGCCTGCGTGCCGAAGTGATCGCCAGCGGCACCGCCATTCCACGACCGCCATTGGTACCCGAGGAAGCGACAGAAGAGATCACGGCTTGGCAAGCACGGGTGGAAGCTCTGGTCGCTCGGCTCACAGACGGAGTACCGGTCGATCGGGCTGAGCGAACCGACGAGCAGCAGGCCCTTTATGTGCTGGCCTACATCCTCGATTGGCACAGGCGAGAGAAGAAGGCGACGTGGTGGGAGTTCTTCCGACTATCCGATCTATCTGCCGAGGACTTGTTCGACGAGCGTGCCGGCATCTCGGGCCTGACCTACGTCGAAACCATTGGAGGAACGGCCAAGGTCCCGATCCAACGCTACAGCTTTCCACCGCAGGATGCTGAATTCAGAGGTGGGGAGGACCTGCACAGCGTTGGGGGCGTGCGCTTCGGCAAGGTCGTCGAGGTCGACCATGAACACCGACTGATCGATATCAAGAAGCGCGGCGATACCGCCGGATTTCATCCCGAAGCAGTTTTCGAACACGGCGATGTCGACACGAAGGTCATGGCCGAGTCCTTGATGAGGATCGGCGAGTACGTGGCGGACCATGGGATTGTCGGTCCGGGGCAATACAAGGCAGCCCGTGACCTTCTTCTGCGCCTGCCACCGGACGTGGGTGGCGTTGCGCTGAGGGAGGATGGGGAAGCCATCGCGAACGCTGCGTGCAGGTTGTCCGGCGTCTTGAACGGCGTGCTGCCAATTCAGGGGCCGCCGGGCGCCGGAAAGACCTACACCGGTGGCAGGATGATCGTTGAGCTGGTGAGATCCGGGAAACGCGTCGGAGTGACGGCGAACAGCCACAAGGTCATTCGCAACCTGCTCGATTCCGCGGTCAAGGAGGCGGGCCTCGTCGGCTTCGATCTCCAATGCCTGCACAAGGTATCGGAGAAGACAGACAGCATACCGCATATCTCCTTCACGACCGACAATGCCGAAGCGCTGTCGGGCAACTTCGATGTTGTTGCTGGCACCGCATGGCTATGGTCACGGGGTGACGCCGCCGGAGCGGTCGATGTGCTCTTCGTGGACGAGGCCGCCCAGATGTCGCTCGCCAATGTGCTCGCCATCTCGCCGGCAGCGACCAGCCTTGTGCTGCTCGGCGACCCGCGCCAACTCGAGCAGCCGATGCAGGGATCGCATCCGGAAGGCACCGACCTTTCGGCCTTGGACCACCTTCTCGACGGCCGCCAGACCATCGCGGCCGATGAAGGTCTGTTCCTCGACCAAACCTGGCGGCTGCATCCGGATATCTGTCGCTTCACTTCTGAACTTTACTACGAGGGGCGCCTCCACCCGCGTCCCGGATTGGAGAACCAGGCCATCCTAATGGACGGTCCTTTCGGCGGTACAGGTCTGCGCTATGTTGCCGTGGCGCACACCGGCAATCAGAGCGCCAGTGCCGAGGAGGCAGAGCGCATCAAGGAAGTCGTGCAAAGCATTCTGACCTCGGGGGCCATCTGGCGCGACAAGAACGGCGTCGAACGGCCTGTCGCCCAGGACGACATCCTGATCATTGCCCCCTACAATGCCCAAGTCTTCGAAATCCAGGAACGCTTGCCAGGTGCACGTGTAGGAACCGTCGACAAATTCCAGGGGCAGGAGGCGCCGATGGTGATCTATTCGGTCGCCAGTTCGAGCCATGCCGATGCGCCACGCGGAATGGAGTTCCTGTACAGCGCCAATCGTCTCAACGTTGCGACCTCGCGCGCCAAGGCCTTGTGCATCGTGGTGGCCAGTCCTCCGATCTTTGAGCCCGAGTGCCGCACTCCCCGCCAGATGCAGCTCGCCAACGGCTTCTGCCGATACCTTGAGCTGAGCAAGGGCTAGGTCCGTGACCGGTTACAACCATTACCCGGACTGCGGCTGCGGATGGTGCGTCAACTACGGGCGCACGAGGATCAACCGGGCGGAGATTCGCACGTCCCTTCGGGTGCACGACGCAGAGATCTTCCTGAAGAAGAATGGCGCCAGGTCAATCGCCGGCTGCTACGTCAATCCGAATGCGCGCTGTCCGGTGTGCAAGGAGCCTGTGTTCTTCTACGCCAACGAGTTCGGGAGCCGGGTGTACTTCGACGACCTGGGTCCGCCATGGCCGAAGCATCCATGCACCGACAATCCGAAGCAACGGATGAACGAGCACCCGCCGTTTTCGGGCCCGCCCACCAGGCGGGCGCGGGGCATGACTCAAGAGATCATCGAGGCTGCCCGAATAGCAGGATCGCTCCGTTCCCCGGTGCCAAATGGCGGACGGTGGGACTTGTTGGTCATCGTATCGGCCAAGCGGCACGGAACGAAGAACGTGGTCGTCGCTCAACTCTTGGCTTCCGACGATGCCGAACAGGTGGCGTTCACGTGCCACTCCGAAGAGCCGATCTTCGAAGTGGACGATTTCGTCAGCAGGCGAGCCGGCATCTATTCATTCTTCGACAAGAAGACACTCTCGGCCCTGACCTTCAAAGAAGGAGGGTGGGTTCACGAGTCGGAGGACGCACCGCCTCGGCCCGCGCCGCCTCCGGCGCCGCCGTTACCCGCGCGACGACCGTCTCCAAGGCTCGCGATTGATGCAACGCCTACGGCTGCTGCCAAGTCGGCCCGAACCTACGACATGACCCGGCAGGAGATGGCCCATTTCCACTCGAAGAAGAAATCGGTTCAGCAGCTTTGCGAGGAGTTGCTGCCGGTGGTGCGCGCATACGCCAGGGAGGGCGATCGAAAACCGCGAGATGCCGCTGCGCGCCTGAATAGAGAAGGCCGCCGCACGCTGCTTGGATCAAGGTGGACGCCCAGACTCGCATACTTTCTTCTCGGACTCATCTTCATGCCAGCCGAGAGCACGACGACGGAAAAGGACAGCGTGCGGAGCGACGGCCGCAAGGAGACGCCGGCGCCATCCGGCCCCATGACCTCCGAAGAGGTGGCCCGGCGACTTTCAAAGCTCGGTCGGGTGGTGTTGTCCGGTTCCGAATGACCTAATGCTGAGCCACGGGTGCGGCAACCCGTCCACCGACTGAACATAGTCGGTCGACATTTTCATCCCGTCAGATTCCGCTCGCCGTCGATACCCGGACATATGTCCGGGTAAATGCGTCTCCGGAAAACTCTATGTCAGCCGGCCCTCAAGCCGGAGCCGACTATGCCGACCAATTCCCCGATCACCGAACGCATGGTTTCCGACTTTTGCCGGAAGCGCATCGCTCCGCACCTGCTGCCCGTCCATACCGAGGCGCTTCGCAAGTTCCTGATCGCGGCACTCGAGACGGGTGCCGGCATCCCGAGATACGCCGGCAAGTACGATTGGCAATCGATGTCGATGATCACCAATGTCCCGCACGACATGCTGGTTGGGGCAGGGCGGCATATCGTGCCGCTACTCGATGCGATCGGCCGTTCAGCTCTTGCATCGACGAAGCGCCCTTCCGTTGAGGCGCCCGCGACAGCAAAACCTCCGGCTGCAAAGCCTGATCCATCATCGCGGCGCAGCTTGGACGTGACGGATAGGGCCAATCGAGTCCTTTCAGGTGCCGTCGAGCCGCAGGCCAAACCCGCCGCGGAGGCACCAAAGATCGTTCGGCCCAGGCGACATTATCATCGGCGGCCGGTCGTCGAGTTCCCAGAGCCGCTTTGGACCGAATGGGACGACGTCGATGGTCTCGCCGATGCCTTGAACCTGCATATCAAGCGCCATGGCGACAGTGTTCGTCATCTCTACCATGCCGTGGCCCGCGACGACCGAGCGACCAACCATCGAACCCTGATGAAGTGGGCGACGGGCGATCTGGCGCCACGATCCATCCAAAGCCTCGAGGTGTTGGCCAGGATCGAGCGCCGGTATCGGCTGCCCGAGGGATACTTCAAGGCGAAGCTGCCCTATCTGGGCCGTGCCCGGACCGGGCATGTGCTGGAGGACTTCTCGCCGGTGGAGCGGCGGCGCTTGGCGTGGCATCTGCCCGACGACTTCAACCAAAGGTCCGCAGCCGAGCAGGACCAGATCCTAGACTGGGTGAACCGGGTGATCATCTCGGGCTCGACCGACTACCGCGTCTTTCAGGCAGCGGCGATCAAGAACCGTTATGCCGTCCGTTTCCGTGCCTTCCAGGGGAAGCCGGGTCGCAAGAAGCCTACGCCCGCCGAGGATGTCGACCAGGAATTGGTCTCGGCAGTGGTGGATGCGCCGGTGGAACTCGAGCGGGAGATGGCCGGTCTTCTGAAGTTCAAAACCGCGACCTTGACCGCCTTCAGCTTCCAGAGGAATGGCGTGTGGGGCGAGGAGACGGCGTCGCAGAAGGTCGAGCATCTTGGGTTGATGTTCGGTGCGCTGAGTTCGCCGGCCGATGGACCGGTTCGTGGCTTCGGCGCGCCACTGGGCGACCTGTGCTTTGCTATGCTGGTCTTTCCGCCGGTCTGGGACTGGTACCTGCAATGGCGCGAGCAGAGGAGGGGCTTCTTCACCAAGTGGGAGGTCAATATGCTCGCCCTGCTGACGTCGATGCTGAAGGCCGACACCGGTTGGATCAGGCAGACGCCAGCATTGGCAGAGCGGCTTCGGCCGATCGATGGCCTGTTCAGCCATGTCGATATCGAACGAGTCCGTTCCGACTGGAACGGCGCCTGCGATGAGATGTACCTCCACGCCCGTCAACGGTTGAAGGAGATCGAACGGGTCGCCAAGGTCCACCGGGATCCGTTCGAGCCGATCCTGCCCATCCTCGAGGCCGAAAGCCCGGTTGGGGAGTACCGGCGCATCACCGAGGAGATCCTACGATACATGCCGGACGAACGGCTCTATCCACGGCCTGCTGCAGAAGCCGTGCGATCGTTCCTCATGCTCCGGATCGGATTGCACACGGGCCTGAGGCAGAAGAACCTTAGGGAGTTGCTCGTGTGTCCGCCAGGACGAACGCCGACCTCGGAGCGAAATCTCGAGGATATGAAGTGTGGCGAGCTTCGGTGGAGTACGCGCGATCAAGGTTGGGAGATTCTGATCCCTTCGATCGCCTTCAAGAACGCAAACTCAAGCTTCTTCGGGCAGAAGCCGTTCAAGCTGGTGCTGCCGGACATGGCCCTGCTCTACGAGATGATCGATGCCTATCTCGACCGTCACCGAGCTCGGCTGCTGGCCAGCGCCGAGGATCCCGGAACGTTCTTCGTGAAGACGGTGAAGCAGCGCAGCACGACGGCTCGATACGACCAGACCACGTTTTATGAGGCCTGGCGCTACATCATCCAGAGGCATGGGATCTACAATCCCTACACCGAGCGCGGCGCGATCAAGGGTCTGCTTCCGCACGGACCTCACAACATCAGGGATGTCCTCGCCACCCACATCCTCAAGAAGACCGGCAGCTTCGAGCAGGCGAGTTACGCCATCCAGGACACGCCCGAGATGGTGCAGCAGCACTATGGCCGCTTTCTTCCTCACGATAAGTCGGCATTGGCGGCCAAGGTATTGAACCAGGTATGGGATGGCGCATAGCGATTAGGTGAGGCCCGGCGGCCCTCGCGCTGCTCTCTGTTCTTGCTTGCACCAGATTCCGCGAATGCAAGCGGAATGGCTCTGATGCTAGGTAAATGCCAGATGCTGCACGACTCGCGTCGTGTTGGGGGGATCAATGCAAGAAGAAGCATTCAAGTCGTGGCTGCTTGCTCGAGGGGCTGACGCCGAAGCAGCGCGGAACACACGGGTCTACGCAGTCAGGACGATCGAGAACCACCTACAGGATCTAGGGTCGCCCCATGCCGACCTGGATGCCGCCTGGAATGCCGATCGCTTCGAGCAACTGCGGGAGCGTATCCGTCGGATGCGGGAGGACTTCCAGAACGGCGGCACCGACTATCGGGTGCTCATGCCGCAGTCCGAGAATCCGATCAACAGGCTCTCGAACTGGAGGTCGTGGCTGGGCCAGTACGGCCAGTTTCTTAGCGGCGAACCGGCAGGCGACCGCGATGCTGACCGCATCAGGCAATATGTGCTCGAACATTACATCGAGCCCGCTCGGCAGAGAGACGAGAACGAGGTCGAGGTTCTGGTTCGAAACGTCAACGAGGCAATGGATCTCAATCAGGCTTGGCCAAACATCTGCCAGGCAATGAAGGGGACAAAATTCCTGGCCATGGCCGATGTTGCTCCACCTGAGCAGATCGGCGTGGATCAGAGCCCTGCAACGGTATTTCGGTTTCGACTCGACGGTATATCGCCTGAGGTTGCGGATGGCCGCCCGTTTCTGCTTTTCGACTCCGCCGGTGCCGCTTTCAAGCCAGTAAGGCATCACAACAGGCAAACGGGGCGGTCTGCCTATCGTCTGAAGCCCAAGGGCGCCAGCAACCTTGCCGAGGACGCCCTTGAGGTGGACACGATCGCCGAGGTGGCTCGTGGCATGCTGGTCGACGATCTGCCGGCGCGGGTTCAATCCACTGGTGGAGGCCCCGTCAATTACCTTGGCTATGGTCGCCAGAGATTGGTCCGCTATGAGCTCGACCCGCGCATAGCGGCCGAGATTGGCGTTCCGCCTATTGGCAGTGTCGCCGGGCTAGCAGATGAAGAACCAGCACTGCCGACCGGCGAACCCCCGGAGAAGGCCAAGCAGATGACGCCTCCGACGAACCTCATCCTCTACGGCCCACCCGGAACCGGGAAGACGCACGCCACGGCGGAGGAGGCGGTAAGGTTGTGCGGAGAGCCGGTGCCTGACGACCGAGACGCCCTAATGACCTCGTACCGACGGTTGCTCGAGGCCGGCCGTATCGAGTTCGTCACATTCCATCAGTCCGTTTCCTACGAGGATTTCGTGGAAGGGCTTCGTCCGACCCAGTCGAACGAGGAGGGTGGTGCAGGTTTTGAGCTGAAGCCGGAGCAGGGAGTGTTCCGCAGAATAGCGCGGCGCGCTGAGACGAGTACAGGGTCGGGCGAGATACAGTTCACACTCGATGGCCGGCAGATATTCAAGATGTCCATAGGCGAGGCCGCCAATCCTGAAGACGCTCACCTCTTCGAGGAGGCCATGGAGGGCGGCTACGCCCTCCTAGGTTTCGAGGACATCGACTGGAGCGATGATCGCTTCGCAAGCCGGGATGAGATCATCAACGCCGTTCGGCAGCTCGGGAAAATGGGAGGCGGCGAACCGAACTCCTCCAGCGGTCGGGTGCAGATGCCGTTCATCTTCCGCAACACGATGAAGGCCGGCGACATAGTTGTCGTGTCGAAGGGCAACTCCCTCTTCCGTGCCATTGGCGAGGTGGTTGGCGACTACGAGTTCGTCCCGAGGGAAGGTGGCACGTATGCTCACAGGAGAGCGGTACGTTGGCTTTGGATCGACCGCACGGGCGTGCCGGTCAGTGAGATCTACTCGCGCACGTTCAGCCAGAAATCGATCTACATCCTCAACGAATCCGAGCTCAATATCCCGGCGCTTGAGCGCTATGTAGCGAGCCAGCAAAGTACGGGCCAGGCAGAGCCCGAACCCTTCGTCCTGATCCTCGACGAGATAAACCGCGCGAACATCTCCAAGGTCTTCGGCGAGCTCATCACGCTGCTCGAGCCCGACAAGCGCCTGGGTCAGCGGAACGGCCTCAAGGTTCGGTTGCCGTACTCGGGCGAGATGTTTGGCGTACCGTCCAACCTTCACGTCGTTGGCACGATGAACACGGCCGATAGATCAATCGCCCTGCTGGATACGGCCTTGAGGCGTCGGTTCCAGTTCAAGGAGCTCATGCCCAACCCCTCGCTGCTTGGGATCATCGCCGGTGTGAACCTTCAGTCGCTCCTACGCACCGTGAACGAGAGGATCGAATACCTCTTCGACCGGGAGCATCAGATCGGCCACGCCTATTTCATGGCGTGCACATCCCGAGACGATATCGATGCCGTCATGAGGCATAAAGTGATCCCGCTTCTCGCGGAGTACTTCTACGAGGATTGGGCGAAGGTGGCCGCCGTCTTGGGGGATGCCTACGAGGGCGACGGCGACAGGGAAGGGCGCTTCATCGACCGAAGGCAGCTGAAGCCGCCGAGAGGGCTGGGTGATGTGGATGAAGCCACCCCTCGCTTTCGGTGGACCGTACGCGACGCCTTCTCCTACGAGGGGTTCGCCTGACGATGATCCGTCGCACGGTATTGGAGTGGGAATCGATCCGCTACGGTGTCGGTGACGACGAGATCATGCCCGACGCTGCGGATCGCATCGCAGCGGTGGCATCAGCCTCGCCCTTTGCGGGTGCCAAGGGCGGTGGCGTGCTCGAGCACGGTAGGAAGGCTTTGCGAGCGAGAGGCGTCGTTGGCGTCGTCGCGGCATCGGACGCGGTGCTCGAGATCTTGCCGAAGATCGATGTCGCGAACGGCGACCAGGCCGATCGAAATCGTCAAATCCGCCGGCGCCTGGTGCATATGCTGGCGGTGGCGATGGATCTGCGCATCGGCGCAGGTCAGATGACCTCGCTGGACACTCAGAATGAGACTTTGCTCGAGATTCTGATCCGGATCTTCTCAGAGAAGCTGACGGATGCCGTTCGGCAGGGGATGCCGAGAAGATACCTGCGCCATGAGGAGGATCTCCCCGTTCTGAGGGGACGACTGGACACGAAGCGCCAATTCACCCAGTTGGCCGCAGAGCCATCCAGGCTCGCATGCCGATATGACGCGCTCACCCCAGATATCGCCCTCAACCAAATCATGAAGGCCGCTGCGATGCAGCTGTCGCGCATAGCACGCAGCGGCGACAATCAGCGTCGCCTTCGCGAACTGACGTTCGTCTATGCCGATATCGCCGATGTGGCGCGGTCTGCATTGCCGTGGGCGGACGTAGTGATAGATCGCACCAACGGACGATGGAGGGAGCTGCTCAACCTCGCGAAGCTTCTTCTGGGGGACCGCTTCCAGACGACATCGTCGGGTAGCAGCGACGGCTTCTCTTTGCTCTTCGAGATGAACGTGCTGTTCGAGGAGTACGTCGCTAGGATGCTGCAGCGCGGCCTCACAGACACGGACTTGAAGGTCACGAGCCAGGGTGGGCGGCTCTACTGCTTGCAGGCCGAGGAGCGTGGTCTTTTCCAGACACGCCCTGATCTGATCATCCGTCGTGGCGATCAAGTGGTTCAGATCATCGACATGAAATGGAAACGCATCTCCAACCGGATCGATGATCCGAAGGCCGGTGTCGCCCAGGGCGACGTGTACCAGATGATGGCCTATGGACAGCTCTACGACTGCGACAGACTTACCCTGTTGTTTCCGCATCACTTCGGTCTGAACTCCGAGGAAGGGGTGCAGGCCGACTACGTGGTCACTGGCAGCGACCAACACCTCCGTACCGCGACGATCGATATTTCCATTCCTTCCGACATCGCTCGTCGGCTGGCAGCGGTTGCGAGGCCCTAGAGGCCCCCGCCGCCCGGCTCTGCGGCGTTAACCAACGTTAAGATTCTGGCGGTTTTGCAAAGAATCGGCCTTGTGCCAGTCGCGCATCCGGAGGACGTTAGCTATCTACCGATTCATTCTGGGGCACGACTATGGCGCGGAAGGACGGCAGGAAGCAGTTCCTGCTATATCTGAAGCCAGACACCATAAATGCCCTGAAAACCAAGGCTCGGCAGACGAAGACTCCTGCGTATCTCCTCATTGAGAGGCTGATCGACAAGGAGCTTCCTCAGCCGCAGGAAGTAGGGGGCGCAGAAGTGCTTCACGTTCAGGAGACTGCCACGCCAGTGGAGCGTGTGCGGTCATGGGTGCCGGAACTGGCACCAACTGCGGGTGCCGTCGACGGGCCGAGATACCGTGCCGACATCGCCGGTGGCTCGCTTCAGGTTCCGGAGGCTCGAGTGATCGCAGGCCTATTGCTGGACGGTCTCGACGAGGCCGGTTGGCAGCGGGCAATCGAGGTGCAGAACGTCCTGCAGAAGCGGTCCGTCGGCACTGCCAAGCGACAGGCTCTGCTGGTTCGCACTCGGCTCGAGGGCATGGGGCCTGAACTGTGGGAGATCGTCCGCGATGGAACGAAGCCGGCGGCGACCCATGCCATGCTGGCATGCGCGATCAAGCTGAGCCCGCTGCTGGCCGACTTCCTGCACTACACCGTCCGCGAGAGCTTCCGGACCTACCAGCAGTCTTTGCCCCGTCGAGAATGGAACCGCTATATCGAGCGGTGCCGCGATCGAGATCCCACGATGCCGGATTGGGCGGAATCGACAGTGGAGAAGCTTGGGGACAGCTCGTTCCGTGTACTCCATGAAGCAGGGTTTCTGACCGGGGGCACCAAGAATGTGCTGCGCCCGGTCCGCATCGACTCCAGCGTCGTCGAATATCTCAAGGAGCACGACGAGATCTACGTGCTCTCGAGAATGCAGGTGGCGCCATGAGGTCGCTGTCCGATCGCCTCGACACCGTCCTGGACAAGATCACGTCCGACGACTTTCTGACTGGCAGGACCCTGGCGGGCGACATTCCATTCTGGATCTTCGACTATCCCGCGGACCAAGAAGAAGCGGTTCGTGCCCACATTCCATTTCTTCTCGCCCAGGCACCCAAGAAGCGCCGCGGCATGAAGATCGCGTACATCCACTTACTGGAGCTGGTGCGGGACATCCTCGAAGCGCGAAACCTTCGGTCGAAGGCCGAACAGATGTTCCACGCCAAAGGCAGTGATGTCGTCTTGAAGAACCTCGCCGGCCCGCTGGACGGGACGAAGGTGGCGAGTGCGCTGAGCGAGAGGGTCGATCCGGATGCCGACATGGTCATGGTGGCCGGGGTCGGATCTGCATACCCGGTCATCCGCACGCACAATCTGCTCAATGCGCTCCAGCCGCTGCTGGGGAACCGACCCTTAGTGGTCTTCTATCCTGGGCGCTACGACGGCCAATCCTTGAGCCTGTTCGGCGACCTCAACGACAAACCATACTACCGCGCATTTCGCCTTGCCGACTGAGAGGGGGACCCAGTCAAATGAAGATCGAAGACCTTTTCATCAAATCGATTTCGCGTCCGATCAATGGCGTCATCAAGGCCGATCAGTCCGATACCGAGAGCATCTTCCAGGAGCTTGACGAGTACGTCGTCACTCGGGAGCTCGACATCCATTTCCGCAAGTTCCTCGAGGCCTACCTCGGTACCGAGCAAGCGGCCCAGGCAAGCAAGAACGGCGTCTGGATCAGCGGTTTCTTCGGGTCGGGCAAGTCCCATTTCCTGAAGATTCTGTCCTATGTGCTGGCCAATAGCACGGTGACCAGGGAAGGGCTGACGCGGCAGGCGATCGAGTTCTTCGACGGGAAGGTCACCGATCCCATGCTCGCGGCCGATCTTCGACGTGCGGCGTCGATGAAGACCGACGTGATCCTTTTCAACGTCGACAGCAAGGCCGATGGCCACGACGAACATGCGATCCTCAAGGTCTTCCTGCGGGTGTTCAACGAGAAGCGCGGCTTCTCTTCCGACTATCCGCAGATCGCCCACCTGGAGCGGTACCTCTCGTCGAAGGGCAAACTCGAGGCCTTCCACGAGGCTTTCAAGAGGCACTCGGGCAGCAATTGGCTCGTCGAGCGAGACGCCTACCAATTCCACGTCGACGACACGATGGCCGCCCTGGGCGACGCCATCGGACTGAGGCGTGCCGATGCAGAGGAGTGGTTCGAGAAGTTCGAGGCGGACTTCAAGCCCACCATCGAGAACTTTGCCCGGTGGGTGAACGACTACATCGATGCGTCGGGCGTCGATCGCATCGTGTTCCTGGTCGACGAGGTTGGCGCGTTCATCGGTCAGGATACCAGGTTGATGACCAACCTGCAGACGGTGGTCGAGAACCTCGGCACGATTTGCAAGGGGCGTGCCTGGGTCGTCGTCACCTCACAGGCCGACATGGACGCCATCATCGGCGATCTGCGTTCGTCCAGAGCCAACGACTTCTCCAAGATTCAGGGCCGCTTCCGGACCCGTCTCTCGCTTTCTGGCGCCCATGCCAACGAGGTGATTCAGGAGCGCTTGCTTAAGAAGAACGATGAGGTCAAACGCGACCTCAAGACGAGATATGCCGACAAGGCCGACGTGCTTCGAAACCAGATGACGTTCCGGGAACCCGGCATGACCTTCAAGGCGTATGCGGGCGACGAGGACTTCGCTGCGGCTTACCCGTTCGTGCCCTATCAGTTCCAGCTCGTCCAGAAGGTCTTCGACGCCAGCCGGGCCCACGGTGCCACCGGCGCTCATCTGGCCAAGGGCGAACGCTCAATGCTGGACGCGTTCCAGACCGCGGCCATGGCGGTGTCGGAAGACCAGGTTGGGCGTCTGGTGCCGTTCTATCGCTTCTACCCAGCGATCGAAAGCTTCCTTGAGGACATAGTCCGTCGCGCCATCAAGAGCGTCGACGACAATCCGTCGCTCGAGCCTTTCGACTCCGACGTTTTGAAGACTCTGTTCCTGATCCGCTATGTCGACGAGATCAAAGGCAACGTCGACAATCTGGTGACCTTGTTCATCGACGAGATCGACACGGACAAGCTCGAGCTTCGCCGCAAGATCGAAGCAAGCCTAGCCCGGCTGGAGAAGGAAACTCTGGTCAATCGCAACGGCGACAACTTCTACTTCCTCACCAACGAGGAGCGGGACATCGCCAAGGAGATCGGCGTCGTCCAGACGACCAGTGCGGAAGAGACGAATCTCCTCAACGACATCATCTACGGCGACATCATCAAGACGCTGAACCGTGGGAAGTTCCGGCACAAGACGACTGGGAACGACTTCGAAGTGGGCCGCTTCACCGACTCCCACCCGTACTCATCGCGCTTCGAGAGCGACATCGTGCTGAACGTGGTCACCCCGCTCGGCGATGATTACGACGACTACAACGATGCGAAGGCGACGCTGAAGAGCCTCGACAACGATGGCCAGATCATCATTCGCTTGGACTACGATCGCGATCTCGCACGGGAAGTGCGCCGCTTCCTCCAGACCGAGAAGCTGATCGACCGCAAGAGCGACGGCTCCCAGCCGGAGACGGTTCGGCGGATCCTGCAGGACCAGTCCAGGGAGAATACCGAGCGTCGAGAGCGCGTCGCCGTAGTGATCGATCGTCTGCTTCAGGCCGCTCGCGTCTATGCCGCGGGCCAGCATTTGTCCGATGCATCGGGAAGCGCTCAAGCCATTGTCGACCAGGCGCTGAACTACCTGATCGACAACACCTTCGGCAAACTCAACCTGATCGACCATCGGGTCGAAGACCCGAGATCGGAAATCCCGTCAGCCCTACGAGATACCGTCGATGGCGGCTTGGACTTGGAGGGCGGTGAATACAATGCCCGTGCGCTTAAGGAAGTGCGCGATCACATTGCCCTGATGACCAATGCGAACAAGCAGATCGTCCTGCATGACCTCGTCGGCCGCTTCGGAAGGCGGCCGTTTGGCTGGGGCGACTGGGAGACCGTACTTCTGGTCGCGCGCTTGGTCGCACGGGGCGACATCTCATTGGCGTCCGGTGGGGAGACCTTGGCACGCGAGCGGGTGTGGGACGAGCTCGACGGCCCCAACAAATGGCGTCGCATAACCGTTCATCTCCGGAAGTCCGTCAGCAAGGATACGCTGCATAAGGTGCGCGACCTGTCGAAGGAGATGTTTGGCAAGTCCGGTCCTGACAGCGAAGACGGTCTGGCGGGGTACTTCCACGACAATCTCAAGACTTGGCAGGCGGACTTTGCCGGGTGGCTGCAGGTTGCTGAGACCGGTACCTATCCTGGCGTGACCGAGATGAAGGATGGTGGCGGCGTCATTCGCAAGGCGCTGTCGATCGAGGACCCGGCTGCGTTCCTCGAGCACCTTTTCGCCTTGAAGGACGAGTTCCTCGACTTGTTCGAGGACTACTCGGACCTGTCCGGTTTCTACAAGAACCAGCGCAAGGCGTGGGACGACCTCACGAAGGCGCTGGCACGCTTCCAGCCCAATGAGATCGAACTGGGTAAGGACGAGGCAGCTCGGACGGCGCTCGACCGTATCCGCGCGATCAGGGCGATGCCTGCGCCATATGGAGCGATTAACGAGGGCGCAAAGCTCATCGCCGAAGTCGATGGGATCAATGACCGCTTGGTGACGGCGCGGCGGGATCACGCGCTATCCAAAGTTGACGAGCTGATAGCCAAGATCCAGGCCGAACTCGATCGCCAACATAGTCGTGCAGAATTGCGCAACAGCGCTCTGATGCCCCTCCAGCGGCTCCGGAAGCAGATCGATGCTGAGGCGAGCATCGCCCACATTTTCCAGCTCCAGTCCCAGGCTCCCGATGCCTATGACGAGGCCTTCGATCTGATCGAGCGCGAGAGCGCGGTCGTCATTTCTCCGGAGGGTGGAGCAGGGAACCCTGGTGGCGAAGACGTGGGGCAGGGTGGTGGCGTCACCCATCGCCCGACCGCTCCCCCGCGTCGTCGTTCCATCGTCAGGCCCGCCGCACTGGTTGCCGATGAAGGCTTTATCGAGACCGAGGCTGAAGCTCGGGCCTTCATCACGAAGCTTGAGGGCCAACTGCTCGAAGCGATTGCCAATGGCGAGCGCATCGAGATCCGCTGACTCAATCAGGAACCAAGAACATGGCGATCAACACCAGCATCCTGAAATCGTATGCGCCACAGGCTCGGCGTGACTTCATCGCCGCCGTGAAGACGCGTGCCGCACGTTTCGGCATTGTCGATGGCGGCAGCGCCACCATTCAGGAGCAGGGTGAGGTCGCCATCATTAATGGGCAGGCATATCCGCGCACGGTTGCACGGCAATGCCGTGATCTCCAAGGGAAGATCCGTCTCCGGGGTTTTGACGCGGTCATGGAAGAGGTGGCCTACACCTGGTTCAACAGGTTCGCAGCCATCCGCTACATGGAGTTGCACGGCTATCTCGACCATGGTTTCCGCGTACTGAGTCACCCCGCCGGCGAAACCACACCCGAGATCGTCCAGCACGCTGAGAAGGTCGATCTGCCGGGCCTGAAGGCTGATCGGGTGGTCGAACTCAAGCTCGATGGCAGGAAAGATGAAGAGCTCTTCCGCATTTTGCTCGTCGCGCAATGCAATGCACTGCATGCCGCCATGCCATTCCTGTTTGAGCGCATCGATGACGAGACGGAGCTCCTCCTGCCCGACAACCTGCTGCACTCGGAGTCCGTCATTCGCCAGATGGTCGCAGGCATTCCCGAAGGGGACTGGCAGGCGATCGAGATCATCGGTTGGCTTTACCAGTTCTACATCTCGGAGAAGAAGGACCAAGTCATTGGCACTGTGGTGAAGTCGGAGGACATTCCGGCGGCCACGCAGTTGTTCACGCCGAACTGGATCGTGAAATACATGGTCCAGAACTCCCTGGGCGCAATGTGGCTCGCGACGTACCCTGACTCGCCGATTAGAGCGAAAATGGCTTACTACATCGAGCCGGTCGATCAGTCCGAAGAGGTTCAGCGTCAGATCGAGGCGGAAACGCCGAAAAGCCTAGACCCAGAGAAGGTCACCTTTCTCGATCCAGCAAGTGGCTCCGGTCATATCCTCGTCGAGGCCTACGACCTTTTCAAAGAGATCTATCTCGAGCGCGGATACCGATTGAGGGACATCCCCCGATTGATCCTCGAGAAGAACCTTTATGGCCTCGACATCGATGACCGGGCAGCACAGCTTTCTGGGTTTGCCCTGATGATGCGCGCGCGCGCTGATGACCGCCTTCTGCTCACCTATGACGAAAGTATTCTTCTCAACGTGTCATCCATCCAAGAGAGCGCAGGTGTCACATCCGACGACGTTGCGAAAGCTCTGCGTCTCGGGACTCAATCCATGCCCGCACCGATAGAAGGTGGAAGCACTGAAGGCGTGTCCGCGCTGGCGACTGCGACACCTGAGGTCAGAGCAATCGAGTCAATGCTCGTACTCTTCTCTGATGCCAAGACCCTCGGTTCACTAGCAGTGCCGCCGCCGATTCGGTCGCAGAGTACCAGTGAGGATCGGCGCGCAAGTGGTGACATCGATCTCGTCGACGCGGCCGACGCCCTGAACCTAATTCACGCAAGAAAGCTGTTGCGCCAGGCCGACTTGCTGAGCCGCCAGTACGACATCGTCGTGGCTAATCCTCCCTACATGGGATCGAAGGGCATGAATCAGCAACTACGGGCGCACGTACAGAGGCACTTTCCGGCGGCCAAGGCCGACTTGATGACCTGCTTTATGGAGCGAGCGGTGCAGTTGACTCGACCGGGCGGGTATTGGGCGATGATCAACCTTCCGTCGTGGATGTTTCTTGGGTCATTCACGCGAATGCGGGAGACACTCCTACAGAGCCAAACCTTTCTCTCCCTTCTTCAGCTAGGACGCGGGGTATTTGGGTCGGACTTCGGCAGTGTTGCCTTCGCGGTCCGGAACGTTCGCCCCAACGCGGCGCATGTTGGGACCTATCGCAGGCTCTTCGAAAAACATGTTCAAGTAAGAAATGTGGAAGTCATCAGACAGCTCTTCCTGTCGCCGCGCTATGGCCTTCATACCTTCGCGCAAGGATCGTTTCAGCTCATCGCTGGAAGCCCAATCGCCTATTGGGTGAGTGCGGCTACGCTCTCGGCGTTTCAGACTCTGCCGCCGCTCAACACCGTGGCCAGCCCTCGGCAAGGTATGGCCACCACCAACAATGATCGCTTCCTCCGCTACTGGTTCGAGGTCTCCAAGGAAAGGACAGGGTTCAATCTGTCCGCCGAAGAGGGCTCGTCCTCTGAAAAGAAATGGTTCCCGATCAATAAGGGTGGTGAGTTTAGGCGTTGGTACGGGAACAACATGTTCGTCGTCAACTTCGAGCACGGCGGACGTGAGATGTGCGAATACATCGACAACACGCCAAATGTCTCGGTAAAATCTAATGGTCGCGTCATAAACAGAGAGTACTATTTCCGCGAGGGTTTGACGTGGTCCACCGTCTCAAGCGGTCAGTTCTCTTTGCGCTTCTCGCCGAAGGGAAGCCTATTCGAAACGAAAGGTGCGATGATTTTCTTCGACAATGTCGAAGACTCCAAGTCGATCCTTGCGCTACTCAACACGAAGCTAACCGGCCATTTTTTGGCGGCTACAAGCCCAACACTGGACTACCATGAAGGGCCAGTCGGGCGGTTACCCTTAAAATTCGACGAATCGACCGTCAATGCGCAGACCCGGCAAGCAGCTGAGCGAGCGGTGCAATTGGCGAAGGACGATTGGGATTCCTTTGAGATTTCCTGGGACTTTGACGCATCACCAATCCTCGCTTCGAAAGCGAAGGGCGCCAAGGTGGCGGACGCTTGTCAAGTAGTTCGCCAGCGCTGGCGTAACGCAACAGATGAGCTTCGTCTTATCGAAACGGCCAACAATACTCACTTCGCGCGGGCCTACGGGCTCGGCGACGAAATCGATCCCGACGTACCCGTTGAAGAGATTTCTCTCAATGGCAACCCCCACTACCGCTACGGCAACGATGGCGAATTGGAGGACAATCTAGAGGCCGACACGATCCGCGAGTTTGTGTCCTATTCGGTGGGGTGCATCGTCGGACGATACTCGCCGGATCAGGCCGGATTGATCCTCGCCAACCAAGGTGACGCACTCTCTGACTATCTTGCCAAGGTGCCGAACCCTAGCTTCGTGGCGGATGCCGACAACATCATCCCCATGCTGGACGACAACTGGTTTGAGGACGATGTCACCGACCGTTTCCTCGAGTTCCTCAAGGTCACTTTTGGCACCGAGCATTTCGACGAGAACCTCGCTTTCGTAGAGAAGGCACTGGGAAAAGACATTCGCAAGTTCTTCAAGCGTGACTTCTTCAGCGATCATCTGAAGAGGTACAAGCGTCGACCGATCTACTGGGTTTTCTCGAGTGGCAAGGAGAAGGCGTTCGAAGCCATCGTCTACATGCACCGCTACAACGAGACCACGCTGGCGCGGATGCGGATGAACTATGTGGTTCCATTGCAGTCGCAGATGGCAAACCGTATCGAGCGGTTGGGAACGGAACTGACCGGAGCCAACCTGTCGAGCGCCGATCGAAAGCGCAAGGACACGCAGCGGGCAAAGCTCATCAAGCAATTGGAAGAGCTTGGCCGGTTTGAGGAAGAACTCCGCCATCTTGCCGACCAGCGCACCCGGATCGATCTCGATGACGGCGTGAAGGTGAACTACGGCAAGTTCGGTAGCCTGCTGGCCGAGGTCAAGGCGGTCACTGGCGGGACGGACGACTGATGGATATGCAACGCGTCGCGGAGAGCCTGTTGGGTCTGTTCGAGACCAATCGTATCGTCTTCTGGCAGGACGTCGATGGTGAATTTAAGGATTCGGTCGAACAAGTGGGCCTTGATGGCGTCGAGGTCGTCAAGGTCGGCGAGCGTTCTCCACTCGAGATCAAGTTCGATGTCGAGCTGCAACGGCCCAACGACAAGTTTCTGCTCTATGCAGACGGCCAGCTTCCGCCGGTAGAGTCTGACTGGCTGCTCGATATCCGGCACTATGCTGGCGCCTTCTCGGCGGATCGAGCCAGCATGATCGTGCGCGAACTCGGCCTCGTACGTCCGTCGTTGAGGGAACACGTCGCGTCCCGCGCGAAGTTCTTCGCCAGCAAAGACCGCATAGAAAAGCTTGCCCGTCTTGCAGAGCCGCAGGACGGCGAAGCCACGCTCGACTTGAAGATCATGGCGGTGCTCGCTCGCGTGGATCAGTGGGAGTTCCACCATCTTCTCATGGCGCTCTTCCAGCAGGTCGCAGAGGCCCACGATCTGGATCTGTCGTCGGACCTGTTGATGGAGTTTGACAAGTACAGCGTCGCCACCACTTTCTGGCAGCATTGCCGGACATATTTCGGTTTCGAGCACGAGGCGCCGACGTTGGGCGGCCTCCTGATCCGGTTGCTCGTCAGCGATTTCGGCAAGACCGTGAACGGGAGCACGCCGCTGGCACTGAAGCATTTGATGCTTCCACCCAAGGGTCTGGCGAATGCCATTGTGTTCCTAGACCGCTGGCGCGACAGCGCCGGCTTCCACCAAAACTACGATGTAGTGTCGTCGCTGGTTACAGAGCGCATTGATCTCGAACGCCATCTCGACGGGCTGCAGCCTGAAGTCCTCAAGGACAGCAAGACGTTCCTGGCGAGCGAGAAGGCCGTGGCTCGGCAATTGACCCGCAGGGTTGTCGAAGCGGGCACCGCCGTCGACGAGACCGAAGTGGCCGCGATCGCTTCGCTGCGCCAGAACGCCTACTGGGCCGATCCCAGGTGGGGCGACAGCGAGGACGCACCTCGCCAGGCGATGTCGAAGGTCTACGATGCGCTGGTGCATGCTGCTCAGCTACTGGCTCTTCGGAGAGATCATGCTGGTGGTTTCGACCACGCCAGCGCTGAAGCCTTCTGGCAGGCGTACGAGACGGACCTCTATCAGTTCGACCAGCGTTATCGACTGTTCTGCGAAGCGGCCGATGACGTCGAGCCCCAGGGTTGGGACATTCTGAAGTCCCTTCGGGCTGTGATCGAGGATGTTTATTGCAATGGCTATGTCGCCTCTCTTGCTTTGAGCTGGGGGAAGCACGCCGACAAACTGATCCGGAACGAATGGCGTATCGAGGGCGTCGACCGACAGGCCCGGTTCTTCAACGCGCATGTTGGCCCGTTCATCGACAAGGGCACCGACCGTCGCGTCTTCGTCATCATCAGCGACGCGTTCAGGTACGAGGCGGGTGTCGAGCTTGAGTCCGAACTGAATGGCCGCTACCGCCTTACCGCGAAGCTCTCGTCCCAGTTGTCGGTGCTACCATCCTATACTGCACTGGGGATGGCGTCGCTCCTCCCGCACACCACGCTGTCCATGGGCAACGATGGTGTGGTCTCGGTTGACGGCAAGTCATCGGCCGGTCTCGACAATCGCAGCAAGATCCTATCCGCCCACAACGGCGTTGCTGTCCGAGCCGACGACCTGATGGCGATGAAGAAGGATACGGGACGGGCTTTCCTTGAGGGGAAGCAGGTCGTCTACGTCTATCACAATGTCATCGACCAGACGGCGGATACCGGCAACGAGGATGGCACCTTCGCTGCGGTTCGAAAGACCATCGACGATCTTGCCGCCATCGTTCGGCACATCATGAACAATCTGAATGGCGCCAACATCGTCATCACCGCCGACCACGGGTTCCTTTTCCAGGAAACGGCGCCGTCTGCGGTGGACAAGAACAGCATTGAGGCAAAGCCGGCCAATCCTATTGTGGCGAAGAAGCGCTACGTCATAGGCGATGAGCTGGGCGATGATCCGGGCGCATGGCGTGGCAGGCTCTCTTCCACGTCCAACGTCGCCGGCGAAACCGAGTTTTGGGTCCCAAAGGGGACCAATCGGTTCCACTTCGTCGGCGGCGCCAGGTTCCTGCACGGTGGTGCCATGCTGCAGGAAATCTGCGTGCCGGTGGTCAAGGTCCGACTGCAGAAGGACGCCAAGGCAAAGGCAGCCACGAGGGTATCGACCGTCGGCGTGACGGTGATCGCCCCACCCACCAAGATCACCACCCCTCGTCAGCGCATCTCTTTGCTCCAGACCGAGCCAGTGTCCGATCGAAAGAAGGCCGCGACGGTCAAGGTCGGCATCTATGATGACGGGCAACCGATATCGAGCATCGAGACCGTCAGCCTCGACAGCACGACGACGCAGATGAACGAGGACTGGAAGAAGGACGTTTGGTTGACCCTGGGCAACCGCTCCTTCGACAAGTCCGCCAAGTACAGCCTCATCGTTCGCGATGCGGCCACCGACAGTGAAGTGGTACGTCAAGATGTCAGTATCGACCTTGCATTCACCAGCGACTTCTGAGGCGACCAAGGATGAGGTCGACGCGCTGCTCAACCGGCATTTCGCCGGCAAGGTCGTGCGCAAGGACCTCACCAAGCTGTTGAAGGAGGGGGCCAACGTCCCCGTCTACGTGCTCGAATACCTCCTCGGCATGTATTGCGCCTCCGACGACGAGGCCACGATTCGCGATGGCCTGGAGAGCGTGAAGCAGATCCTGTCCGAGAACTACGTCCGCCCGGACGAGGCGGAGAAGGTCAAGTCCAAGATCCGCGAGCGCGGCAGCTACAAGGTCATCGATAAGGTGACCGTCCGGCTCAACGAGAAGCGGGACATCTATGAGGCCCTGCTCTCCAACTTGGGTGTGAAGGACGCCGAGATCTCCTCTTCGGACGTGAAGAAATACGAGAAGCTGCTGGCAGGCGGCATCTGGTCCATCGTGACGATCCACTACTTCTTCGAAGAGGGGCAGAGGAAGTCGCCGTTCAGCATCAGCGATATCAAACCGATTCAGATGCCGAACATGGACATGGCGGAGCTGTTCGAAGGACGGAAGGGATTCGCCGAGGGTGAGTGGCTGGACGTGTTGCTGCGCTCCACCGGCATGGAGCCATCCCACTTCAACGAGCGGACTAAGTGGCACCTGCTCACGCGCCTGATCCCGTTCGTGGAGAACAACTACAACGTTTGCGAACTGGGGCCACGCGGTACCGGCAAGAGCCATGTCTACAAGGAGTGCAGCCCCAACAGCATTCTCGTGTCAGGCGGCCAGACCACCGTCGCCAACCTCTTCTACAACATGGCGAGCCGCAGCGTCGGTCTCGTGGGGCTGTGGGACGTCGTAGCCTTTGACGAGGTGGCCGGCATCTCCTTCAAGGACAAGGACGGCGTCCAGATCATGAAGGACTTCATGGCGTCAGGGTCCTTTGCAAGGGGGCGTGACGCCATCGCGGCCTCGGCTTCCATGGTGTTCGTCGGCAACATCAACCAGCCGGTCGACACCTTGGTGAAAACGAGCCATCTGCTGTCGCCTTTCCCGGACGTGATGATAGACGCCGCCTTCTTTGATCGCTTCCATGCCTACATCCCGGGCTGGGAAGTGCCGAAGATGCGTCCTGAATTCTTCACCAACCGCTTCGGCCTGATCACCGACTATTTGGCCGAGTTCATGCGCGAGATGCGCAAGCGGAACTTTTCCGATGCGATCGACCGCTTCTTCAAGCTGGGCAACAACCTGAACCAGCGCGACACCATCGCCGTGAAGCGCACGGTTTCGGGCATCTTGAAGTTGCTCTATCCAGGCGGCGACTACGACAAGGCTGCGGTGCAGCGTTGCCTCGAGTACGCGCTGGAAGCCCGTCGCCGGGTCAAGGAGCAGCTGAAGAAGATCGGCGGCATGGAGTTCTACGACGTCCACTTCTCCTTCATCGACCAGCAGACGATGGACGAGACCTTCATCTCAGTTCCGGAGCAGGGCGGGGGAAAGCTGATCGCCGAGGGACAGCTCAATCCCGGGTCGCTCCACACGATCTCGCGGGGCTCCAACGGCCATCTGGGGCTCTATCGACTAGAGACACAGACCACCGCCGGCAGCGGGAAGTTCACGACGTCGGGGTTGGGCGCAAACTCGAGCGCAAAGGAAGCGTTGAAGGTCGCGTTCGACTACTTCAGGGGGAACGCTCAGCGGGTCAGCGCCAGCGCTCGTGCCGGGGACAGCGACTTCCACATCCACATGGTGGAGCTTCACAATACCGGTGCCCCCACCTCAGTGACATTGGCCGGCTTCGTTGCCTGCTGCTCGGGCGTGCTCAAGAAGCCTCTTCAGGCACAGATGGTCGTCTTGGGCGACATGAGCCTCGGCGGGAGCATCAAGCCTGTCGAGAACCTGGCCGAGTGTTTGCAGGTGGCGTTTGACGCTGGCGCAAAGCGCATCATGCTGCCGATGGCCAGTGCTGCGGACATCTCATCGGTCCCTGGTGAGCTTTTTACAAAGTTTCAGACCTCGTTCTTTGCGGACCCGGTCGACGCAGTTTTTAAGGCCCTCGGAATCGACTGATGGGGGCGGCAGCATGAGCCGGAACGACCCCAGAACGTCGTCGGACAGAGGCCACTTTTGATGCCCTCCCTCCCAGGCACGCAATCCCCGGGCTCATCCGAACGTTGGAGGTGTCGCAGGGTTGCAGAAAGCAACTGGACTAACTACGCTGCTAATCAGCCGATTTGCGTATCGAAGGACAAATGGCCACCACTCTTGGGAGTTTCATCGCCGAGCAGCGGAAAAAGCTCGGGCTGAGCCAGAAAGACTTAGCATCCAAGATCCTGCGCGAGGAGGACGGCAAGCCGATCTCCCCTCAGTATCTCAATGATATTGAGCGTGATCGGCGACAACCGACGTCTGACCACCTTCTTCGTCAGTTCGCCTCGGTCCTGGGCGCAGAGTCCGACTACCTATTCTTCCTCAGCGGCACCATTCCGGCCGATATCAGGGCCAAACGAATTCCCGCCGATGAAGTCGTGGCTGCCTTCAAGGCATTCCGGAAGTCGTAGACCGTGCGGTGGTATCGAGACGACACCGGCCGCTTCGATCAAAGACCCCACTACGAACCGATCGAGATCGATCGTGAATGCGAGGCGTTGTTGGCCGAATTCCGAAAGGAGCTTGGCCTGACTGCGTCTGAGATGATCGACACCGATGACATCACCCGGCTGATCGAGCGTCATGTCCATGACCTTGACGTCTATGCCGACCTCAGTGGCGACGGGCCTCAAGTCGAGGGCGTAACGCTGTTCGTACCGGGGCGTTCGCCGTCCGTGCAGATCTCCGCCACTCTCTCGGAGGACGACCGACGCTCCAACAGATTTCGGACAACTCTAACGCACGAGCTTGGACACGTTCGGCTTCATGATCACCTTTTCCAGGTCAAGCTTGCGACTGGGGACTTGTTCGCAAAGGCCTTGGACAATCGTATCGTATGTAAGCGTGACAGCATGGTTGAGGCGCCACAACGAGACTGGATGGAGTGGCAGGCTTGCTATTTCTCGGGCGCGATGCTGATGCCGCGCCGGGCGATGATCGCCATGGCGAAAGAACGGGCCAACGGCGTGAGCGGTCCACCGCCTGTTGACAGTGACGATGCACAAGCATTGATCGCTACAACGGTCGAGCGCTTCCAGGTTTCGCGGGATGCGGCGCGCGTGCGGCTCTCTGTTCTCGGCCTGACGATTACCGCGCGTCGCTGATTCACAAGGATTGAAAAGCCGAACCTTGCAGGCGCATCGTCATCGCACTATATACGCTATTCAGCGTATCAGCGGAGTTGCGGCGTGGCAAAATCTCGGTCCCCGGATGGTGTCTTTAGAGTCCTGAGTCTGGACGGTGGCGGCATGCGCGGCACCTATACCGCGACATACCTCGGTCGTGTGGCGGATACCTTCGCACGTCGCCGCGGCGCTAGCGCGATCGACATCGGTGCTGCGTTTGACCTGATCGTTGGAACCAGCACTGGCGGCATCATCGCCTGCGCTCTCGCAGCTGGCGTGCCCCTTGGCGAAGTCGTGGATCTCTATCGCACCACGGGGCCCGACATTTTCCGCCGGCGAGTGCCACAGAGCCTCGTCTCGGTGCCTGGCGATATCTGGGTTCGCCCCGGTTTGTTGCGCCAGGGAGAGCAGGCGCTGCGTACGGCCCTGGAAGAGAAGCTGGGGTCCACAACCATCATGGACGTCTTCAGGGAGCGCGGCATCGCTCTCGCCATCCCCGCGGTGGAGATGAGCCAGCATCGTAGCTGGGTGTTCAAGACCCCCCACTTGCCGACATCCAATCACCGCGACGACAACTATCGCCTCGTCGACGTGTGTCTGGCGACCAGCGCCGCGCCGGTCTTTCGTTCGATGGCTGTCATCGATCACCCCGATCGGAAGGCCGGTGATGCCGGCTACAACGTCTTTGTCGACGGTGGTCTCTGGGCGAACAACCCGGTGCTGACGGGGATGATCGATGCACTGGAGATGACTGAACCCGGCGATGAGATTCAGATCTTCTCGCTTGGGACCTGCCCCGTCCCAGCCGGTGAGCAGCTTTCTGCCTCCTCGGGCGCGCGAGGGCTGCTCGAGTGGAGGTTTGGATCTGCGGCCGCCGAGCTTTCCATCGACTCCCAGCAGTTCGCCTTCGACAACATGGCGCGCATGCTCGCCAAGCATGTGGACCGGCGTTGCAGCGTCGTCCGGTTCCCCAGCGACAAGATTCCGGCGGCGCTCATTCCTCACCTGGGCCTCGACGACACCAGCCCCGAGGCGATGCAAGCCCTTATCAATCAGGCCCGTACCGACGCCGACATGACCAATAGCTGCTGTGCCAATCCGGATGCCGAGGCCGCGATGATCTGCGCCCTGTTCGAGAACGCACCGCTACTACCCGACCGCGTGACACCAGACACCCATATGATCTGATCGAAAGGATTCGAGCGTGTTCAACTGTGCCGAAGATATCCTCGCCCACCACGATGAGAAGGTCACTCTGCCCGACGCGGAGCGGAACGAGATGCGGGCGCATCGCGACAGTAATCGTGATCGGCTGCGGAAGGGGCTGAACAACGCTGATAAGCCTACGCCGCTCTTCTTCAAGAGCCAAGGTAGCTACGGCATGCGGACGATGATCCAGCACCCGCTGAAGGACTACGATATCGACGACGGTGTCTACTTCGCAAAGCAGGATCTGGTGGGCGACCGGGGCGCCGAGATGAGTGCGCTGCAAGCGCGCCAGATGGTGCGCAATGCACTGGATGACGGCTCATTTGCAACGCCGCCTGAGGTTCGCAAGAACTGTGTGCGTGTCTACTATGCAGCCGGTTACCACGTCGATGTTCCCGTCTACCGCCGGGTGACCATCAAGAACTGGGACAACACGGAGAGCTACGTCTATGAGCTGGCGAGTTCGAGCTGGAAGCGTTCGGACGCCCGGGACGTCACCGATTGGTTCGACAAGGAGAATCGCGAGCAAAGCCCCGACACGACCAACGGCCGTCAGTTGCGCCGCGTCGTCCGCCAGATCAAGAAGTTCGCAAGAAGCCGCGACAGCTGGAGTGGCCAGATCCTGAGCGGTTTCGGTATCACCAAACTGGTCACCGAGTGCTACTCGCCGAACCTGCTGCGCGAGGACAAGTCGCTTCACGACACGATGGAGGCGATCCGGAACCGTCTGAACTGGAACCTCGTCGTCGAACACCCCGTAACTCCCGACTCGACTATTACAACGGGGACCGACGACCCGAAGGCCAAGTTCCTGCGTGACAAACTGTCCGACGCGCTGAGGAACCTCGAGCCCTTGTTCAACTCCGATTGCACCTCTGAGAAGGCCAGGAAGTGCTGGGACAAGGTGTTCGCCACCGACTTTTTCAGCGCGCGGGAGCCCACCAAGGCTGCGCTGGCGACGCCGGCCCTCGCTTCGTCGAGTGTTTGGATGGGACAGGCCGCAGCCGCCGAGGGCGCGATCCGCAAGGAAGGCGGAAGTCGTCATGCTTGATCCGTGGGAAGAGCTGGAAAAGCGTCAACCGGGCCTTCTCGAGCGGATCGAGGCCAAGCTCACTGAGACCAGCGGCAATGGGTGGGCTCGGCTCCGGGAAGCGGACCTCGAAGGCTATCCTCGCCGCCCCTTCGTGGGTGGGTGGCGGTTGCCCATCACCTTCTCGGACAACGCCATTCGCCGTCTGGACATCCTGATCCACCCATGGTTTCCTCATTCGCCACCGCGCACGGCAATGGTCGACCACCCAGACTTTCTGGTGTGGCCGCACGTTGAACGCGATGGCATCCTGTGCCTCTTGCCCAACATGCATGAGGTGAACGTCGACGATCCGGTCGGCGTGATCGTCGACCTCATCGGCAGATCGTGCCGTGCGATCGAAGAACTGATCGAAGGCACGATCGTCGAGCGCGATTTCCGCGAAGAATTCCTGACCTACTGGGCCTACGACACCAATTTTGGGACGGCGTGCCTCAACAGCATCCTCGACCCCTCAGGACCGTCGCGCTCCATACGCATCTGGCGCGGGAGGGCGTTTCGCTTGCTGGGTGAGAACGATGACGCGCTGACGAGCTGGCTCACCCGCCGCTTCGACAGCGACAAGCCCACTGCATTCAAGTTCGAGGATGCCGTCTTCATTTGGCGTGAGACCCCCTTACTGCCCTCGCAATATCCACGGACGGCCAAGGAACTGCTGGATATCGCCAGCGCGACCGACGACGATGCCGTGGCCGCTATCGAAACGGCATTGGCCAGCGGTTCGAGCGACATCACCGCGATTATCGGGTCCATCGGCCGTGGCGGGCCCGGCCTGATCTCAGTCATTGTACCCGCGCCGGTGGACCGGGTGAAAGCGCGCGGAAAGTCAGATCCTCTGCACCGCGGATTTCGGAAGGGCGCTGCTCCGACATCGCTGCTCATGCAGCGGTTTCTTGGATCGAGCGAGGTCAAACGAGTCGGCGTCTTTAGAGCCGATGCGCCATGGGTTCATGGTCGTGGTCGCGACGCCCGCACGGCTTCGCTGCTGAAGTCCGCAGTCACGCTCTTCGGGGCTGGTTCGATTGGAGGCCCACTGGTTTCGCTCCTCCTGAAAGCCGGGGTCGGTACGGTACACGTGGTGGATTTCGACACCTTGAGCTGGGCCAATGTCGGCCGGCACGAACTCGGTGCCACATCTGTCGGCGAGAACAAGGCGCTGGCGTTGGCCACGAAGCTGCAGCGTGAGTACCCTCATCTGACGGTCGTCGGTCACGATGCGATGATGCAATCGATCATTGCTGAAAAGCCGGATTGGTTCCTCTCGAGCGCCCTCATTGTTTCCGTCACCGGTAGCTGGAGCGGCGAGAACGCGCTCAACGATTGGCACAAGGCCAGCGGTCGGGCCGTGCCGATTGTCTACGGATGGACCGAGGCCCATGCCGTGGCAGGCCACGCTGTCGCCATTGGTCAAACCGGAGGGTGTCTGCGTTCGGGTATTGACCCCACGGGTGTGCCAGCATTTCAGGTCGCCAAGTGGACGAGCGCGTCGACCATGGAGGAGGAGCCGGCATGCGGCGCCCACTACCAGCCCTACGGCCCGGTTGAGCTCGGGCATGTGGTCAACGTCATCGGTGAGTTGGTGCTGGACGGCCTACTCGGCAAGATCTCGACCTCGACGCATCGCATCTGGATAGGGCGGGCAGGCTTGCTCAGCGAGGCAGGAGGGGAATGGACCGAGGAGTTCTTGCAATTGCCTGGGGCGACTAGTCACGGCGGCCAACTACTGGATCGTACCTGGTCACCCATGTGCGGTTGTTGCGAAATAGGTCAATCCAGGGCCGCCTAGGGGCGGTCACGCTCAATTGAGGTCAGAGGAACGCTGTCGTCCGACATTAGCCGAGAAACCGATGGTCGCGATGCCATTCCAACGAGCTGGATGATGGCAGGGCGGCCGCCAAGATCGGAGAACGCAATGTCGTGCCGTGCAGGTCGTAGTAGTGCTTGCCATTGTCGAAGTCGGCCTTGAGCCGACCACTCACCACGAAGCGCCTATCCTCGTCGATCGTCACGTATCCAAGATCAAAGAGCTTGTGGATGTCGGTTCGAAGCAGAAGTCCGTTCGAGCCTTCGTGCTCGCCGCCATCGGCGTAGGATCGAATGTGTGCGGCATCGAGAATCGGTAAGGTCCTCTCGCCGCTGACGGCGCAGCGGCGATCATAGGCATCGGTCACGAAGACCCTGAAGGCGCCCTGACCCAGGCGAGGACGAACGAGAGTCGGAGTTCCGTATCTTTCCAGCTGGGGCGATGAAGCTGAAGCGAGCGCGGTTCTGTCCATAACGGCTTCCCACAGGTTGGCCCCGTCAGCATCCCCAGTGTTGTAGCCGCGACCGACAACGATGTTGCGAGACCAGCCATCCGGGACCGGCAGCCATTGGTCGCGAGGCCAGAAGAACGGGCTGGCGAGGATGCGACAACCGATGGTCGGGTCAACGCGAGGATCGTCGATGGTTCGATACCGACCGATCCGTCGATGCATCTCGCCGGCCGACGCTACGCCATTCCTTTCCCCGAACGCCTCCCACGCCAATGATAGGGGTAGCAGCGAAGCATGGGAGAAGATGCCGCCGCCGACGATGAAGTTGTTCGGTGCATGGAGTTTGAAGAGGAAGAGCTCACCTGGCTGCAGCGCCCGAAAATTCGTGCGGCCACTGGGCGCCCAGAAATTGACTTCGTCGACCTGACGAGCCGAGAGGAAGTCGAACCAGTCGTTGTCCGTCACGCCCACGAATATGCTGACCATGCGACGACGTTGCATACCGTGGACAATTTCGACAAGAGGTCAGGGGCCGTGTTCGACGCAGCGCTTCCCGACCTGCATCTCCTTGAGCCGATAGCGCCTCAGGGACAACGGTCGAACTCAGCAAGGCCATTTGCACCGCCCCCGAACACGGAGAGCATGGCGGCCGCACCAATGCCCCGAGCGCCGAGGTGGTGGTCAAGGGCGACGCGCTCGACCCAGGAAATCCGCGGAAAGAGAAAGGCCCCGAATCCGGGGCCTTTCGTGAGACTAGGTGAGGTGCGCCACACCGTTACTTGTCATTGAGGCGCACTCTGGTTGGGATCGTCTAAACCTTTGTGGGCGGTTACAGTCAGAGGGTCTTGGCGAACACGGCCGTGACGTCGGCCATGCGGTTCGAGAAGCCCCACTCGTTGTCGTACCAGCCCATGATGTTGACGAAGTTGCCGTCGATCACCTTCGTCTGGTCGATCAGGATCGTGCACGAATGCGGATCGTGGTTGAGATCCGACGACACCAGCGGGTGCAGGGTGAAGGTCATCACGTTCTTGAGCGGGCCCTCGGCGGCTGCCTTCAGCGCGTCGTTGACTTCCTGCACGGTGGTGGCGCGCTTGGCCACGAACTTGAGGTCGACGAGCGACACGTTCGGGGTCGGCACGCGGATCGAGATGCCATCGAGCTTACCCTTCAGTTCGGGCAGCACGAGGCCGATGGCCTTGGCGGCGCCGGTCGAGGTCGGGATCTGGCTCAGGGCCGCCGCGCGGGCGCGGTAGAGGTCCTTGTGCATGGTGTCGAGCGTCGGCTGGTCACCGGTGTAGGAGTGGATGGTAGTCATCATCCCCTTCTCGATGCCGACGAGGTCGTTCATTACCTTGGCCATCGGTGCGAGGCAGTTGGTGGTGCACGAGCCGTTCGAGATCACCACGTCATCCTTGCCGAGTGCGGCGTGGTTGATGCCGTAGACGATGGTCTTGTCGGCGCCGTCGCCGGGGGCCGAGATGATCACCTTCTTGGCGCCAGCGGTGAGGTGGGCCGAGGCCTTTTCCTTGCTGGTAAAGATGCCGGTGCATTCGAGCACGATATCGACACCGAGCTCCTTGTGCGGCAGCTGGGCCGGGTCCTTCACGGCGGTCATCTTGAAGGTCTGGTTGCCGGCGGTGATGGTGTCGCCGTTGACGACCACATCGTGCGGGAACTTGCCGTGCACGCTGTCATAGCGCAGCAGGTGGGCGTTGGTTTCGACCGGGCCGAGGTCGTTGGCGGCAACGACCTGGATGTCGGTGCGGCCGCTTTCGACGATGGCGCGCAGGATGTTGCGACCGATGCGGCCAAAGCCATTGATTGCGACGCGAACAGCCATGA
>JAESFU010000232.1_pt1 | contig 59002 bp, 51 predicted proteins | sample 9269461 | NCBI WGS metagenome assembly JAESFU01 (sample SAMN14502556, study PRJNA617107) | algae metagenome | isolation source: Stenomitos rutilans HA7619-LM2 and co-occurring heterotrophs from cave walls | place: USA: Waikapalae cave, Hawaii | collected 2009-07-28
TTACGGCAACGCGTCTCACGCTTGGTTCGCAAGACCCTTTCGTTCTCCAAAAAACTGGAGAATCATATTGGGGCGATCTGGTTTTTCATTCACCACTACAATGCATCCTTACCTCTTTAGCACTACCGAAATGAGAATGTTCCTGTTTCAAGCAGAAACACTCTCGCTTAAAACAGAAATGTTCCTACTTGAAGCAGCATGAATCCTGTTTCAGGTGCAAAGCTTTTGGCTTTACGCACGATCGCCCACTGGCGAATGCCATATTAGGGACTGTCGATCAGCAATCGTGCCAGACTGGGTAACGCTTCTCCGTAGGTGGGATGGATGTGCACCGATTGTTCTAGCAATTGCCAGGTGGCTCCGGCTTCCATTAACGATAAAAAGACGTGGACTAGCTCTGCGGTTTCATACCCAACCAGCGTGGCTCCCAAGATTTTGTTGGTGTCCTGGTCAATTACCATACGGTAGAAGCCGAAATCGTGCCCCCACTCGATCGCGCGGGCAATCTGGCTCATGGGTAGGGTAACGCTACGCGCGTTGATGCCTTTTTTCTGCGCCTGTTCGATCGTCATGCCGACGCGTCCTACTTGCGGTTCGGTGTATACGGCGTATCCCAGAACGCGATCGTCACGGGTGCGCTGTTCACCCTTAAGAATGGCTTTGAGACGACGATAATCTTCCCAAGACACATGGGTAAAAGCAGGCTGCTTCGCCGCATCGGCGATCGCATACACACCAGAACAGGTGGTATGGAATTGATCGTCAATTTTGACAAAGCCTTTATCGTCGAGTTCAATTCCGCTGGCTGCGACGTTCAATGCGTCTGTATTGGGTTTGCGTCCAATCACCACCAGCAATGCATCGCCTTGGAGTTGTTCCCCATTACTCAAGGTGAGCGTAAACGTCTCGTTCTCATGCGCCACTTGCTCGACATTTACGCCACAGTGAAGGTGCATGCCATCCTGCTTGAGCGCATCAGCCAGAACATCGCTCACATCGGGTTCTTCTTGCCCCAACACGCGATCGCCTCGCACGATGAGATGAGTCTCACTGCCTAAGCGCGCTAATCCTTGACCCAGTTCTAGTCCGATGTAGCCTGCACCTAGCACTAACAAACGAGACGGTAAGGTTTTCAAGTCGAAAAAATTTCGGTTTGTCAAATAGGGCGTACCTGCCAGACCAGGTACATCGGGGATCAAGGATGAAGTGCCCGTATTGATGACGACTAACGGCGCTTGTACCGTGACATCCCCACCTTTTACCGTGCGCTCACCTACAAAGGAGGCTTCGGCACAGACCACTCTCACACCTGCACCGTCTAAGCGCTTGCGGGCACCCTGGTTAAAGCGATCGCGAATCCCGCGTACTCGTTCCATCACCGTCGGAAAATCAACTTCAACATGGGTATGAATGCCCAACTTTTCAGCCTGACGCGCTCGTCCTGCCCCATGAGCCGCTGCCAGAAATGCCTTGGAGGGAGTGCAGCCATAGTTAATGCAGCTACCGCCCACCGCATCGCGTTCAAACAAGACGACATTGCGCCCCTCTCTGGCATAGTCAGCCGCCAGTGGAATGCCACCCTGACCGCTGCCAATCACAATTAAATCTGCTGTTTCCATGCGGTATGGCTCTCCCTGAGACGTTTGCTTGATGGAACTGCTTTTTGAAAGTGTCGCGCCTGAAGCTAAGAAACCCTTGAAGTAAAGCTGAGTGGAGGCTTAATTTGTGAACCTGAAGCCGATGCATATTAGGACGATCGCACAAACACCGCGATCGCTCAGATACTACCACTTGAAACAACGGATCAAAACCATACGTTCAGCCAATGTTGCCGCGATTGAAAAGACGAAACACGCGATCGCAGAAAATACAAAGACTGCAAAACGAGGTCTCTGCGGCCTCAGCACCTCAGCGGTAGAACAGCAATGAGAATGCTTTCCTTTCTTTAAGTGAGAATGCTTTCTCCTGCCACCTTGCACATTGCAGCCACAAGCCTAGCCATTTTTCCAGGGTCTTACTCCCCATTTCGTCGATGTGGTTGAACAGGCAAAGCTTGCATCCTGAATATAGGCGGAGGCAACCATTAGCAGATGCACAAAGCGCTAATCGTTAAACGCTAAATTTTATGGAGACATGACATGACGAATTCACCCCCAAATCTACGTTCTGAGGAAAACCGATCGTTAATCGCGTTTTCGGATCAACTGGCAACGATCGTTGAACAAGCAGGCGCATCGGTGGTAGCGATGAATGGACGACGACGGCGATCGACCAGTGGTGTTTACTGGCGACCAGGCATCATCGTAACAGCGGAACACGCGATCGGTCGAGATGACGAACTCACAGTAACGCTGCCAGATGATCGCACCGTGACTGCAACCTTGGTCGGACGCGACCCAGGAACCGATTTAGCGGTTTTACAGCTCAGTGAAAATTCACCACCCGCTTTACAAGTCCCAACAGTTGGCGACCCTGCCGCGCTTAAAGTCGGCCATCTGGTGCTGGCGATCGCACGCGGTAGTGATAGTGGAGTGAGTGCCAGCTTTGGTGTGATTAGCGCGATCGGTGGTACATGGCGCTCTTGGCATGGTGGGCGCATTGACCAGTTCATTCGTCCGTCGGTCATGCTATATCCAGGGTTTTCAGGGAGTGCTCTAGTTGACACACAGGGGCAAGTGGTCGGCATCAATACAGCGGGACCACGACACATGGCGCTAACCATTCCAGCTTCTACCGTGAACCGAGTGGTCGATCGCCTGCTGCAAGGTGGCGGTTCCCAACGTGGCTTTCTGGGTTTGGGGATGCAATCCGTGGAGCTACCCCGCGCACTGCTCGATCGACTGCACCTGGCTAACCGTCAGGGAGTCATTGTCGTCAGCGTCGAACCCGATGGCCCTGCGGAGCAGGCAGGTGTCTTATTGGGTGATATTCTCATTGCCCTGGGCGGCGCACCCATTAGCGATGTCGGCGATGTCCACAATTTACTAGACCCAGAACAAGTCGGGCAACCGCTTACAGCACAGATTATTCGTGGCGGCGCGTTAATTGAAATCACGATTACGGTTGGCGAACGACCACACCAAACGCGAGGGTAGAAGGATGCAAGAGAATCAATTTGTTCAGCCAGGGATCGTTCAGCCAGACCTTGCGGGGGCGATCGCTGCGATCGCCAAACACCTTCGTCAGTCTACCGTACAGGTACGTACCCAGCGCCAGGGAGCCGGATCAGGCGTGATCTGGAGTGCCGATGGGGTCATTATGACCAATGCCCATGTGGTCACGGGAAACAGCGCTACGGTCGAACTTGCGGATGGGCAGGTGTTGGAAGCAGTGGTAACAGCACGCAATCGGCAGCGGGATTTGGTCGCGCTAAAGGTCGAAGCAACAGGGCTGACCGCAGGAGCGATCGCGGATTCAACCCGGCTGCGGGTGGGCGAAGTCGTGGTGGCAATGGGCAATCCGTGGGGCGTTGTGGGAGCGCTCACAACGGGCATCATCCACAGCTTCAAGCCCCATTATGGCAACCAGCACTGGATTCAAGCCGATATTCAACTTGCTCCGGGTAATTCGGGTGGTCCGTTGGCAAACGCGCAAGGACAGATTATTGGCATCAACACTATGATTGTGCACGGTCGGGGCTTTGCGGTGCCGAGTCACGTCGTGCAGCAGTTCCTTAGCCAGGGCAGCGACGAACCATTCTTAGGGATTACTGCCCAACCAGTGGGCGTGCGGCTTGCGCGTCAGTTGGCGATCGGTCTCTTGCTAACGGCGATCGAGCCTCAGAGCCCAGCAGAAATCGCCGGATTGCAGGCTGGAGACGTGCTACTGGGCGTTCGCGGCAACCTCTTTCAATCGCCCAACGAACTCTTCCATTTACTAGAAAATTCAAACGTAGGTGACGGGTTGCCGTTGGAGGTTTTACGGCAGAATCGGCGCTTTACAGTGGACGTGGTGCTATGCAGCAAAACCTTTCAACCACAGGCAGCATGATCCGCGTTCTGGTCGCTGCAAGCTCGGTGGTGATGCAGGCTGGGCTAGAGGCGCTCCTTTCCTCCAGCTCAGACATTGACCTTGTTAGCAGGCCTACGACGACAGAAACGCTGACACAGCAAATCGCACGATCGCAGCCTGATGTTGTGCTGTGGGAATGGAATGATGCGGAGACAGACGGTATTCCAGCGGTAATAATTACCGATCTAGGTGAAGGAAACGCTGCGCCTGCAATGGAGGGAGGGAGTATAGAGAGCCTCAGCCCCGCGATCGTCGTTATGGTGGATGACTGGCAACCGCCTGCAATTGCCAGCGTTCTCAATGCCGGAGTGCGGGGTATTCTACCAAGCGATGCCACCGCCACTGAGTTTGTGGGCGCGATCGTCGCGGCAGCCAGAGGTTTAACCGTCATTCACCCCGACCTGCTCAGCCCCTTACTCAGCAGTTTGCCCTCCAGCACTCGTGCTACCCCTATAGAACAAGGCGAAGCGCTCACCAACCGCGAGGTAGAAGTGCTCACCATGCTGGCAGAAGGACTGGGCAACAAAGCGATCGCCCGTCGCCTTAACCTCTCCGAGCACACCGTCAAATTTCACATCGGCTCTATTTTCAGCAAGCTTCATGCCTCTAGCCGCACCGAAGCCGTAATTCTAGGCGCACGACAGGGACTTATTTTGCTATGAGCGATCAGTTTGGCAGTGGGGAGTAGAGAGTGGGGGAAGTTTTGAGTTTTGTATAGCCTTCTTCATTCTAGAAAGGTTAGGACTTACGCAAATTCTCACAAAACTAGCCTACCAGCCCCAAATTTGGGCAGAGTAGCTTCATACACCAGTAGAAAAAAGCAAAAGCCCGATTGCCTTGTTTCTGCGATCGCAATTTGAAGCGAACCGCAGCGAAAAAATCAGGAGTCCAGCTTATTCTTTTCTTATATGAAACCACCCTGCCCAGCCCCCAATTTATAGCCCTAGCGGGCATACAAGAAAGGGGGAGCAAGAACTTAAAGTCCCCCAGAATTGGGGCTTAAAGCCCTTTGGGTATACAAGAAAAGGGGCGACTGCATAAGTCCTATTGTCGTTGGATTGTTCAAGTTGTGCTGCGTCCCGAACATTTCAAACACCCTCTGAAGTTAACTTACGATTATCCACCAAGACGCAGAAGTAACAGAAACGCTTTGCGTTCTCTACGCCTCTACGGTGATTTCAAATCTGTATTCCTGTGGAATGAGCACGCATTGGGAAAGGCCATTGAGAAAGACGGCTCGATCCTTTAGGCTAAGGTAATTGATCGGAGCTTGTGGAGGTATGAGATGTCTGATCCAAAGGTGAACGTGGTTAAGGTGGATGCAGGCACACTCTTGCTCATTGTCTCTGCACTGATCTTGCTGCCACTTTTGCTCACAGGATTTTTGTCTCAATGAGCTACTTTCCAGTCTGCAATTTATCTCAGCACGTATTTTTCTATAGCCGTGACTCATTATTTTCGCCCAGCGATCGCTGCGATGACGGGCTACGTTCCCGGTGAACAGCCAAAGCCCAATACTACGATCATCAAGCTCAATACCAACGAGAATCCGTATCCGCCGTCTCCAGACGCGATCGTGGCACTGCAAAACATCCAGGGCGAATGGCTGCGGCGCTACCCCGATCCCTATGCCAACGAATTTCGGCAAGCGGTTAGTGCCGCGTTAGGGGTACCGCTCGATTGGATTATCGTGGGCAACGGCAGTGACGATATTCTCAATGTCATCATTCGCGCCTGTGCTGAACCCAAGCGAAACGTCGTGTATCCAGTACCAACTTACGTGCTTTACCGCACATTGACCGCGATGCAGCCCGCCGAGACAATCGAAATTCCCTATGGGGACGATTACCATTTGCCGATCGCAGATTTGATTGCGACCAATGGTGCCGTTACGTTTATCGCCTCACCCAATAGCCCGTCTGGACATGTCGTGGCGATCGACGAACTACGCCAACTGGCAACTGCACTCACAGGCGTACTGGTGATTGATGAAGCCTACGTCGATTTTGCCGAAGGTTCAGCGTTGCCCCTTGTGCAGGAGTTTGAAAACGTTATTGTGACGCGCACGTTGTCGAAGGGCTATTCCCTGGCAGGGCTGCGGCTGGGTTTTGGGATTGCTCAGCCTTCGCTGTTGAGTGGTTTGTTTAAGGTCAAAGACAGCTACAACATTGACGCGATCGCAAACGCAGTGGGTGCCGCAGCTATGCGCGATCAGGCATACAAAAACGAGTGTGCCGCAAAAGTGAAAGCATCCCGAACGAAGCTGGCGATCGACCTCAAGCAACTGGGCTTCCACCTGTGGGAATCGCACGCAAACTTTCTCCTGGCGCAGCCACCCCAAGGCAATGCGGAACAAATCTACCTTGCCTTAAAGGAACGCGGTATTTTGGTGCGCTACTTCAAGCAAGCGGGCTTAAGCGACAAGCTTAGAATTTCGGTGGGCACTGACGAGCAAAACCAGTTACTGGTTGAGGCCTTGCTGCCTTTGGTGTAGCGATTGGGATCGTTGATTCCGGCCAGCTATCAGCGGTCAGCCATCAGCCGTCAGCTATTAGCGATCAGCTTGATTAGGGTTGAGATTATGTAAGAGGTTGGTGCAAGACAAGCTTAATCGCCATGCTGCAAGTACTGATTGAATTCTACACATCTATTGGTAAACGCTGAAGCATCTACAGTCCTCAATCCTCAGCACTCTATTTTGAGATTTGCACAGCTACCAAAGCTAACCGCCGAGAGCTGAAAGCTATCCCTCAACAATAAACACAACTCCAACTGAATCGCTTAGTGCCGAATATCAAGATTCAGAACGTAATGTCCAAGCAACATGTTAGCTGTCCACAGTTCATATTCCACGCGCAGAAAAGTGGGTAGTGGATGTGCTTCTAACGTCAAACTGCGAGTGAAGTTGCGCAGCTGAAAGTGTCCATCCTCCAGCTTCATCGTGTCAGACTGCAACCAGTAGCGACTTGTACCATATAGCCCCTGTCGCCAAACGTGTCGATAGCTAAACTGCCCTTGGCCTTGCATGGTTAACGTGACTTGGTAAGGCGAAAACTCTAGCCACAGTAAGCGTGGTGTCGTAATTGGAGACGCTGTCGTCACATCGTGGCTGCCTACAAGAGACTCACGATCGCTTACCGTTGGCTCGGTCATGAGGAGATGAAACTGTTCCTGATCTTTCTGGTAGAGCGTGCCAACCGTCTCAAGCCCTGACCACATAGGTAAATCGGTTGCAGTCAGCAACAGGCTGACAGGTTTGCGGTGATGGAGTTGCATAAAGGCGGTACGATCGCTAACGCAATGCCCACCTAGTCTATCTGATCCCCATGTCGCCGAACGTGATTTCCCTCAAAGCTGCTGAACCTCACCAAGACCTCATCATTGCACCGCCCACAACCGGGCTGACCATTAACGGACGGATTCAAGTACCGGGGGACAAGTCAATCTCTCATCGAGCGTTAATGTTAGGTGCTTTAGCAGAAGGAGAAACGACGATCGCCGGACTGCTGCTGGGGGAAGATCCCCGCAGCACGGCTGCTTGCTTTCGAGCGATGGGAGCAGAGATTTCTACCCTCAATACAGAACGTGTGACGGTACGAGGGATCGGTTTAGGGCAATTGTTAGAACCGTCTGATATTCTGAACGCGGGAAACTCTGGTACCACTTTGCGGCTCATGCTAGGGGTTCTGGCATCGCATCCTGGCCGCTTTTTTGCTGTTACCGGGGATCAATCCCTGCGATCGCGTCCCATGTCGCGCGTTGTAAAGCCACTGCGGCAAATGGGAGCCGAACTATGGGGACGGCAAGAAGGAGCCTATGCACCCTTAGCCATCCAGGGCCAATCGCTTAAGCCCTTTCATTACCACTCACCGATCGCCTCTGCTCAGGTCAAATCTTGTCTATTGCTGGCGGGGTTGATGACTGAAGGTCAAACAACCGTGACCGAACCTGCCCTCTCACGGGATCACAGCGAACGGATGCTCAAAGCATTTGGAGCCAATCTAACGGTCGATCCAGAAACCCATAGCGTCACCGTTACTGGGCCAACCAGGTTGAAAGGGCAACCAGTAGTTGTGCCTGGAGATATTAGCTCGGCGGCTTTCTGGCTTGTGACTGGCGCGATCGTGCCCGGTGCCGATCTCACGATCGAAAACGTGGGTGTCAACCCGACTCGGACAGGGGTACTGGAAGCGCTGCTCCTCATGGGCGCAGACATTACCCAGGAAAACGCTCGGACGGTAGCTGGAGAGCCAGTTGCCGATCTGCATGTGCGCTATGCGGGTACAGGCGATCGCCCCCCTCTCTCTGCTTGCACTATTGCAGGAGACCTCGTTCCTCGGTTGATCGATGAGATCCCGATTCTGGCTGTCGCGGCTACGGTTGCTCAAGGCACCACCATTATTCGCGATGCGGCAGAACTGCGCGTGAAGGAAAGCGATCGCATTGCCGTCATGGCTCACCAACTCAATCAAATGGGCGCTCGCGTGACGGAACAACCAGACGGCATGGAGATTGTTGGCGGCACACCGCTTGTAAGCACTGAAGTAGACAGTTATACCGATCACCGTATTGCCATGAGTCTGGCGATCGCAGCACTCACAGCAACTGGCTCCACAACCATTCATCGTGCCGAAGCGGTTGCCGTCTCCTATCCAGATTTTGTTGCTACTTTAGAACAGCTTTGCGCCGTCTAGGTGCCTCTGAACCGCGCCCAACTCAACGAAAACTAGATAAAGGCATCAGGACTTACGCAAAAGCGGTCGTCTTTCGCCCCCTAGCCCCCAATGCTGGGGGAACCGAGTCAATTAAAGCCCCCAGTATTGAGGGTTTGGGGCAAGTGCGTAAGTCCTAGGCATATCTGTTTGGGTGCAGCCTTTAATTGTGGAGCAGATCAAAATGCTTTAGAAAGACCCTGTTTAGAATCAAGCAGAATCGAGGTGGAGCAAATTAGTGACTAGGCACAGTTGTTCAAAGAGCGCGATCGTGGCTACCAGCTCCAACTGTTCGTCTTCTTCTAAACCCGTGTCATGTAGCGCCTGCCTGGTTTGATACTGTAGTCGATGCCACTGATGTTCAGCGGGTGTTCTGGCTAATGTTCGATTGTTGATCGCCATTGTTGTAAACCGCAGTATAGCCAGCGTTGCGTGGCTCACCTCTGCCGCTTTGTAGTTCCCTTGAATGATCGCCGCTAATGTTAGCTGTTCAGCCTGTTGTTCTATCAAGCTATGTAATAACACTGCGCAAATATGGTCACAGTTGGCGGCTGTGGCAACAACGAGCCCTACCATCTCTTTTAACACTCTAGGCAAGTCACCTTGTAACACCAAGGCGCGAAATTGTCCCCAGAGATGTGTTAGCAGTGCCGGTTGAGCCTCCAGCCGTTTAAAGACTTTCGGTATGGTGTCTACACCAAATTCCTGCTCAATTTGCTCCAATATGTGCTTTGGTGGTGAGTCGCTAAAGGGAATTGCCCTAAGTTGCATTGGTTGGCTCCTTTCGCCATCGTAATGGGTTGATGGCAAGCAGATGGTGAAACCAAAGGCAGTAGCTTGTTAGAGCGTGGAAAGCCCACTTCTCCTATGTCAGTCTAATGAGCCGAAACTAGAAGGCATAGAAGTGCCCAAACCAGTTCTAATCATAAACTGCACGGGTTGTCAGTGGCTCCAAGTTGCTAGTACCTTGACTCGATGATGTGATCACCAATTGCTTGCTGATTCACGTCTTCCTTTTGAGGAAGCAGCCAGTGCAGTAGGGGGCTTAACTGAATAGCTTGAGAATGGGTATAGTCCGCTTTTCGCTCGGGCAAAAAACGAAAAGTGAACAATAGCTGAGACAGTCAATTAACTAATATGAGCGTTGAAATAAAATCAACAATATCAACGCTTGTTGAGGCTCGCAGTTAACACGAGCGTGGTTCCATTTAGACCTTTGAGAAATAGCCCTCCTTTAGCTGCTTAAGCATAATTGACGCAGTGAAAAAATTCTACGCCTCAGTAAATGGTAGCTTGAAGTCTGAAGTTCAAAGGTTAAATTAAGATTTAACTTTGTTACAGCAGGTATTGTTAAGGCTCGCCATGATGGCTGATAGGGATCGATCAAGACGTTAGGCACTGTGCGATACAAATGTCCGCAACTGATGTTTGAGAGAAGGCTAAAGCTACAACCCTACACCACTGAGCAACTATGTGTTGTGGATGTAGAGCCACCGTCTGAAGATGTCAAGCAACTAAGCTTATCTTAATAGCTAAAGCAGCATCGATACAGACAATCATAAAGATAACAACGGAGAGTCTTGCCATATGAAGACTGAGTAAAAGAAAATTACCTTTCGCTAGTAAATAAAAAACGAGCGATTGTTTCTCAGCCTTCTTGTATAGGTGAGTAAGCTCTATTGATTCAACCAGATCGGTTCTGCTTCATCAAGCTATGTACGTCTCCTTTTTAGCTTTTTCGCACTGAACATGCTGTCATTGAAGCTCCATCCTGAGATGATGGAGGAGAAAGAAATAAGTTACGGGCTTCAATTGTTCACTCAAGTCTTGACTTACAGCGGTTACTGATTAGCTAAGCCACAGCCCCTTGAGAGGATGTCTTAAAAGGTATGAATACCTACCCGAACCGCCCCCCTGCCCCCCAAATTTGAGGGGTTCTGAGGTGGAAGTCCCCCAGAATTGGGGGATTGAGGGGGCGAAGGCAGCGTCTCTGACACTTCTCAGACATCCTCTGAGGGCGGGCTTGGGGTTTAAGGTGTTGGGTGTGGTGAATGCAATTGAAAATGGCTGTAAAAGCAAAAGGCTGGAAGTATACGCTCCAAGTGAAGGAATGGTACTCAAGGGCCGTCGATAAGGCTCAAAAGTCAACGTAATAGTGCCCAAAAAAATGAAATAGGTTACGATTGCTTGCTCGCAATCACTGAATTTAATTTATTTTTTAGAAATGCTGGTAACACCACCAAACGCTTGGCAGCATCAAATGGTCGTTATCTGACGGGAACCTTGCTATTGATTGGGTTGCGCAACGGTACAGGCTGCTGATGGCGGTGACTGCGTTTCTACAGTGACATTTTGGTAGCCTGCTGTTGTCAGCAGTTGGGTTACAGCTAACTTGGCGCGATCGTTCGCTTTGTCTAACACTCTGTCAGTACAGGCCGCTTCAACGATTTTTTTCAATGCCTCTTGTTGTGCCAACGCTTGTAATTCGGGGGCTACGTCAGGGCCAAGCCCAAGTGTACCTCGGTTGTAATCGTAGACATTGGAGCGGCTGACATCAATTTTGTGATCGAGTAGTTTCGGTGGCGGCAGTTGAATACGAATGGTGTCGCTAGCGATTTGGACGCGGTCAGGCGTAAGGCTGCTTAAGTCAATCCCTGCTTTTACTTCGCCGTAGGCAATGTATAACAGCTTCGTAGTCCCGATCACAAAGCCATTAAAGGTAGTATTTTGGCTAGTGGGCACAACGGCCTGCATGGTGAACACGGCTGTGGTTAGCTCACTCACACCTTGAACTTGCTTGATAACCACCGATCGCACATCGACCTTCGGTGCTGACTGAGTTGGGTCGAAGAGGGACTGCACTGTAGAGAAGACTTGATCGCCCATACGCCAGACACCAACACCCACCAGCAAACTACCTACGGCTATACCTCCTGTAAGCATCCAGCCTATGCTACGAAGAATGCCACCTGCACCATACCGTTTTTTGTAATCTTCGTAATCTTCGTCGCCCATACCCTTTTCCTGATTACGCGCCAAAATAATTCAATTGTACTATTATAAGACTTACGCAGAGCGAAGAGGAGAGGCACTTGACTCTAACTAAAAATCGCTAGAGTGAAAGGATGAAAGACCTGTCACTCAGCTAGATTACTGCCAATATGTGCTCGTTAGCCAAATTAACTATACCTTGACCAACTTTGCCGACCACAGCGAGGTAATGCATCATGACTACGCTTCCATCCACAACGGCACATGATAACGAGCGTCCCGCAAACCTGCATCAAGCTGCTGATAGCAAGGCTCGTAGTGAGCAACCAGTGCCCAAAACGCCGATGAGTGGTTGAGATGCACGGTATGGCATAGCTCATGAATGAGGACGTAGCGCACCAGTTCACTCGGCAGAAAGAGCAGCTTACAGTTGAGGCTAATAGTCTGACGGCTAGAACAGCTTCCCCAACGCGTTTTTTGGCCCCGCACCGACGCTGTTTCAAACGGTAGCTCTAACTCTTGGCTGACGGTTCGCAACCAGGGAAGCAAATGCTTTTGAGCTTTGCCAATCACCCATTGTTTGAGCATCTCGCTACAAGCACTCTGGTCAGCCGTTTGTCCAAAAAGCATGAGGTTCAGGTCGGGTTGTTCGATCGCCCGCACGCCTGGTAGCTGAGTGGGGCAGTAGTCAATTTGCCATGTCTGTTCGATCGCTCGCAAGCATAGCTGCACAGGTAGCTTGTCTGCGGGTTCGATCCCAACTAACGCATGGCGTGTCTCAACTTGCTGCGTGACTCGATTAATCCAGCGTTGCTTGCGCTGTAAGATCGCAGGGATCGCTGTCTGGTCATACCCTTGAGGCACCACAACCTCTAGACTGCCTGCAACTGAAACCTTGAGAGAGACGTGCTTCGCCTTATGGCTTTCTCGCACGGTATAGCTCGGCAGCATAGCGACATCAATTCGTTGTCTTTTTTTGACATTTCTATTAACGCACTCTCTTGTGAAAGTGTCACCCCTCTAAGCATAGAGACTTTACAGCCAGTTCACGCTTGGGCAACTCCACTCCGCAACAAAATCTTCAGACTAAAAGCAGTATTCACTGCGATCGCCCCAAAAATCGGTGAATTTATTCTTCGTTTCGATACTTCTAGCGTTTTAGCAACGCCGTCTACTTCAGTAACGGCTTCCAGCAGAACGACCAATGCCAACAGCAGTGGTTCGTCCTGGTGCCAACCTCGGTATACTAAGTGACGAGTAGAGCGCTAGACATGCTATTGCAACCATTCGCACAAAATATTACTTTGCGTCCCGCGATCTTGGACGATGTGGATTGGGCGGCTCCGCTTTTCTTTGCGGCAGGGCCAGCCTTGTTCAGCTACATTTTTGCGTCGCCCTTTGATGAATCAGAAGCAATTTTTTGTCAGGCGTTTGCCTATCCTCAACACGCTCTCAGCTACGAACACGCCCAAATTATTGAAGTGCACAGTCAACCTGTTGGGGTAATGATTAGCTACCCTGGCTCTTTGAAGCGTCAAGCTGATGAAAAAGTGCATCAGGTGATGGCACGCATTTTGCCCCTTCGCAAGCTACCCAAAATTCTGGTCAACCTAGCCGACCTGACACGCATCAAGCAGGATATTGCAGCTCAGGACTACTATATTTTGGGTCTGAGTATCCTTCCAGCCTTTCAGCAACAGGGGTTAGGCACTTACTTGCTGACCCAGGCCGAAAAGCAAGCCCATGCCTACAATTGTCGAGCGATCGCGCTCGACGTGACCTACGCCAACACTCCTGCTAGAGCGTTATTTGAGCGCCTTGGTTATCGCGTTACATGTAGCAAATCAACCCAGCGCTTTGAGCAGCTTACCCGGTCTGGTGGGCTGCATCGCATGGTTAAACCGTTAGATAGCAACCCGTTGGCATAATGGCCGTTGATCACTCAGGTCGTAAGCAGCCGATTAACCTCTATCAGCGTTAGGCTAGAGCTATTCGACTGCGTTTAAGGCTGCTACGATGAATCTCCCAGAGCTTGATGCCGAAACCATTGGTCGTATTCTCGAAATGGCGTGGGAAGACCGCACTCCCTTTGAAGCGATCGAACAACAGTTTGGCTTGTTAGAAAAACAGGTGATTGCACTCATGCGGCGAGAAATGCAGCCATCAAGCTTCAAAATGTGGCGCAAGCGCGTTAGCGGTCGGTCTACCAAGCATCTCAAAGAGCGGGAATTTGTCGCTGGACGCTTTCGATCGCACAACCAGAAAGGTTCTTAGCCAGCAACTCAGTAGATGCAAGAAACCAGCCGTGATGTCTCTCGATCGCCAGATTAAGCAAAAAGCACTGGAACTAGGCTTTCACAAAGTTGGGATTGCTGCGATCGAGCCTCATGCATCAGATCCAGCAATACACCTGCGTACCTGGCTCAACCAGGGCTATCACGCTGATATGGCCTGGATGGAAAATCCCAAGCGGCAGGATATTCGGCAAGTCATGCCAGAGGCGCGATCGGTCATTTGTGTCGCGTTGAACTATTACACTTCGATCGCTCGTCCTGATGGCAACACAACGGCAAAAATTGCTCGTTATGGTTGGGGGCGCGACTATCACAAGGTTCTACACAAAAAACTGAAAGCACTATCAACCTGGATATGTACTCAAGGAGAATCCATAGAGGCTCGCTACTACGCAGATACGGGGCCTGTTCAGGATAAAGTCTGGGCACAGCAAGCAGGCATTGGTTGGCTTGCTAAAAACGGCAACGTGATCACGCGAGAATACGGTTCGTGGGTGTTTTTAGGCGAAGTTTTGACCAACCTGTCGCTCCAGCCAGATCGCCCCCATACGGCTCACTGCGGCACCTGTACGCGCTGTATGGATGCCTGCCCTACAGGGGCCATTCCTCAACCTCATATTGTCGATGCTAATCGGTGCCTTGCATACCATACGATCGAAAATCGGGCAGAAACCTTACCAGATACGATCGTGCCTCACCTTCAAGGTTGGGTTGCAGGCTGCGACATTTGCCAGGATGTGTGCCCCTGGAATCAACGCTTTGCTCAAGCCACTGATGTGCCAGATTTTCAACCGCAGCCCTGGAATGTCACCTCAACCCTGGCAGACCTTGCTGCCATCCCAGACGAAGCTTATAAACAACGCTTGACGGGTTCCGCACTACGGCGTATTAAGCCCTGGATGTGGCGACGAAATGCTCAAGCAAACCTGAGAGACCAGCCATGAAAAACGGTAGAAAAATGGTAATTTTTTACAATCCTTAACAATACCAGGTTATAACTATCACTATACGCAATCATACTTTTTGGACACAATGTCCCAAGCACACGCGCTCACTAAAACACAGCCCAACGCGCTCCAGCAGTTGCAGTCAGAAAACGAGCAACTGAAGAAGTACCTGACAGCCCAAAAAACGGTCATTGCTTCGCTTGAGCGACGAGTGGGACGATCGCTTGACACGTTAGAGAGCCATTTGCGACCGTTGGTCGAGTCTCTTCAAGCATCACCCGATTACTATAACCACTTGTCCAACGTCCAGAACGAAGTGCATGGCCTCTGCGATTTAATTGCAGACACCATGCTGCTGCAAAAGTTAGAAGCTGGTAAAGTTGATGTAAAGCTAGCACCACTGGCATTAGAGCCACTTTTAGGCTCGGTAAGTCGCCACCTTCTAGAGCCGAGAGACGGACGTGTTGCCTGCCTCATTTGCGAAATTGATATACCATTGCCTTTGGCCTTAGCCGACCAAGACCTTACTGAAGCCGTGCTGACTGATCTTTTAGCCAGAGGTTCAAAATATTCTGATATTGGCTTGCCCGTAGTACTGAGCGCTGAGCATCAAGACGATCGCATTCACCTTCGCATCACAGCCCAACGGTTTGCGCCTGCAGGTAATCGCGATTTTGCTACGGAGATTATCCTTTGCTGTCGTCGCATTGAAGTCCAGCGTGGCACCATAACCTGTCAGCAGCATCCTGATGGCTTGCAAACGGTGACGGTTTCGCTTTACACCGCCGCTCGATCGGCTGCGTGAAGCTGAAAAAAGAGCGGTTCTCGCTTTAAGAAAAAGACATCCTAACTCAATCCTCTAGCCTCAATTCCTAGCTTCAGTCAGCGCTACCTGCTAGACAAGAACGATCTTTGCAGTGAATCATTTGTTGTGATCAATTCTTTAAAGATTTCGAGAAGACAATCGCTCAGCATTTTAACTTTCTTGATCGACGCAAGATACTTTAGGAAGCGATACTTTTATTCTTTGAACATTCGTAATTTGATATTCAAGTATCTCCCCGATCAGTGCTTCGGTTTTTTGGTTCAAGCATTTTTATCCAGGTACCAAAATGCAACGTCCCTTCTCTCACTCAGTGAACGTTCTCAATTGAGTGAAGCTGACGCGCAAAAAACTTTCTTCATCTAGAGACGGCTACAACAATCTGATCGGTGAAATATAGTTAAAGCTTTAATCCTATGACGCAACTGGAGTCCATGCATCAGACGAATCCCTACTTCACCGATGAGCAAAAGCCATTAGCGTTGCTGCCACATCCGGTTTATTTCATCACCAAAGATGCGAAGTGGCAAGATTTAATCAATAACCCTGATCAGCCAATTAGCAGTGCCCTTTATCAGCAGTGTGTGATCTCAGAAGACATCTGGTCTGCCCAGACATTCATGAATTTGAAGAAGCGGGGGTTGAATGTACGCCTTGCCTCAGATCCGGTTCCTGGCTGTATCAGTATTGTGCCGTTTGATTATATCCACCTGTCAGATTTCGCATACAACAGCTATGTCGTGACTGTGCAGTACGATCGCCCACACCCCGAAATTTGTGCGCAATGCATTGTGTTAAATCAACGCGGCGTGGTTGATTCGACTCACCACTTTATGCCCCACTGGCCCCAACCAAATTTGCAACCCCGCGATCCAGCACGTGGTACACGGGTTGAAAACCTCACCTTTAAAGGCAACAGCTACAACTTGGCGGAAGGCTTTAAGAGTCCAGAGTTTCTAAGCGCTCTCAGCGACATGAACATTAAGCTCATGCTGAGTTCCGAAGATGAGGGCTTTGATGGCTGGCGGAACTACACAACGGCTGATGTGGTGATTGCTGTACGCAACATCACCCAATACGACAGCACCCTCAAGCCTGCGCTGAAGCTAACCAATGCCTGGTTTGCTGGTTGTCCCGCTATTATGAGTCCTGAACCTGCGTATCAGGCATTACGGCAATCCGAGTTAGATTATTTTGAAGTCACTCGACCAGAGCAGGCGATCGCGGCCCTCAAGAAGCTACAGGATGATCCAGCACTGTACACTGCAATGGTTGAAAACGGCTTCCGACGGGCCGCCGAGTTTACAGAAGACAACGTCGCGCTGTACTTTCGGGATGTGCTAGCGGGGCCAATTGCCGCAGGGTATGAGCAGTGGATGCGCCAGTCACCGTTTCAAAAGGCGATCGGTCGGCCTCTGCAATATCTTGGGCGTGTTGCCAAGCAACGGCGTGCCCGTCAATACTATCTGACCAACATCCACGAGGGGCCAAGATTGCTCGATGCTTAGCGCAATCGTGATTGAAAGGCAGGATGAGGCTACTTTTTCCCATCCTACCTTTCGTGCTTGCAAGCTTTCCTAGCGCTGGATGGTTTGAGCAGACTGGTTAAAGAGCAAGTCGCGGGACTGTTCAGGACTGACTGCTTGGTTTTTGAACGCGTCCGCTTTGGCATAGGCACGAATGGTTGCAGGGCGAGACTGAATGGCTTCAAACCAGCGCTTCAGGTTGGGGAAGGTTTCCAGCGATTGCCCCTGACGCTCGTGAGGCACGATCCAGGGATAGGACGCAATATCCGCGATCGAATACTCACCTGCCAAGAACTCGCGATCGCTCAAGCGCTTGTCCATCACGGCATACAAGCGCCCCGTTTCATTGACATAGCGATTAATTGCATAGGGAATCTTTTCGGGCGCATACTGGCTGAAGTGGTGGTTCTGCCCTGCCATTGGCCCCAAACCGCCCATTTGCCAGAATAGCCATTGCAAGACTTCGGCACGTTCATGTAAGTCGGCTGGAATCAGCTTGCCTGTTTTTTCTGCCAGGTAGAGCAAAATTGCGCCTGACTCAAACAGGGAAAGCGGTTCGCTGCCTGTTGCAGGTTCGTGATCGACGATCGCGGGAATGCGATTGTTCGGTGCGATTTTGAGAAATTCGGGTTTGAACTGATCGCCTGCACCAATGTTGATAGGGATAAGCGTGTAAGGCAGGCCGACTTCTTCTAAGAAGATCGTAATTTTGTGGCCGTTGGGTGTCGTCCAGTAATAAAGGTCAATCATGGGGGATGGGGTGTAGGGGAAGGGGGAGTTTTGAGTTAAAAGTTTTGAGTTGTAAGTTAGAAGAGATGAGGAATGGGGTGGGTCAGTCGTAGACGGCACCGTTGACTAGCCCAACAGTCATATAAGTGAGATCTGCGTTTTCGAGGCAGGCGACATTGATGCGGTATTTGTCAGGTGCAGTGCGAGGTCGATGAAAGGTGTAAATGCCGCAAACCTTACAGAAGTAGTGTTTTGCGGTTTGGGTATGGAATTGATACAAGGTCAGCAAGTCCTCACCAGCCAGCAACTTGAAGCGATCGGCAGTAACGCTATGCATGATGGCACCACGCCGAGAGCAGAACGAACAATTGCAGCGATCGCCCCGATCGAGCATGGTCGTCACTTCAAACTGCACCTGACCGCAATGGCACTGCCCTCGGTAAGTTGTCATGCCATTCATGCTGACTCCTGACTGCTGGCTTCTGATTTCTGACCTAACCGCCGATCGCACTCACAACCGACCCTTCAAACGCAGTATCAAGGCTGACCTGCTTCCATGCATCAAGTTCAGCTTTGACTGATTCCAGTTTGGCGGCGATCGTGTCTACCGCATCGGCTCCTAACGCCAACCGAAGTGGAGGATTGTCACTTTCAACAACCTGGATCATCGCCGTCGCTGCTTTGTCTGGATCGCCCGGTTGCTTGCCGTCCATGCTCTCAAGCCATTGGAGAATGCCACCTGTGCTGTCAGCGTAATCATCAAGGCGCGTGTCTGCTATTACCAGCCCTTGCCCATTAATTTCAGTACGAAAAGCGCCTGGTTCCACGATCGTCACCTTAATGCCTAACGGAGCAACTTCTTTAGCCAGCGCTTCAGAAATGCCTTCTAGCGCAAATTTTGTGGCGCAATAAATGCCAAGCGACCCAAAGGAGACGAGACCGCCGACAGAAGAGATATTGAGAATGTGACCGCTTCTTTGCTGCCGTAGGGTCGGCAATACTGCCCGTGTCACATCTAATGCTCCAAAGAGGTTCGTCTCAAACTGGCGACGAACGGTATCATCACTCACTTCCTCAATCGCCCCAACAGAGGCAAACCCTGCGTTATTGACGACGACATCAATGCGACCAAAGGCGTCGATCGCTGCTTTAATCGCCTCTCGCACGTCTTGCGGCTTGGTTACATCCAGACGCACCACTTTGGCAGTTGTTGGGTATTGATGAATCAAGCTGTCAAGCTGTTCTGGTTTACGGGCCGTTGCGACCACACGATCGCCATGCTTGAGAACGGCTTCTGTCAGCGATCGACCAAAGCCAGTGGAGCTACCTGTAATGAACCAGACTTTAGGATTTTGCTGGGACATGGAAAAACCTCCGGTGACAAGGAAAAGAAATTAACCGACGTAGGGATGGTCAATGCGATCAACAAAGACATTGGCACTCAGTGGCAGACGACCAGGGTTTTTGCGCGGTTCTTCGGCATAGCCAACGGGCACAAGCAGGGCGATCGCCAGATCATCGCTGCCCGCTGCACCAATCACCGTTTTTACCTGATCTTCCACCCAACCGTTCATGGGGCAGGTTGAAAGCCCCAAACTTTCGGCAGCCAGCATCAAATGCGTCGCGGCGATGATGGCATCTTTCACCGCATATTCGCGCCGCTTGTCTCCCAAAGCCGTTTGACCTTGAGGAATGGCCTTTTTGAAATACTCGACGGTGCCTTCTGTCCAGGCTCCTGTTTGCAAACCCTTTTCATAAATGGCGTTCAGATCGCCCAGTCCTGCATTCGCACTTGCTGCAAAGACAACCGTTACGGGCGCTTGCACGATTTGCTGTTGACCATAAGCCGCTTGAGATAACGCCGCTTTCTGTGCAGTGTCTTGCACCAGCACAATACGCCAATCTTGAATGTTGTAGCTGCTGGGTGCCGCCACCGTTAATTCGACCAGGCGTTTGAGCAGATCGGGCGCGATCGCGTCCGGTTTGAAAGTTTTAATAGCACGGCGTTGGGCGATCGCGCTGGGTACATCGAGAGGCGCAGTGAGGAGATGTGATGGTGAGGTTGTAGCAGTCATAAGGCTCCTTGATCAATCAGGGTATGAGATGACGAAGCACGTAAACGGCCTAAAAGCTGAACGTTCGCTTGAGGTGAAGACTGTTTAGAGCCAGAAAGCTAGAGGATCGATCGCACTACGCCGCCATCGACTCGCAGTGCGGCACCGTTTGTGGCTGATGAAAGTGGACTGGAAACATAAGTAACCAGCGCAGCAACTTCTTCAGAGGTGGCGAAGCGTTTAATCAAAGAAGACGGACGCACCGACTCAAAAAATTCTTTTTCGACCTGGGCCGTATCTACGCCGCGATCAGCTGCCATCTTTTCGACAAAATCCTCAACGCCTTCAGAGCGGGTGGGGCCAGGCAGCACAGAGTTGACCGTTACGCCTGTACCAACGGTCATTTCGGCTAAACCACGGGCGATCGCAAGCTGTGCTGTTTTGGTCATGCCGTAGTGGATCATCTCGACCGGAATTTGCACGGCTGATTCGCTGGAGATGAAGATAATCCGCCCCCAGTTGCGCTCTAGCATGGTGGGAAGATACTGACGGCTCAAACGAATACCGCTGAGCACATTGGCTTCAAAGATATTGAGCCAGTCCTCATCAGCAATGTCACCAAAGGCTTTTGGCTCGTAAATCCCCAGGTTATTCACCAGAATATCGATCGTCGAAACTTGCTGAAAAAGCTGATCAGCAGCCTCACGCGTGGATAGATCCAGCGCAGCACCTGACACTTTGGCGTTTGGTGTCGTGGCTTTGATTTTGTCGATCGCCTGGTTGACGCGCTCCTGCGATCGACCATTGACGATGACCGTTGCGCCTTCCTGAGCCAGAGATTGGGCGATCGCAAACCCAATACCGCCTGTAGAACCGCTGACTAATGCCGTTTTATCAGCTAATTTCAAGTCCATAATCGAGTCTCCAGAAAGATAGGAGGGAAGCCAGAAGGGCGCTATACTCTGGCTTCTGACTCTTGACTCCTTGTGTTCTCAAAAGGAGTTAGAAGGGCGTTATGTTCTGGCTTCTGACTCCTTGTGTTCTCAACCAATACTTCGTCTTGTTCTGAGCATCGACTGCCCATCTAGCTAACTTGAAGCTCAAGCGCAGGGTAATCGATATAGCCCTTCTCGTCGCCGCCATAGAAGGTTGATGGGTCAGGCTCATTAAGCGAGGCGTTGGCCTGAAAGCGCTCCGGTAAGTCGGGGTTGGCAATAAACAGCTTGCCGAAGGACACCAAATTAGCCGCACCACTAGCGATCGCAGCGTTGGCTTTGTCGCGATCGTAGTCCCAGTTGACCATTAGATTGCCTTTGTAAATGGGGCGGAAGTAGGACGTGGGAATGGAGGTGCCACCGTGACGTTCATCGGCTTCGCTGGGTTCTAGCAGATGCAAATAGGCCAGCCCAAAACGGTTCAGGGCGTCAATCGCATACCCAAACGTGGCTTTAGGGTCAGAGTCCGTCATGCTGTTGAAGGTACCGCTGGGCGAAAGACGAACACCCACGCGATCAGCTCCCCATACCCCAACCACAGTTTCGGTGACTTCTAGTAACAAACGGGCACGATTTTCAATGCTGCCACCATAGGCATCGGTGCGTTTGTTTGTACCGTCGCGCAAGAACTGATCGAGCAGGTAGCCATTCGCTCCATGCACTTCCACCCCGTCAAAGCCAGCCGTCATTGCATTGACAGCACCCTGACGGTATTGCTCAACGATACCCGGAAGCTCATTCGTCTCCAAAGCACGAGGCGTGACGTAGGGTTTGGGGCCTTCGTAGGTGGTGGCTTCACCGTCCGTTGGGGCGATCGCGCTGGGTGCTACAGGCAACACGCCATCCGGTTGCAAGGATGGATGGGAAATGCGTCCCACGTGCCAGAGTTGCAGAAAAATGCGTCCTCCACGAGCGTGAACAGCTTTAGTCACTAACTTCCAGCCTTCCACCTGTTCGGGTGAATGAATACCTGGAGTAGCGGGATAGCCTTGTCCGTAGGGCGTAACCTGGGTTGCTTCTGTAATCAGCAAACCTGCCGATGCCCGTTGTGCATAGTAGGTTGCATTTAACTTAGTCGGGACATTCCCTTCACTGGCACGGTTACGGGTCAACGGTGCCATCACAACGCGATTTGGCAACGTGTAAGCCCCCAATTGAATGGGCGAAAAAAGATTGAGATCAGAACTCATGGCACACTTACTCCAAAATTGCTGAATCGTTATCGATACATCAGCCCAACGTCTAAATGACAGATATAAACCAGGAGATGGCGGAACCAGGAACGAAGAGAATGTCTCGCTAAAAGCGACAAAACGCTTCTATCTAAAAGCGACAAAACGCCGCTGTACGCTTTGCTGGTCCTTATCAACAGGTCTGGTCTTCCTCAATAGCCTTAGTTTAATATTTCAAGATTCTCGAACTATTAAACTATACTGTGTGCGTTTCGATCGCGCAAGTAGGTTTGCAGAATCTGTGAGGCCCAGAGTAAAAATAGAACAAGTGATAGAGTAGATGGCTTGCCGATGGCCGCTTCTAACGTATGCCTGAATACATCATTGCAACCATGATGATGTGCTCTGGAGTGAAGCGGTAGCCAAGATGCAGAGTTAAAGGCTAGAAGTTAAACGTCTTACAGTCATTACGCTGCTCAACAGTGTGACGGACACGCGACCACAAGACATCCTCCTGTTGGTACAAACTTAAGGCCGCGATCGCGTCTTTTGCGTCCTGGGTTGTTCCTTTAGCGACCAGCGAAAACAGGAAATCAAGCGGTTCATCCTGCCGCAGCATCGCGATCGCCAATAAACCCGTTTGACGCAATTCGGGATCGCGCGATCGCTTCCACCACCGATGCAGTGGCTCAAAGGCTTCCGTCAAACGTGATTCACCAAGCGCCAGTGCGGTTATTTCGGCAACCTCAGCGGCTCTGTCAAGAGGGAAGAGTTCCTTGGATGGGTCAAGAAACTGAATGACCAAGGGTAACGACTGTACTGGCGCTAACTGGAGTAGTGCCAGTAGGTATTCTGAAAACACCTGCGGTTCGTCTCCAACCTGCACTCGCAAGCGCAGCAGCGGTACGGCGTCTGAATGGTTTCTGTAGGCGATCGCGCGTGCAGCACCAATCCGTGCTTCTGCTTTGGGATCAGCCAGTAAATCGGCGAGTTCGCTCAGCACGTGCGGATAATTCATGCGCACTAGACCCAGTGCGCACACGCTGCGTAAGGCTGGGGCCGTATCTTCTTTACCACCCCATACGGCCTCTAGTTGCACGTGCCGAATGCCTGCGAGAAAAAGCGCTTCTTCCCGGTAGTCCAGATGGTACAGCGCATCTGCGATCGCCGTTTTGGCGTGGCAGTTGGGATCGGTTGTTTCAGGCTTGATCAGACATCGCTCAAAGGCCGCAACCAGATCAGGGATCAGCGTGTGTAGTTCTGCTTTGTGGATTAGACGGCTGGCCTGAGCAATTGCCAATCCTTGCTTGCCATGCAGCACCCGATGAAGAGTTTCAATCGCCGCCTCAGAGCTGGGATCAGTAATTTGGTTCAGTGCAGCCAGTGCTTCTTCTAATGGGCGAGATTTTGCCATTGATCGGGTCGGCAGCGAAGGCTGTAGCGTCCATTTTATAATACAGATGATCTAGCTGAATGTTGAGAGAAAAAGGGTGGCAACTGTCCTTAAACTGTGAAAAGCAGCCGATCGGGAAGATTGACTGCTTTTTCACAATGTCTGCTTTACATTCGTCTGAGACCTTACACCTTAGTCTGAGACCGATCTGTCACGTCAAAAGACAGGCTAGCCTACGTTCACTTCAGCGGTTGTGACATCGGCAGCACCATTCACAGTTCTAGCAATTTCAATGGCTTTGTTAAGAAGATCCTGGCTGGGAACTTTACCCTTTAGCACAACGGTTGTGCCAAGCTGCGCGACCCACAGCGTCTCAATGTCATCCAGGCTGGGATCTTCATCAAAAGCGAGCGCTACCCGCTTTGCCAAACCACTCTGATCGTATTCACCATTTAGGCCCACTCGCTCAGGCGCGATCGTCCCTGATGACGTCTTTTCTGCCTCTGGCACTTCTGGTGGTGCTGGTGCTGGTGCTGGATTCACTTGAGCACCTGCGGGCTTTTCTTTCCCAAAAATTCGTTGTAGCCAACCCATGTTTTTTCTCCAAAAGTACAGTTTTTTAACCGTCAGGCAACCAACTGAGCCTGCACTCAGTGATGATTTTCTCTCAATCAACCAATTCCTTTGTCACCCTACAGGGAGAAGAGTTGAACTTCAAGAAAGAAAGCATTAAGGTAGCGGATCAAAAACGTTAGCGTTGATACGGCTATGAGCCGCTTTAAAGCCGCTAGCTTTTGACGATCGCGCTAAAGTCTGCCAGCACTCGCGCATGGTTACGCAACACGCCTAACAGGTTGAGCCGATTTTGCTTAATGGCTGGATCGGGATCCATGACCAATACACTTTCGGCACCATCAAAGAAGCGACTGAGGGTCGGGGTCATCAGGCTGAGGGTATCAACCAGCCTTTGGTAGTGTGGCTGTTCTTGCGTTGACTTCCCTTGCATCAAGCGGTGCAACTCGCTGAGGGCATCGTAGAATGCCTGTTCCGAGTCTTTTTGGAACAATTTAGGATCAACAACAGCGGCAGGATCAAGCCGATCGGTGGCTAAATTGCCCTGTGCTGCAAGACGTGAGGCGCGATTTACCACTTCATAGATGGTTGCTAGGGTGCCATCGTTGCGGCGGGCTTGCAAGAATAGGGCACGATCGCGCGCATCCAGCACGTTCTTCAAAGCCCGTTCGGCATACTCTGGGTCGTTTTCACCGAGTACCGCATGCACCAGATCGTAATCAACCTGCTGGTCTTCTTGCAGCAGGGTACGAAGACGCTGAAGCATAAAGTCTTGCAACTGTTGCAGCAAGGTTTCCCGATTCAATTTGGCAACGGTAGCGAAAGATGTAGTAAAGCGATCGGTTGTTTGCTGTAGCAGCGCGTAAACATCTAGCGGCAGGTTTGCAGACCAGATGATGTGGACGATCGCTGTAGCCGCACGACGAAGGGCGAAGGGGTCAGAAGAGCCTGTGGGCAGCAGCCCCAATCCAAAAATGCTGACGAGCGTATCGAGCCGATCGGCTAGCCCGATCACCTGTCCCGCTAATGATTGCGGCAGACTGTCTCCTGCACCTTTGGGTAAATAATGCTCAAAAATAGCGGTGGCAACAGCCTCCGCTTCGCCACTGGCAAGTGCGTATTTTTGACCCATTACGCCTTGCAATTCAGGAAATTCGCCCACCATTTGGGTCACCAGATCGGCCTTACACAGCAGGGCCGCCCGTGGAATGTCTTTGTTGTTCTCGACGTGAAGCTGTTCTGCAATCAAAGCCGCATTGGTACAGATGCGATCGACCTTGGCACGGACTGATCCCAGGCTTTCCTGGAAGGTGACGGTATCAAGCTTCGGCAGGTAGCTTTCGAGAGGTGCGGCGCGATCGGCATCAAAAAAGAATTTGCCATCCGACAGACGTGCCCGAATCACCCGTTCATTTCCCGCTGCAATGAGGGTCGCTTTTGCTGGAGCGCCATTAGAAATGGTGATGAAATAGGGCAGCAGTTCGTTCGTTGTGCCTTGCTTGAGGGCAGGAAAGTAACGCTGATGGCTTTCCATCTCAGTCACAATGACTTCGGAGGGTAGTTCCAGAAAGGCTGGTTCAAACTTGCCTACGACAGCGGTAGGCCACTCCACCAGATTCGTCACTTCACGCAGCAGTCCTGGTGATATTACCGCCGTCCCGCCAATGTGAGCCGCTGCCGCGTGTATTTGCGCCTGAATGGCTTCCTGTCGTGGCGCTGGATCAACTATCACAAACGCCGACTCCAGGGTTCTGGCGTAAGCTTCGGCGTGCGGAAGGGCGATCGGTTGGGGATGGAGGACGCGATGTCCCCAGGAGTGGCGATCGCTGGTACAGGTTTCCGATCCGCTCACCAGCGTAATTGGTAAAACCGCATCATCCAATAGCGCGACCAGCCAACGAATCGGACGCGAGAACCGTAAATCGCCATCACCCCAGGTCATAAAACGTTTGCCCTGAAGTCCCGTAATCCACTCAGGCACAAGCTGTTGCAGCAGGCTAGCGGTCGGCTGCCCGACGATCGTTTTGCGAACAAACACAAACTCGCCTTTCTCAGTGGGACGCACCTCCAGATCGGCAAGCGCCACGCCTTGTTTTTGCGCGAAGCCTTCAGCGGCTTTGGTTGGCTGACCGTCTTTGAAGGCTGCTTGAGCCGGTGGCCCCTTTACCTCCTCTTGCTGATCGGGCTGTTGCAGCGGTAAGTCTTTCAGCAATAAGGCTAAGCGTCGTGGGGTACCATAAACCTCGATCGCCGTTGGGTCTAAGTAGCGCTCCTTCAGGGTTTGGGGAATGCGCGATCGCCACTGCGCCAGCGCTTCATCCACAAAGCTTGCGGGCAATTCCTCTGTCCCAACTTCAAGCAAAAACGTTGCCATAACTCCCAAACCTAACGCCAGACAGCTCTCAATTTCACCAGTTTACCGTGCTGAGAGTCGGTATCGCTGTTCTTGAGTAACGGAGAGTGGCTTGCGAAGGTAGAAGGCAGAGGGCATTCCTCACAAGTTAAGACAAAACTGTTCCTGTCAAGACGAATGGGGACGGCGAGCAGTCGAGCTTGGGAGGGTTTTGGCGTACCGCCTTGAGGCCAGCAAGGTCGCGAGTTGCCGATGCAGCGACGTCGGTAGCGAAGGCAGCCAATCAATGACGTCAGGTGTGTCAGAAACTCCCCTCTCGTCCGTTATCGCTGTGGGATGCGGAGTAGCGGTGTGCCCCGTTGCGCAAACAAACCGCTGACATTGCCTGCGATCAGTGGATTCGCTTACGCGCCAAGCGAGTGCTGTATGGTGCACCGCCGCTTGATGCTGGCACTGGACGACCGCGAGTGCAGGGCAACAAGTCTATTCTTTTACTTCCTGAAGGTCTCTTAAAGCACTCAACCGCTGCAAAGGGTTGAGCTATTTCCCCTGCCGTTAGTCTAAACTTCAGTTCTGCCTTTCCTCATCCAACCACCAATGCCCGATCTCTTTCTCGATTAGGACGTGCCGCCAGTCCAGGATATGGTTCTGACGCAAATGCGCGGTTGGGGTCACTGAGCAAGTGGCGATCGCAGGTGTCATACAGTTCCGCTTCTGTGCGAGCGTGGCGCATCTCACTCAAGAAGGCACCAGCGGCATCCACTCCCTGCCCGATGTAGTTGAGATACATCTTCATGTGGTTAACCCGTGCGCGTTCTGGTATCGCTGGGACATACATCGTGACTCGTAAGCGATCGATGTAGCCATGTACATCTGCCAGCGTGATGACCGAAACAGGCTGACTACTCAAAAATTGGCGGGTTTGCTGAAAAATCCAGGGGTTACGGATGGCAGCACGACCAATCATGACGCCAGCGGCACCCGTTTGAGCAAGAACCGTCCCTCCCGCGATCGCAGAAGTCACATTGCCATTGGCGAACACAGGACACTGCACCCGCTGCACGGCATGGGCGATCAGGTCGTAATGCACAGCACTGTGATACATTTCCCGCACGGTACGTCCATGCAAGCTTAATAAATCGATGTGGTGGTGATTGATGAGGCCAAGAATGCGATCGAAGTGGGCGGTATCCTCAAACCCGACGCGCATTTTCACCGTCAACCGTCCGTCTACAGCTTCTCGCAGTGCGCCCAGCATGGCATCAATCTTGTCTGGATCGCGCAGCAGCCCACCGCCCACATTTTTGCGGTAGATTCTGGGAGCCGGACAGCCCAGGTTCAGGTCAATCCCGGCGATCGGGTACTGGCTCAACTCACGCGCAATGCGGATCAGGTCAGGAATGCTCTCGCCAATCAACTGGGCAAACACAGGGCGATCGGTGGCGTTCTCGGTAATCGATCGCAGAATGTGTTTATGCAAGCCCGAACTGGGGTAAACGCGAAAATACTCTGTAAAAAAATAATCGGGACTGCCATAGTGAGCAATCACGCTCATAAACCGCACATCGGTCACATCCTGCATCGGTGCAAGCGCTGTTAAGGCCAACCCCGGCGACAGAGGCGGTGGCAGGGGAAGGGACGAAGGCATGGGAACAGTCATGGTTTTACTTGGGTGCGTGCAACGTAGCCACTCGTATCAGGCGGTAAACGCCAGAGCGGCTGATTTCCTGATATTGATCAGGCTGTAAACCAGATTCCTGTAACGGTTTAGTTCCAGCAATGATCAGCGCGCCCGTTCGATCGCCCGGCTGCGATTGAAGGTAACTCGTCACCTTCACAGGCTGATTGAGATAGGTCACATGTTGGCGTGTATAAAACACCAAACTCGGCTTCTTAAAGCCCAACATCAGCAGATCTTCAGTAGGTTGCTTCATTTGCACCACGACCTCGGCGAGTTGCCGCAACGGGAGTTGACGCTCGACATCGGCAATCAACACCATCGGGTGAATCACGAGAATAAGAAACGCCAGAAAGCCCAGCATATTCGCCAACCACAGCCAGCGACTACGCCACAGCCATAGCCCGATCGCCGCGATCGTCGTTGCACCCCAAATCACACCTCCCACAATGGGCAACTGTGCCTGCTGTATCTGCAACCCCAAATTTGGCATCCAGGGATCATTGCCCAACCAGTGGGGGCAATACACGCTCACTACTGTCAATACGATTAGAAGCACAAGATTGAAAGCGCCGCTGAGCAGGAATCCTGGTTGTCTACGAATCTCTGCTTTTGTGATGTAGTCCGTCCACAGCAGCGCTACCAGAATGGACGCAGCAGGCATCAACGGTAATGTGTAGCTGAAGTACTTGGTTGTGGCGATCGTAAAAAAGCCCAGAATCACGACAAACCAGAACAGCGCAAACAAACCAAGCTGCTGAAAGCGGGGCTGTGCTTGCCAATAGCGGCGTTGCAACGGTTTGACGTGAGCGATCGCGGCTGGCAGATACGCCGCCCAGGGCAAAAACCCTACCAAGATGACCACGATGTGAAAGTACCACGGCCCTGCATGGCGATTGACGACCTGTGTGAACCGTTCAAAGTTGTGATAGCCAAAGAATGAGTTAATAAACGCCTCGCCATTTGCCAGCGTCACTAGCACATACCAGGGCAGCGCGATCACCAGCACCACCAACGTGCCCCGCAGTAACCGCATTTCCCGCAGCACAGCCCTAGCGTTGCCAACGTACAGCAAAAAGCAGCCAATAATCAGTCCAGGGAGGATAATGCCGATCGGCCCTTTTGTCAGCACTGCCAGCGCCATCAGACCATAAAACGCAAAATACCAGCGCTTCTGACTCACCGGGCGATCGGGCTGAGCGTACCCCAGAAAAAACGTGAACAGCGTCCCACCGACACACGCCGTCAGTAGCATATCCGAATAGCCCGTGCGCCCCCAAAAGAAGGTGTTGGGGTTGAGAAGCAGCATGGTTGCGCCAAGCCAGGGGGTGAGGAGTGAGGGGTGAGGGGTGAGGGGTGAGAGTTTTGAGTTTTGAGTTTTGAGTTTTGAGTTTTGAGTTGAAGTATTGGACTCAGAATTTTCTACCTCTCCACGTCTCTGCGTCTCTGCGGTGCCCCTGTCTGCTTCCCCTGCTTCCCCTGCTCCTTCTACCCCCTGCTCTCTGCCTTCTGCCTCTTGTTCCATCCCTTCTACCCCATGCCGTTGGAGTATGTAAAAGCCAAAAAGAACGATCGCAATGGCTGCAAGAACCGATGGCAGACGTGCAGCAAACTCATTGATGCCAAAGACTTGAAACGCGATGACCATCAACCAGTAGATGAGGGGCGGTTTGTCAAAGCGTGGGTCGCCATCAAAGGCAGGAGTCACCCAGTCGCCTGTCACCCACATTTGACGTGAGGCCTCGACAAACAGGGGTTCAGTTTCGTCAATCAGGCCAATGCTGCCAACATGCCAGATGAGTGTAATCGCCGCGATCGCCGCGATCGCCAGTAGCCAGAGCCAGGGAAGCGTCTTGACCAGCGCTGGATACCTTTTTCTGTAGCGCTGTAACGGCTGCATGACACGCGCAAATTTCACACCCATGCGGTTCTTCAGTTCAACATCTTGCGTTGTTCAGACTCACTGTAGCGGGAAATGGGCACAGGTGGCTTTATACCGACTGTGTTTTTCCACGCGTCAGCAAAACCAAACCTTCGGCGCTTCCTAATGGTTGGGCAGACGGCAAGGCAAGGTGGGCCAAGGCTGCTTTTTCTACCAGAATATAGGGGTGAGGCTCTTCCTGCCAGTAGGATGCGATCGCTGCTTCGGTCGCCGTTTGCTTGATGCGTCGATCGCTATAAAAGTTGAGCGAGGGACGACTGTAAGGATAGAGTATCCAAACACTGGCATCCGGTGGCGTGTATTGGCGCACAAGAGCGGCAACAGGCTTGACTGGATAAGACTCATCTAACTCCCAGATCCAATAGGGGGATGCTACAAAAAGCACCAATGAAACATACATGCCCCATAGCAGCACCAGGAGAAACTGCGAATCATGTTGCCAGAGCAGCACGATCGCTACGGTAAGCGTGAGGGCGATTGCTCCAAGAATGACGGGTAAACCAGCTTGAGAATCAGGCCCAGCGGAACTGAAATAGACACTGCCGATCCAGCCTGCGATCGCCACCAGACCCAGCAGCCCAGTCCAGGCGATCGGATAGCGGGGGCGATCGTGACGTAACCCAACCAGATCTGAAGGGTGCCAAAGCTCAGCAAAATAGACTCCAATAATCAGCGCCAGGGCAGGATAGGCTGGCAGCACATACCAGGGCAATTTTGTACTCATCAGCGAAATCACGAGCAGATAGCCAGCCACCCACACCAGCGTCAGCTTTGCCCAGCTTAAACTCCGATGTTCCCACGCCAACCGAAAGCCCTGGGGAAAAAACAGCAGCCAGGGGAGGCTGTATTTTGCAATTTCGAGCAGGTAGTACCAGGGTGCGCCCCGATTGCCTTCGACGGAAACCACCACCCGATCGAGCGATTGACCCAACACGCTCGTACTCAAGAACTGCTGACCGTAGTGCAGCCATTGCGCCCAGTACCAGGCAATGACTGGCGCACTGCCCAGCAGTACCCCCAGCCAGACATAAGTAGACGTGAGTAACCGAGGCGTATCCCATGCGATAAAAGCGATCGCGATCGCGCCCAGCAGTAGCGCTACAATCCCTTTCGTCAGGCAAAGCAGCCCAAACGACAACCCAACCCCCAGCCCCCAACGCAAATCTCGTCGCGATCGCAGCAGACAAAAGACCAGCAGCAGAAAAAAGCACAGCACCGTTCCATCCAGCATTGCCAACCGTCCATGTCGCACGACGGGCAGCAGCGTCAGGTAGACCAATGCCGCAAAAATGGCGGGTGAACGACGAGCAAAGAGTTCTCGACCAATGCTATAAAGCAACGGCACCGAGAGCGCAGTCAGGGTTGCTCCAGGCAGACGCGCCATCCACTCATTCACACCCCCTAGACGAAACGCTAGCGCCATCAACCAGTGCATCAAAGGCGGCTTGTTGAGATACGGTTCGCCCGCGATCGTGGGATGCAACCAGACCCATGAACCGGGTGACGATCGCCAAATATCCCGCGCCACTTGTGCCACTGTTCCCTCATCCCAGTCTCGCAGCGGCAACGTGCCCAGATTCAAGCCAAACAACACACCTGCTGCTAACAGAAGTCCAAGTAGCCACAGACGATCGATCCATACGGGAGCGATCGTCAAGTGACCGGAGTTGTTCCAGGGAAGCGGCTTGCGAAGCATTGGCAGCGTTTAGAAGGAGAAGGTAGAGGAGGGAGCAGGGGAAGCGGGGAGCGGGGGAGGCAAAGGGGGCAACCGCAGAGACGCAGAGACGTGGAGAGGCAGAAAATTCTGAGTCCAGTACTTCAACTCAAAGCTCTCCCCTCACTCCTCTCCCCTCTCCCCTCTTTTCTTCTCATGAGGCACAGGCACAAATTGTTCAAGCCACTTTGCTCCACTTAACGTTAGCAGTGCCATTAGTGTTCCAACTAAGCTAGCTTGCCAATACCCAACGCTGGCAACCATCCCCAACGCGGCTGTTACCCAGATAGCGGCGGCAGATGTTAAGCCTTTTACTTCTGATTTGCCTGACTTCGCACGCGACTGATGCACAATCTCGCCCGCACCTAAAAAGCCAATACCTGTTGCCACACCTTGAACCGAACGGCTGACCGCATCGGGGTGAGCTGTACCGCCGATCGTATTAATCACGACAAACAGCGCCGCCCCCAAACTCACCAGCATATGCGTTCTCAAGCCACCCGCTTTACCAGCCATTTGCCGATTTAAGCCGATTGCCCCGCCCAACAGCGACGCTAACAGCAAACGCCAGGTCAACCCCCACCAATCACCCGCGTCAACCGCAAGCGCCTCTACAGATATTGCCAATGAGTCACCTTCATGCAAAAAACTAGAAGACTCATTATACGGCGAGGGGAAGCTGTGGGATGAAGGACCCTTTCTTGTATGCCTGAAAGGCTCTAGGGCTTTACAACCAGAAACTTCTTCTGCCTTCAACCTTCGACCTTCGACCTTTTGCCTTCTACCCTCTACCCTAATACCCGATCGGCAAGGGTCTTGTCGTCGGATTAATCTCTGGCTGAGCAGGTGGCGACGTGATCGACATTTCTGGCTCCGGAGCAGACATGCGATCAGCTTTGGTAAGGTCAATCGATGCGATCGGCGTTGGTTGAACAGCAGCTTTGGCTAGTGTCGGCTTGGAATTAGAGGCCTCTGGCTGTCGAACCGGAATGTTTGCAAGAGGGGTCACTGAGTGCGCTTGCATTTGATGGAGCGATATCTGCCGTTTCGGACTAACCGAGAGTTTACCGTTACGCAAGGCAGCTTCAATAGCATCTAATGCGATCGGTTTGCTGGCGTTACCCGGCAGATCCACGACAACGAGGTAGCCTGTGAATTTCTTACCACCGACCATTTCTAGTGCATTGAGAATTTTGGGCATATCTGCCTGCACGAGTTGCCCTTGTTCGTTGTAGAGTTCCAGTGCCGACAGACAGCCGATCGTGGGATTCCAGTTGTAGATATCAGGATTTTTGTCTTTGCCGCTGAAAAAGTCTGGTGACTCACCCGTGCCATGAATGCGAAAGAACGATCGTCCAGCTTTACCAGCCCAGAAGCTTTCCTGAAGCGGCCAATGACTGCGCCAGGAGGGCGGTAGCAGGCGTTTGTAATCTGCCAGGCTGCCTCTAAAAGGTCCCGACTTTCCGGGTAAAAACTGTTTCGCACCCGACTCAAATGGGACGAACAGATTCACCAGCGCGAACTGACCGTATGCTCTGAAAAATTCATCATCGGGCTGGGGCACTTCGCCTTCGATGCGAAAAATCCCTTGAGGCGTTTCGCCCCGAATGAAATTCCAACTGAGGCCGTGAATCGATCGCAAGAGCAGCGGCACCGACCAAAGCTGCCCGTTCTGCTGCCGCACGAATCCGCCCTTGCGATCTTTCAGCACCGTCTGGCAGAGCACATCTCGATTTTGCTGACACAGGACGTACATTTGCAGTTGATTAGGGGCGATCGTCCAGGTGAGCAAATCTCTCAGGGGGGGTACCGGGCTGGGCGAAATCAACTCAGCCATTTCGCGCAGGGTGGTTTGCAGAGAGATATTGGCTGACCAATTGGGAAACCGGGCCTTGATCCGCCCTACGAGTGGTTGAATTTGCTCTGGCTCCAGACCGCCTTTAGCAAGTCCAGAGAGCGCCATTGCGACCCATTCAGGGTCAGGGCTGCGATCGATCGTTTGGCGAAACTGCTCACCAATGCTGGCATAGCGGTTGGGATTGCTTAGATACAGTTGCGTTCCTACCCGTGCCGCTGCGTCAATCGTTCGTTTTTGCGCATCCGATAAACCAGGATTGAGCGTCATTGCCAACACCCGCTCGATCGTATCGGCAACAAACGTCTCCTGGGGTTGCACCACGGCAGTTGTCCACAGCAAATTGCGCCAGTATTTTTCGGTTTTGTTCGTAACAGGATAACGATTGAGATCAAAATTTTCAGGCAAAATTTGGCGCTGTTGTTCTTGCCGTTGCTGCACTCTAAAGGCAACACTTGCCTGACTTTGTTCGCGATCACCGCCGGCCAATACTTGAGGGATATCAGCATTCGATCGCAGCGCTGGTTTGAGTGCTAGTCCAGCGCCCAACAGCAACAGACCCAGTGCTCCTACCGCACCGTAGCGCCGAAGCAACTGATCATTAAATGAGGGGGAGAAGCGTTTCATCAGAGCCCAAAAGTATCAAAGGACACAAAGCGATGATGTCAAAAGAGTTCCCTATTTTTAGCATTCCTCAGCCATTTATCCGAGGATGTGCAAAATCTTAAAAAGTATCAGACACGAAATATTGGTTCAAAGGCTGTTTTCCAAAAAGTATGAATGCTTTGGGAACTTTGTCATAGCTTTGAAATTCTTCACAAACAGAGATGCCATGTTACCATCTGGATGGCTAACGTAGCTCTATTGCATTAGTTGGTCAGATTCTCGGTGGTGGAGGAGATTAATAGAAATGCAAAATAGCATTTCGTCGGGTTTTACGGGCGCACAGGCCGCAAGCGCTCATCTTACAAGCGCTCAGTTACAGCGAAATCACCCCGAACCGATTCGGGTTGGTGTGATCGGGGTTGGTAACATGGGTCAACATCATACTCGCGTTCTGAGTATGTTGAAAGACGTTGAGCTGGTGGGTGTGTCTGATGTCAATGTCGAGCGCGGCATTGATACGGCTAGTAAGTATCGAGTTCGCTTTTTTGAAGACTATCGCGATTTGTTGCTACACGTTGATGCCGTTTGTGTCGCTGTACCGACGCGGCTGCATCATCAGGTAGGTATGACGTGCCTTCAAGCAGGCATTCATGTGTTGATTGAAAAGCCGATCGCGGCCAGCATTGCCGAAGCCGAATCTTTGGTGAACGCAGCGGCAGCATCACAATGCATTCTGCAAGTTGGACATATCGAGCGCTTCAATCCAGCGTTTCAAGAGCTGAATAAAATTTTGAAGGGCGAGGAACTGCTGGCCTTAGAAGCACATCGGATGAGTCCCTACTCCGATCGTGCGAATGACGTGTCTGTCGTTCTGGATCTGATGATCCACGATATTGATCTGCTGCTGGAGCTAGCTGCGTCACCTGTTGTTAAGCTCACCGCTAGCGGCAGCCGCGCTTCCGATTCCGGCTTCTTAGACTACGTGACCGCAACGCTGGGCTTTGCAAATGGCATTGTGGCAACGTTAACCTCTAGCAAAGTGACCCATCGCAAAATTAGACGCATTGCGGCTCATTGTAAGAATTCGCTGACTGAGGCAGATTTCCTGAACAATGAAATCTTGATTCATCGCCGCACCACGTCCAACTGCATGACCGATCATGGGCAGGTACTCTATCGGCAGGATGGCCTGATCGAAAAGGTCTACACCAGCAACATTGAACCACTCAATGCCGAACTGGAGCATTTTGTGGGCTGTGTGCGAGGTGGTAATCAGCCATCAGTTGGCGGCGAGCAGGCACTCAAAGCACTGCGGCTCGCTAGCCTGATCGAACAGATGGCGCTGGATGGGCAGGCATGGCAGCAAAAGGATGAGCGCTTGAAGGAGTACTCTCAGGCTGTTGCCGTCTAGAAACTACCAAACTTTCTAGTGAGTCGGCGGTTTCTCAATTTCTTCGGCGTTTCAGCCCAAAGCTTGAGTACTTTACCCTGATAGACTGACAGATCGTTTGTTGCGGGTTGGGTTAAGCAGCATGAAACCCAACGCCGAGCTTACTCCTGCTGAGCGACACTAACGCTTTCTGGTACGCCAGAACAGCTTACCCAACCGACGAGGTGTTGGGATTGCAGGCGTTTTGTCAGTCTATCGGGTATTTTACCCGTTTCCAGAACTTAATTTAATTGTTAGGGTTCAATAAGCTCATTGAACCCTTTTTTATCGTTTGTACGTATCTTTTCTGGTTCCAAACAGAAAGTAGCGATTCAGCGATTCTTTCGGGCATCTTTAGCTAAGGATCGTGGATTAAATAAGAGATTTGTTGAGGAATAGATCTGGTAGTGGAAATAGGGTTTTCCCACTTCATCTCTCCCCTAGGCTGCCTCCAAGTAAAAGTTCCACAAGCCTGCTGCATTGAACATCAAGCGGTCATCGAAATCAGGCACACGATTGCGATAAACATCCGTTACCGACCGATACCGCTTGATGCCTGCATGGGCATGTTCACACTTGACTCGTTGACGACTAAATGCTCGATTTTCTTGCTTTTGCTGGTCGCTCAGTTCTTTGCCTCTGGGCTTTTTATGGGGAAAATGAATGTTGTCAAACTCATTTTGTAATCCTTGAAAGCCTAAATCTCCTTCCACAGCCACCGCATCGGGGATGTGACCCACTAAATCCTCTTCATCCAACTGCCGTTTGTCGTGGATTTTGCCTGCTTTAGCGTTCGGCAGCAGGATCACCCGCTTTTTTCGCGTACTCCCCGTCATGTGCTTGCAGGTATGCCGTTTCTTCTTACCAGAGTAATGCTCATGCTGTTTCTCTGAGTCTTTGGGGCGTTGGACTGGACGTTCTGTGCCATCTAGGATGACTTCTTCAATGTCGGGAAAGCGTTCTGGCAACGCCTGTTTGTACCCCAAAGCCTGCTCTCAGGGCAACAGTCCATGCACCCAGTCCCAAGCGCAGGAGCGGTCAAAGCCAAACAACACACTCATCAAGTCGAAGGTGCAATAGCACTTGCAGTACAGCAAAATGTAAAACAGTTTGTCTTGAGTCGTTCCTAAGGTCGCTTTGCGTCCCCCGCCAGGTGCGCGTTTGCGCTTTACTTCTGGTTTGATTTGACTTTGCCGATAAGCTTCGCTAAAACTGGGCACTAGTTCTTCAAAGGCTTTACGGTTGAGTCCTGTCATGGCTCGCATCATGCGGTTATTCTGGAGGATGCGCTCTAGATTTAGCATCGGTACAGTACCCGGCAACTGCTGCTTATTATCCCTTATATCCCAACAGGTCTATCATTGTACTGGCTGAAACTGAGCCATTCTTACCCTCCTGTAATTTCAAGTGGGTCGGTGTCACGTTAAAATTGCACCACCCATTAAGCGACGGTAGCGGTAGTCTAGCTCTTGCTGCAAGAGTGTCCAGCGGCTCAGGGTTTCGTCTTTTGCCATCACTTTTTCGGCGGCCTGTCGTGCAAGTTCCAGCACGTCTTGATCTTCGACCAAACTTGCTAGCGCAAAGTCGGGTAAGCCTGACTGACGGGTGCCCAACACTTCACCGGGGCCGCGAAAGCGCATATCCATTTCGGAGATGAAGAAGCCATCCTGGGATTGTTCCAGCACCTTTAGCCGTTGTCGTGCGGTTTCGGTTTTGGAACTGCTCATGAGTAGGCAGAAGGACTGAGAGCCACCGCGTCCGACTCGTCCTCGTAGTTGATGAAGTTGGGAAAGACCGAAGCGATCGGCGTGTTCAATCAGCATCACTGTGGCGTTAGGGACATCGACACCGACTTCTACCACGGTGGTGGAGACGAGAATTTGCGTTTCGTTATCGCGGAAGCGGGTGATAGCATCGTCTTTTTCGGCGGAGGTCATGCGTCCGTGCAGCAGACCCACCTGAAATTCGGGGAAGACGCTTTCTTGCAGGGCGTGGTGTTCGTCGATCGCCGACTTCAAATCGAGCTTTTCTGACTCTTCTACAAGGGGCAAGACTATGTACACCTGCCGTCCCTGAGCGATTTCGCGGCGAATCAGGTCATATGCCTGCATTCGTTCTTTCCCAGTGAGTACGGTCGTTTGAATGACCTTCCGTCCGGGTGGCAGTTCGTCAATCTGACTGACATCCAGGTCGCCGTGCAGGGTCAGCGCTAGCGTGCGAGGAATGGGGGTTGCCGTCATCGTCAGCACATGGGGATGTTCGCCCTTTTGCTGGAGCCGTGCCCGCTGCTGGACACCAAAGCGGTGCTGTTCGTCGATCGCCACCAGTCCCAACCGCTGAAAGTTCACGGTGTCCTGAATTAGTGCGTGGGTGCCGACTAGCAAAGGCAACGCTCCGGTTTCTAGCTGCGCGTGAATTTCGCGTCGTTTGGCGGCTTTTGTAGAACCTGTCAGTAGTTCAACGGGGAGATGCAACAGGTTAAACCAACCGACGAGCTTGCGATAATGTTGTTCTGCTAATACTTCTGTAGGTGCCATCATCGCCGTTTGGTAGCCCGATTGAATGGCGGCGAGTAAGGCAACTACTGCCACGACTGTCTTCCCAGAGCCGACATCGCCTTGGACGAGCCGATTCATCGGTGACGGCTTTTGCAAATCGTTGAGAATGTCGTTGATAACGCGCTGTTGGGCATTCGTCATGGCAAAGGGCAGGATGTCGTAGAACTGATCGATCAGTGTGCCTGTGGGAGCCATCACTGCGCTGGCTTGAATCTGGCGTTGGCTCTGACGACGCTTGAGTAAGCCCAGTTGCAGGTAAAAGAATTCGTCAAACACCAGACGACGACGAGCCGTATCTAACGCAGCGCCATCGGGCGGAAAGTGGATATGGGCGATCGCGTCCTGAATCCCCACCAGGCCATACTGTTCGCGCAGGTTCTCTGGCAAGGCTTCCTGGATTTGCTTGACTGCAGGAAGTGCGGCGATTACGGCTCGGCGTACCAGCGCGGCATCTACGCCTTCGGTCAGTGGATAAATGGGCACGACACGTCCCACCGTAAGGGAGTCGATCGCATCGCCAGAATGCTGCAACACCTCGATATCGGGAGCATCCAGCGTCATGCCAAATTTGCTTTTTTTGACCAGACCAGAGGCGGCGATCGTGGCACCAGGTGGGTATTGTCGCTTCTGCTGCTCCTGCCAGCCTCGACTACTATAGCGACTGCCTGCAAAAAAGCGACCGAGCTTGATCTGTCCCGTGTGATCGCGAACAAGCAATTCTAAAATCGTTAGCTTGGGGTTACGAGGACTGGAAAAGCAGGTGCAGCGCTTCACTGTGCCCAGCAGCGTCACCGTTTCGCCCTCCTTTAAATCGCGAATGTTGACCTGACGCGCATAGTCAATGTGGTCACGCGGATAGTAGAACAGCATATCCCGCACCGTGAACAGCCCTAGCCTGGCTAACTTCTCTGCGTTCTTGGGGCCAATTCCCGGCAAATACGTGACGGCTTGATCAAGGGAGAGTTTTGAGTTTTGAGTTTCGAGTTTCGAGTTTTGGGTCAGTGAAGCAGTCTTGGGGTGTTTGTCAGAAGACGTAACAGATTTTAATGCCGCTGACTCTTGACTTTTCTCTTCCCGCGTTTGGCGTATCTGATGCAAAAACCGCCGTGTATCGGCAACGAGATGCTGACGTTGCGCGAAAGACAACTCAGAGTAGGTGGTGAATTGCTTACCCAATTCTTGCCAGCGATGCTGGTCGATCGCAGGCAAACCAGCGGGCAACTCACTCAAGGTCATGCTAAGAAACACGCTAAAGCGATGCTTTTTGCCTTCTACATCGTCGAAACCGTTTTCGGCTTCATAGGAAAGGGCTTTTTGCAGGCGAATCCAATCTGGGGTGTGGGGTGTGGGGTGTCGGGTATCGGGTGTCGGCATATCTGAAGCCGTTGGCTTTTGCTCTAAATCACTCATCTCCTACTCCCTACTCCCGATTCCCAACTCCCCTTTTCCTCACTCTTCTGTCCAGCTCGATCGCCATGCAGCCTGTGCTTCGGCGATCGACTGTTCGTGCCGTTTTTTCTGATAGTCTCGCCCCAGAGCTTTCAATCGGGCAAACAAGCTGCGAATTTTGCTACGAGCTGCCGCAACAGCCGGATCAGCAAACTCAATTTCGGCAAGGCGTAAGTAAATGGCAACGATATGCATGAGAGCATTTCCGTTAGATTCCTCCGCTGATTCGGTTTCTGCTGCATTGCTACTCGTTTCTACCAGCAAATTCAACAAGTTGGGAGCGCCTGCTCTTGCTTCCGAACCCTCAGCTTTGGTTGCGGCTTCCAAGACGGGTTCAGGCAGCGTTTGGGGCAAAATTTGGGCTTGCTGCAACAGCCGATTTGCTGCATGGGACGTTGCTTTAAGTTCAGCCACGATCGCATGCTCTAGCTCTTCACGCCAGTGGGCAAGATGGCTAGGTGTGAGCGATCGTGGCTCAGGGGGTGTCGATGTAGCAAACGTTGGGTTAACCGTTAGCGATGCTGGATTGGGCTGGCTGGAAGTGTCTGCGGTGGCATTTTCCGTGCCTAGCGCTGGATCTCCCACTGCTGGATCTCCCGCCGCTACGTCTCCCAATAAAGCATCTAGAGAAACTGGATCAATCTCTGGATCATCCAGCAAAACCGGAACATGAAGTTGGGCTAGAATTTCTTCCTGCACCTGCAAGCCCAGATTTCGCAGCCGTTGCTGTAGCTGCTGCCGTTGGCTGTACGGCAGGCGCAAAAATGCTTCTGGATAGCCCTGGGTACAGACGTGGTAGCTGGCAAGAATCAACTGTTGGCGCACAGTTTGCCCCAAAACGACGAGGTATGCCGAGTAGGCGCTATAAAGTTCGTCCGCGATCGCGCTGGTTGCCTTGTTTAATGCAGCGATTTCCTGTGCAATACGCTCAATCGTTCCGACCATAGACCTGCTGATCCTTGCCCTAGCCAAGACACTATATTCCAGGATAGCGGGTTCGCTGAAGCATCTGTAGGACAGAATGAAACAGCGATCGACCGCTATCACTCTTTACCGAAGCTCATCTTTGCTCTCTTCAGCACTAATCGCAGATCAGCACTAATCGCAGAAAGGGAGCGATCAATAACAGTCACCCTTAAACCAGCCTGCTGAGAAAGTGTTTGTTTATCGAGAACTTACTCTAAACGGTCTCTTTAAGCTTTGCGATCGACCTTCAAGAGTTTTCTGATTCAGTGTTTTTTCTAAGCTGAACGCTAAAAGCTCAAAACAGTAGAGCCACGAATGTGACGCCTTTACAGGCTACCGTCATCCAATTTTTTTATCGTCTGCCAGTCATCGACACGGTCTTTTAGTCGCTTAAGCACCGCTCAAATGGCAGTCTTGTTACAATCATTATCCTTGGGATAGAGATTTAAAGGTTTTGTGAAGGGTACTATAGAGTACTGTTTTTCGCTTTGTAGTGCTTACTACCATTTACCAAACTTATTCATGCCAATTTTCGGACTTGTATGGGTTGCATCTTGGGTAAACTGCTTTTTCTCGTCTAGCCAAGACCTCCTGCGCGCACCCTCTTACCTGGCAAATATTTTGCCAACTCAGACAACCACTCATTTGAGTGGTGCTCAAACTGCGTTACTGTTACCAACGGTTCACGATCGTCATGACATTGCATTGTCTGATGCATCGCTAAAGCGTTCATTCGGACAGTCAATACAGCCTTTTCACACGGTTTCATCCGCCTCAGCACTACTGCCTTTTCATAGAGACACACCGTTGCCTTCACTTGGCTTTCTAAGTGCCTTTAAAGGGTTGCTCTCCGGGTTTCAAAAATTGACAGCGGTTAATAATGCACCTTCAGTAGTGGTTACTCCGGTTGATCCAAAGCAACTTGCAGTAGAAAGGTCGCATTACTCAAGCACAGCAGGGGTGGGTTTTGATCAATGCCTATCACTTGCTCCAGAGCAGCCATCAACGTCCAAACAGGCCGCTCTAAAGCATCGCCTCTTTCAGGTCAAGGTAAAGGGGCATGTGGTGAGCACTGCCCCCAAACAACAGCAAGCAGTGCGCATCGCGCATCGCCTCGAGCAAGTGCTGAGTGAAGTGAAGCCTCCATTGCAACAACTTCAACCAGGTATCGTCAACGGCGTTCCGGTTGGGCAGATTGGCGATCGCGTCCTTTTTAAGGTTGATCAACAGGTCGCCGCTCAGTGGGATTGCACCCCTGAGATGCTGGCTATTCAATGGATCAACGATTTACGTATGGCTGTTGCAGAACCGCCTCTATCGCTTGCCGACGCTCAGGCGAAGATGTATGGACTACAGGCAACGGGAGCATACATTGAAGGACTCGCGTCTTGGTACGGCCCGTATTTTCACGGACGGCAAACGGCTACGGGAGAAACATTCAACCAAGACGGCTTTACTGCGGCCCATCCGTCACTCCCGTTTGATACCTTTCTCAAAGTCACCAATGTCGAGAATGGCAAGAGCGTGATTGTGAGAGTAAACGATCGTGGCCCTTATTTTGAAAACCGAACACTAGATCTTTCGCGGGAAGCGGCGCGTTGTCTTGGCAGCGAGAATGTAGGCGTTGTGACCGTAGAAGCTGAGATTATGCAATCGGCAAAATCACCGATAGATATAAGTCAAACGATCGCCCAACGGTTATAGCACCACCCCGACTGGCAGAATCAAATGGCGACTGGCATCGACAATCAGCCGTCCTTCACTCCGAAGTTGTCCTAATAGTCGGGTGACAGTCACGCGAGTCGTGCCGATCGCGCTTGCAAGATGTTGATGGGTTAGTCTCACGCTAATGCGAGTGCCTTCGGCTACCGGCTGACCAACCTCCATCTGCAACAGCAACAGCAACTGACGCAGCCGATCTTCAACACGTCGATAGCCAGCCATCGCCAGCATGGCCTCTGTTTGCCGCAGCCGACGTACCGTATGGCGACCAATTTCTTGCGCTAATGGGGGTGATTGATCAATTTCAGCGCTGGTTAGCCCCATCAGGTCAACATCAGATAAAGCTGTTGCCTGGTAGGGATAAATCAACGTCAACGGTAAGCCAAACGGCATTGAAGGCCCTGCTAAGCCCAGGAGTGCCTCATCACCACTTTGGTATAAAGTGCTGAGTTGCACCACCCCACGGCAAACCACCCAAACCACCTGCGAACTCATGGGAATGGACTGACCAGGCTGAAACGAAGTCAGATCGCGCCCCTGATAGAGTTCTTCCAAAAATTGACGCAGATCGGGTTGAGAAAGTTCTCTAGGGGCGTAGGCTTGCAGCATAGAGCATACGAGTGTGATGGAGATTACCATCAGACTAGAACCTCTATTTCAAGGGAAGTTAATTGGGAGGTTGGCTTCAGGTTAAATTTTGCCGCAGGTTGAAACAAGCCTGCCTGATGCAAGCCCTCTACCCGCCTAATCGCCACCCCGCCACATATCAATCAGTTCATCCATGCTTAGCCCCAGGATGCGTGCTAGCGGGCTGAGTTGAGTATGCTCAATGTCTTCGCCCAGATAAATCGCCTGGAGTTCGGCGCGGGAAAGCCGGAACGTATCGCAGAATTTGGCAAACTCTGCATCTGTCAAGTCCAGGTCTTCTTGACGGTGCTGCAATAGCATGACGATCGCCGCTGTACCGCTCTTAGGGCGTGTAGCCTTGCTCAAATATTGCTGCACTATCTCACCGACACTGGCAGTACTCCCACCCGATCGTGCCGTCAGGTCATAGCAAGCCAGCTCCAGCGCTTTATATAATTGCTCCGCCTCATTCAACTGCTTCACGACATGACGCGCATAGGCTGGCTGGCAGAAACCAACAACTTTACCCTCATGGATCATGGAGATAAAAGAGTCAGATTCGTTGACGACCCAAGGTAACGGTTGCTGCATTTTCGCCATGCGGTTGCTCCGGGAGAACTCAGAACTCTCATTCCTCACTATTCCCTAAACACAACCAAACAGCACAGTGGTCATGTAGTGATTTGCCCGCGCCCACGACCAGATCGGTACCAAATATGGGCAGTGCATAGTCCGATCGAGAAACATGACGCAATGCAAAATGCCGAGGGTTAACCGACAGCGGTTGCTATGGCTTAAAGCCACTCCACCGCCACTTAGTCACCGACGAAGCTTTACGCAACCATGCCACAAGTAGCCCACCCACAATCAGCAGCGAGAGCACTGATGCTGCGATAAAGAGAGGCTGACGGCGCGGAATAGTCGCAGCCGTAGGCAAATTTGGTTCAGCAACGAGTTGAATCGGTGGGTAAGACCCAAAAATATCACCTTTATCAACCTGTAACCCCGCCAGGGTAGAAGAGAAAATCGCTTGAGCGATCTGCACATCCCGGTTAAGCGCTTCGAGGGTAGAGCTGCGCTGCGACAAAACGCTGAGCCGTTGCTCTAGCTGTTCTAGCTGGCGATCGAGCTCTTGCACGCGTGCTACCAGTCCACGCTGATCTACATCATTGGTCACAACATCTTTGAAGAGAAGCTCACGTGGGGTACTACCTTGCGCACTAGTACCTGTGTTGAGACGAGCGATCGTAGTCAAGTCAGTCGGATGCCCCAGCAGCGTCTGCCCACGGCTTTGAAGAGCGCTTTCAGCCGTTGTTTGGCTGGTTGTTGCCTGCACCACTACGGGATGTTTAGGGCCAAACTTAGCCGAGACATCAGCCAGACGGGCCGTTGCTTCGCTGTATGCACGCAGATATTCCTGAAACAGCGGATCGGCTCGCAGCGTAAATGCCTCCGTTGCCATTTGGGAGGAAAGATTCAAGCGGCTCGACAATTGCTGAGTCCGTATCACGGCATCGCGTTGTTGAACGATCGCTTCCACCCGTTGCCGCCGAAGCGCCTCAATGTTGTTCGCAAGCTGATCAATTTGCTCGTTCGATGCGAGTCCAGAGCGTACCTTATAGTCAGAAAGGCGAAGCTGAGCAGTTTCCAGCTTTTTACGCACGACGCCCAGAGAGTTTTCAAATCCGGTATCGACTTCGGCTGACTGCTGTAAGCGCAGTTGAATCAACCGCTCTTGAAACGCTTCGTACAATGCTTGTGCTTTTTTCTGCGCTTCCTCTGGCGTTGAGCCTACGATGCCAAAATTCATGAGCGCGGTGCCCTTGGCCCCTTCCACCCAGGGAATGCCAAACTGCGAGGGTGTCATTCCCAGCTTGTTAGCCGCCGATCGACGCACTTCATCCGTGGTGGCAATCAGCTTGTAGCTAGCCTTCACATTTTCGCGGGTACTGTCCGTTATTGCGGTAGGAGACTCAAAGGCTGGACGACCAGACGAACTCTCTTTGGTGCGGCTAATTTGTTCTGGTAAAACAATGGCATACAGGCTGGTGTAAAGACGCGGTGAATCTTTGAGCAAATAGAGCGCTAGCCCCCACACGGCTGCATTTAGCGCTGCCGCGATCGCCAGGTACCGCAGTCCACGCCCCCGGTCTACTGCTGACAATGATGCAGATTGGGAAAGTTGAGGAAACTCATTCATTCCGAAACAACCTGTGGATTAAGAAGAACGGACTGGCAATATCAGTAATCAAACGGAAGATGCTGGCAAGATTCGTGACAGTTGAATCGTAGCAAACTACCCCATCCTGCGGCATTAAAAAGGGATTTTCCGTATCGTCATCCGATCGCCTGAGTAGACGCTCAATTGGACGTTCGAGAACCGTCGTTTTGCCCGTCAGTTGGTCGGTTTGTACCAGCACAGCACGTCTTCTGGCATTGGTGCGCTGGGTGCCACCCGCACAGCCTGCCACGATCGCAGCCTGAGAAAGGCGCGACCCATAGGCAAGCATGATAACCTGTCCACCCTTACTGATATTGGGGGCATTCGGAACCGTCAGGTTCGATAGAAAGACCGGGATTTCCGTTGGCGTGAGCTGTGATGGACGCACCAATGCATTTTGGCTATAGCTTAACGCTGGTACCACAACCTGATCACCCGCAATTAGCGGTAGGTCAGGCACGGCTGTACCCGTCAGAATGCCGGAAAAATCTACGGTTTTTTCCTGCTTGCCGCGTACCAGACGAATGTGTTGCAAATCGGCAGCAGGTTTCAAGCCACCCGCATGACGAATCGCCGTGCTGAGATAGCGATCGGGTGTGTAACTACCACTCACCACTTCTGTTGTAAGCGTTGATCGTGCTGCATCCCTCGGTTCATTCTCGGTGGGCGTGTTAATCAGTACACGCCCTGGCCGAAACGTTTCACCCATCACCGTGACCTGCACGGGTGCCCAAGCCACCACGCTAACGCTTAACTCCAGCGATTCGGGACGAAAAAACCCTTTGTCAACCAAAGCCGCCGCCAACTTTTTTTGCACCTCAGACACTTCCAACCCCACCGCAGGCTGTGGTTCTAAAAACGGGATTTGCAGGGTGCCATCCAGGTTGACCTCATACAATCCACTGAGACGAAAGCGGCTATCTGTTGGCAGTTCATCATCCATCGGCGTTAACACCCGCAACCGATCTCCCGGTGATAGCGGCAACGCACAACCAGGAAACGCCGATACCGTTGCGATCGCAAACGCTGTAAAGATGGAAAGAGCCGCCTGTTGAACGTGCATTGAGGGAGAGATAAGAAATAGGAGTTTTGAGTTTTGAGTTTTGAATTAGATAGCCATCAGCGGTCAGCGGTCAGCCTTTTTCTAAAAATTAAAAACTAAAAACCAACAACTTCTTTAGCCTTTAGCCTTTTACCTTTTGCCTTCTCTAAATGTTGATGCTATTCGGAATGCGCGACGGCAGCAGATACGGATACTCTACCCCGCTCTCGGCGAGTCGTTGCTGATTGCGGGCGTTGATTTTGGCTTCGATCGTTGCGAGATCTGCCTGAAATTGAGCCAGGATCTGGCGATCGCCCGCCTCCACAAATTGCATTAGCTCTGAGCTACCCAAGGTGCCCCAGCGAATACCGCTCAGGGCAAACGAGAGTTCCATTTGAGCCAGATCCTGATCAGCGGCTGGTAGCAGTTGTTGCACCGAAGCGGCTGTATCGGGCCGTCCATAAAGCGCGAGTGGGGCATTAGGGGCATAGCCAACATAGTCAAACTGGCTAAAGTTAACCGCTGCGTGCTGTGGGCCACAGGTGAAAATAACCTGCGTTGCAATGTCGATTAGCTGTTGCACACTAGTTAACGAGCCGCTATCCGTGTCTGAACCGACATGCGGTGGAAACCCTGGTACACGCGGGTAGGTTGGTAAAGGGTCAGGGACAAGTTTGGTTTGCTGGAGCCACTCCGGTGGCAACCATGCAGGCGCTTGGGGAAACTCAGTTGATAGGCGAGAGTCTAACGGAGCGCCCAATTCTGCTGCCCAAGCTTGCAGGTACGGGTCTTGCCGAATGGCCTGATCGTCTGGATAGTACCGCTGCAAAAACTGGGTGACGTAGCGCGCGATCGCCTCCCAAAGCAACAACGCATCATCCCGATACGGAAAGGGCAATGCCTCTGAGTCAAGCCCTCGCTGCGAAATGACCGTGGGTAAAGCGTAATCCTGAAACGATCGCGATCGATACGCCTGGTTAATGATGCCTAGTGAAGCTGCCCGCGTGGGAGCCATCAGGTTATCGATGGCAGCGCCTTCGCCCAACAAAATCGTATTGCCGCGCGTATTAATTGCCAGTAGAAACCGGAAATGAGGACGCAACAAACGATATATGGGATGAGTTGTGGGTAACTGACGGGGAGTGGCGATCGCAAACGCCTCCATCGCTAGATGAGTATCACAGAGATGCACAATCAATTCGTGAGCGGTGACATCTGCCGTCTGCACAAACAGCTTTGCCTGCATCCAGCGATCGACATCCGGTTGGGTGGGCGTGACCAATCGACCCGGTTCAACCTGAATCAGCACAGGCTCCAAACTAGTATCAGCGCGATAGAAGACGGCGATCGGACTACCGACATAGCGCCCAGTTTGCAAATCAGCGGGAGTCAGTTTTTCTAACCAGGGGTAATCCGCCACAAAAAGGCGATTTGCCGCTGCCGCCTGGATGAGATCAACAGCCCCTTCTGCGCTGGCATATTCAGCCCACGTTTGCAGACGTGCTTGATCCGCGTGTTGTATCTGACGCAGCGCCATCGGATTCTGCCCTGCCACTCGCTGACGCGCAAATTCACGATCGCTCAATCCACCCTCGCGCTCATGAATGCGGCTCACCACAGGACGGATACGTCCCAAATCTTCCAGCATTTGATAGAACTGCGATCGACGCACTCCTGTATCAGCATGCAGCTTAGAGGCAGCTTTCGCGGCCAGTAGCGTCCCTGTCATGGCACGTCGTTCACGCACAAACGCGGCATCAAACTGCTCGTTAGGCGGTAGGTTGGCGTTAAACCAACCCGATTGCAACACTTTAAAATCCACCAATAGCGTGGCAAACTGTGACCAGGCTTTTTCCAGCGTCTGATGCGTTTCCTCAAACTGTCGCAACCATAAACTTAATGGTTCTGATAATTGACCCTGAGCCAGCAAATTGTGGCGCAGTTGAGTCAGCACATACTGCAACAGGCCATCTGCACCAGCATGGGGAAATAGACGGGCAGGCCCTTGCTGGTCAAGCGCCGTCGGATCATAACGATAGTGACCCTGCTGCTCAGTCGGAGAAACATGGAATCCCATAAGCTACTCCAATCGTAGATGGCTCAATTAAGACAAAGGCGATCACGACGCATCATAGCAAGTAGATTGCTGCGATGCGATAAACCAGCAAACAATTGGCGAGGAGAGGGGAGGGGGAGAAGGTAAAAGGTAGAAGGCAGAAGAAGTTTTTGGTTGTTAGAAGCTGGCAGAAGGCAGAAGCTGACTAGTTTTTGATTTTTGGTTTTTGGAAGGAGGCAGGGGCAGAAGGTAGAAGGCTAACCCCTAACCCATGCCCCCTCAATTAACTCTTACCTCCGCTTCCCCTGCTTCCCCTGCTTCCCCCTCTTCCCTACCTGCCAGCCAAATTTGTTTCTTGCAGATAGCTCCCCGGATTCAAATCCTGCATCGCTAGCACGTCTGCCCGCACCCGCTGTTTTTCGCTATACTCACGCACCTTCAATTGTGCAGTGGTGTAAGTTGGTGTCGCTTGAGAAATTTGATGGAGCGTTTCAAGTGCTTGATCAAATTCCTTGGCTTCGGCCTGATCGTAAGCCTTCTGGAGGTAGCTTACAGCCTGAATCTGCTGTTTCTCACCATACTCACGGAGCTTTTCCTGCGCTTTCTGGGACACAGAGGTATCTGCGGGAATTTGTTTGAGTGCCTCGATCGCACTAGCAAAATCTTTGTTGATCGCTCGACTGTACGCTTCTTTCAACGATTGAGCCGCCGCAACCTCAACTGGATCGTTTGACGTTTGGGCTGTTGTTGCAAGCGGCGATGGCTGAACGCCCGTTTGCGGTAGCCCCTGTACTGCCGCCATGAACTCGCTACTACGCCGAAACGACGGCTTGGAGAACAGGGCCATACGGTCGTCGAGAAGGGGGTTACGCTGCTGCGCGACGATCTTGTCACGGTTGGGTGCAGCGACACCGCCATTGGAACTTGAGTGAGAAGGGATTGACTCTGCCACCGACACAGCCTTGGGAATCTGCCTTGCTTGCTGGCGCTGGGTTGCATCTGCTACCGATTGACCATCCTGATCACCGTCGCTAAACAAGGTGCGATCGAGCAAATGGGGTAGGGCATAGCCACAAACGGCTGCTGCCATAACAGCACCAATGCCAACTCCAATTTGCACCGCCGGACTAAAGAATCGATCCACCAGCGTTTCTCGATCGGGCGCGCTCAGGGTGGGGAGTGGCAAAGCGTCCTGTAGAGGCAAGAGGGGCGCGATCGTAGAAACCGCTAGCTTCTCCACTGACTCCTGACTTGCAGAACCAACTGAAACAGCCTGCGCAAGCTGACGCAGAGCCTGCAATGCTTCTTTTGCAGACGGGTACCGTTGGGTATGGTCAGCACGCACCATCCGGCTTAGCACGGCAACCAACCCATGCCGCAGCGTTGAACCAGCCGTTTGACCAAAGGGCTGCCAGGTAATCTCTCCTGTTACAGGATCACGGCTCAACTGTACTGGTGAAATACCTGTCAGCGCTTGAATGCCGATTAACCCAACCGCATAGATATCGCTGGCGAGGCACGGTAGCCCTTGCACTTGTTCTGGAGGCTGATAGCCTTCCAGATTGGGTACCATTGAGGGCGCAGCCTGACCTTGCAACGTCATAAGCGACAAATGGCTATCGCGTACAGTACCAAAGTTGGTCAGAATGAGTGCACCGTCCTGCGATCGTCGAATCACATTATCTGGCCGCACATCACCATGTCGGCAGCAGTCTCCATGTACTACTGCTAGCACCTCCAGGCACTCCAGCAGCAGTTGCACCACCCGATCCTCCTGCCAGGGCTGAGACCCTAGCTCCACACTCAAGGCGGTACCGCTCACAAATTCCTGCACCAAATGAAAGCCCTGTTCATCCTCAAAACAGGCAAGCAGTGCGGGCAGGTGCTCGTGCCCACCTAGGCGCTCCAAAGTCGCCGCCTCGCGGACAAACACCTGCCGCAACGCCGCCTGATAAGCAGAATCATGATCGACTGGTAGAACGTGCTGAATCACGCATTCTGGTTGACTGGGGCGACGAGTATCTTGCGCAAGATACGTATGCCCCCAACGGCCAGTCGCCAAAACTTGAATAACTTGATAACGCCCATCCAGTAAGCGATCTAGCCCTGGATAATTGATTTCAACAGGAGTTAATACATTTGGCATAGGGAAAAGATAAAGAAGCAGTGGGTAGGAGAAGAGCGCGCCCCTGTTTCAGGATGCATAATCCTCAAGAAGCACAAGCAAAGCACCGAAATCGAGACCCTTAAATTTCTGTTTACAGGCGCTGAGTTCACTGCTCCGGATCGTTGTGGTAAAAAGCAGAAGGCAGAAGGTAAAAAGTAAAGGCAGAAGGCAGAAGGCAAAAGAAGTTGTTAGTTGTTGGTTGTTAGAAGCAAGCTGGACAGTTAACGGCTGACCGCTGATCACTGAGTCACTGAGAAATTGCGTAACAGCTGTTGTTCACCAATGATGCTTTGCCCAAATGAGTCGATCGACGTGCCGATCGCAGCGTTTCAGCTTACTATTAAAGCCGTTAAAGCTCCGGTTCCCCCGCATGACTGATGCCTCCTCCTCTACATCGGTGCCTGTCGTTCCACCGACTCCTACAGAACCCGATCGCACTCAGCCCGATCACAATCAGCAGGTGCGCTTTCGTAATGAAGGAGGCAAATTGCTGTTGCTCCTGCCCCCCGAAGGCGAAGACAATGAATCCAATACAGCGTTTCACTGGACGGAAGTATGGCAGCAACTGAAGCAGCGGCTAGACGCAAATGAACGCTTCTGGCAGCCTGATACTACTGTGCATTTGTTGGCTCGCGATCGCTTGCTGGATGGGCGGCAACTTCAGGCGATCGCCGATGCACTCACCGAAGCTCAGCTTCAACTCAAGCGGGTTTACACAAACCGACGACAAACTGCTGTGGCAGCTGCCACAGCGGGATATTCTGTAGAGCAGCAGTCTTCGATCGTGCACCTGAATCAACCCACGCAAGAAGCCGCGCAAACCTTAGCAGAACCGCTGTATCTCGAAACTACTTTGCGCTCCGGTGCAGACATTCAGCATAACGGTACCGTGGTCATTCTGGGCGATGTGAATGCGGGTAGTGCGGTTGTTGCAGAAGGCGATATCTTAATTTGGGGACGGCTGCGAGGGGTGGCGCATGCAGGCTCAAAAGGCAATGCTCGTTGTCTCATCATGGCAACGCAAATGGAACCAACCCAGCTTCGCATTGCTGATTTCGTCGCTAGAGCACCTGAAACGCCTCCAGCGCAGTATCAGCCAGAGGTGGCTTACGTAACGCCACAAGGCACTATTCGCATTGCTAGAGCCGTTGACTTTCATCGTGGCGAGAAGGGGTAAAGGAGGAAGTACATTGAGGAGCCAGGGGGCAGTCTTTAGCCTTCTGCCCTCGTCTTCTGCTCTCTGCCTTCTGCCTCCTTCCAACAACCAAAAACCAACAACTAGTCAGCTTCTGCCTTTCACCTTCTGCCCCCTGCCTTCTGCCTTCTTCTTAAAATTGCTTTTTCTGATACCACGATCGGAATGTTACAGACGGAGTATAAGGATAGTCAGGTTCGGTATAGTTAAAGCACTGGTACTGAAACGTCTTGAGCGTCCGATACTGCACTGTTAATTCACCGCGTTACGTCTCAGCCATTTGTCCAGCGTCAGATGCATTTAGTGTCAACACTTTAAGGCATCATTTAGAGTTTAAAAGCAGATGGTGCCACTCTCTGCCTAAAGACCTCCGGTCATTCAGTCCATTGTCCCTGTCGTTATTTACTGCCTAGTCCATGAGTCGCATAATTGTTGTCACATCTGGCAAGGGGGGAGTGGGCAAGACCACGACTACCGCCAATCTAAGCATGACGTTGGCACGGCGAGGCCGTAAAGTTGCCGTGGTGGATGCCGACTTTGGTTTGCGCAACCTGGACTTGCTGCTGGGTTTAGAGAATCGCGTGGTTTACACGGCGGTAGATGTGCTGTCAGGGCAGTGTCGCCTGGAGCAAGCGCTGGTGAAAGATAAGCGCCAACCCAATTTAGTTTTGTTACCCGCTGCGCAAAATCGTACCAAAGATGCGGTCAATCCTGACCAGATGAAGCAACTGGTGCTGGCATTAGCGCAAGCCTACGAATATGTGTTTGTGGATTGCCCAGCAGGCATTGAAATGGGCTTTCAAAACGCGATCGCCGCTGCCAGAGAAGCGATCATCGTCACGACCCCAGAAATTGCTGCCGTCCGTGATGCCGATCGCGTCGTCGGGCTGCTCGAAGCCAACAACATCAAAAAGATCCAGCTCGTCGTCAACCGCATTCGCCCTGCGATGGTGCAGGCAAACGACATGATGTCGGTCGAAGATGTGCAAGAAATTTTGGCAGTTCCGCTCATCGGAGTCGTGCCTGACGATGAACGTGTCATTGTCTCCACGAACAAAGGCGAACCGCTTGTGCTCTCAGAAACTCCTTCCCTTGCGGGATCAGCCTTCGACAATATTGCCCGCCGATTAGAAGGCGAAAAAGTTGAGTTCCTGGACTTAAGCAACACTAATGACAGCTTCTTCACCAAGCTACGCAAGGTTTTGAATAAGAAGATCTTTTAGTGATACAGGAGTCAGAAGTCAGAAGTCAGGAGAGAAAAGCCGATGGCTGCCCCCTTAATCAACGCAAAACTTTGAATTCAAAACTCAAAGCTGTTTCCCTTGCTTCCTCTGCTCCCCCCGCTCCCCTTGCTCCCTCTATACCCTCCTCCCTCATCCTTCACCTCTGTATGCTCCATGTTGATTGAACTTCTCGAACGCCTCTTTGCTCGCCCCGGTGACAACAGCCGCAGCCAGGTGAAGAATCGGCTTAAGCTCGTACTGGCGCACGATCGCACAGACATTCCACCTCAAGCACTGGAAGCAATGCGCAAAGAGATTCTGGAAGTGGTTTCTCGCTACGTGGAGCTTGACACCGAAGGCATGGAATTTGCACTCGAAAACAGCGATCGTACCACTGCCCTCATCGCCAACTTACCGATTCGTCGAGTTCGCCCCACTTCTGAAACCCAACCAACAGAGCCAATCAAACCTGCAAACGTCAACGCCGAACCCACCACAGACTCTATTGTTTTAGAGTAACCTGCACCCTATCCCCCCACCCCATTCTCCCGTTGATTACTGGTAAAACGAAACTGCTCGGTGTCATCGGCTCACCGATCGCCCATTCGCTATCGCCCATTATGCATAATGCTGCGATCGCTCACCTTGGAGTTGATTACGCGTATTTGCCATTTCTCGTCCAGGCAAACTCGTTGAAGCAGGCGATCGAGGGGTTCGCGGCTATTGGACTTCAGGGATTCAACATTACGATTCCTCACAAGCAGGCCATCATTCCCCTGCTAGCAGACATCGATCCGATCGCGCAAGCCATTGGAGCCGTTAACACCGTCTGGCGTACAGAAAAGGGCTGGAAGGGTACTAATACTGATGTTGCAGGCTTTCTGCATCCACTGACGCTGTTAGCGCGAGATTGGAGTCAAACAACGGCTGTGATTCTGGGCAACGGGGGGGCTGCCAGAGCCGTGGTTGCAGGCTGTATGCAACTTGGCTGTGCTGCCATTCAGGTTATTGGACGCGATGCTCAGAAGCTAGAGAACTTTTTGCACAGTTGGGTTGGCTTTTCAAGGAGCGCCAAGGTCGAAGTCTACACCTGGTCAGCATTACCCCATCTGCTGCCGCAAGCAGGCTTACTTGTGAATACAACCCCGATTGGTATGTCGTCTCATGAGGCGAGATCGCCCCTCACGTCCAAAGAAACCGACGGTCTCGCGCCCAACGTCATAGCTTACGACTTAATCTATACGCCCAGTCCGACGGTTTTTCTACAGCAAGCCGTTGATCGAGGCGCGATCGCTATTGATGGGTTAGAAATGCTCCTTCAGCAAGGCGCGGCGGCTTTAGAAATCTGGCTACAGCAACCTGCCCCTGTAGAAGTGATGCGGCGATCGCTCAAGCAGCAACTGGGGATTGCTTAGAGAAAACCCGCACAGTAGGCAGGGTAAAACCGTTTAAAACCCTTGTAGCCCAGCATCACTCACGCCTGTAAACATAATCCAGGAGAGAAAGAAATCAGAGATAATGATGGCAAGAATGCTGGTCACGACGGAAGTTGTAGTTGATTGCCCCACGCCCTTTGCGCCACCGCTCGTCGTCAGGCCCCAGCTACAACCAATCACAGCAATCAGCATCCCGAAAATGATGCCCTTGATTGGCCCAGCGAAAATATCCCAAACGGTCATGAGGTCGTGGGCAGATGAGAGAAAAACGTTTGGAGACATATCATACATCTGCGTGGAAATGAGTAAGCCACCAGCCATGCCCGTGAAAAAAGAAAGAATGGCTAAACCCGGCAGCATCAAAGCACAGGCCACCACGCGGGGTACAACCAGGTAATCGACCGGATCTGTTTTCAGCATGTAGAGTGCGTCAATTTGTTCAGAAACGCGCATGGTGCCTAACTCAGCAGCGAAGGCAGCCCCCACCCGTCCCGCTACCACAACCGCCGTGAGAATGGGCGACAACTCGCGGGAAAGCGCGATCGCCAAAATGCCCCCCACTGCCGAGCCTGCACCCAGGCGCAAAAATTCTCGTGAAACCTGAATGGTGAACACCATGCCAATGAACGCCGCTGTAATCAGCACGATTGAGAGCGATTGAGGCCCGACAACCTTCATTTGCTCGATCGTGTTGCGGCGATCGATTTTACCCGTCAGCAGGTGATAGATGACTCGTCCAGCCAGCAGCACAGCCGCCCTTAACCGTTGATTCCATGCTTCTAAAGACGACAACGTTTCATTCATCGGAAACACCAGTGCAAATTATTTGTGATCATACTTCCTAGTCCACTGTAGGCAAGAGCACGGACGAAAACATCACCCCTTACCCCAACTTTTCCTGCTGCTCTGCTGCCGCAGCGTCTCTACGCCATCCTAGAAACGTCTTCACCAGGCTGGCACGTGCTGGAGCAAGCCGATTTGAGCCGTTGCCCTCACCACAGTACGTTTTCAGGCGGTTGTTGGCTGTTCAAATACTCCTGATAGCCGTTTCTGTAGCCATTGGTGTAAGCCTGCTGCTCTCTTGCAGTGACCAAACCCAACTGGTTAATCCCGTTGTTTGGATCTCGAGGCAAATTTGCTTGAGCATCGGCATAGCCATTATTACGGCCTTGCTGCCTCAGTTCAGAAAGCCGTCCCGGTGAAATGGTTGGTAGAGGCGATGGCGACGGTGAAGGACGCTGCTGATACCCCGCATTATAGGCATCGGTATAGATCTGGATCTCTGTAGGGTTTGTCAGCCCAAGCGCTGCAATACCGCTGCCAGGGTTAGACGCAAAGTTTGACTGAGCATCGATTGACCCCTCTTGATACCCACGTCGTTGTAATTCGGCTTTGCGGTCAGGTGAAACCGAACTGGTCGGAGATGGAGACGGAGAGGGTGACGGCTGTTCTCCTTTTCCCTGAGCGTAACCACGGTTGTAAGCATCGATATAAATCTTCTTCTCAGCCTCATCAGTAATGTTCTGACTCACAAGGCCGATATTTGAGTTAGATGGAAACCTTCCAGATCCGTCTTCATAACCATCCCGGTAGCCCTGCTCGTCAAGCTGGTTTTGGCGATCGGAGGCAAACCGTTGAGACTTAGGCGGTAGCGCCGTAGTCTGCCTTGATGTTTGTGAATTCGTTGCCTGATTTGAGCTTTTTGCTGTTGGCGTGGAGATGGGGACACTACAACCAGTGACGATAAAGAGTGCAAACGAAAAGGCGGCAATCCTAATCAACATTCGTTCCTTTGATGGATCATCTAACAAGCTCAACCATGACGCAAAAGAGAGCGCATACGGAGCATTACATCGCTATTAGCTCCAAAGCTCGTAAGTAGCCGAAAGCAAATGGCTTCGATGCTTTCATATTCCACTAAACAAGTATTTTTTGAACGAAAAACGGTGAAGTTTTTTGGGCACACGATCGTCAATCCACGAAGCCTGTTAAAACCATCCGTGATCGGATCTCAAGCTAGCGGCGATCGTTATACCAATTTGAATTGAAAATGCGACACATCCTGTAGGGGCAAGGCATTGCCTTGCCCCTACCCACCGATTGATCTGTAGCCGTCATTCTTTAAATCGGTATTAGACATGGAATGCCCCCAGCCAAAATGGAAGCAATGCGAATAAATCTTGCTTCTAGAGGCTACGCGGCTTACAAAGGTGCTATGGCTTGTTTGCAGCCAGCGATCATCTTTCCACGCGCTAGCAGAATTTAACGCAAGCTGGGAACTGCTTGCTTAACCAAATCCGCTACACCATCTGCCACAAACTGCACAGCTATCGCCAGGATAAAAAAGCCCAACACACGGTTGAGCGCACCTAGACCACTACTACTCATGCGTTTTGCCAGTGTTTCACCTAAAACAAGACAAAGATAAAGCACGATGCCCAGAAGCCCAATACCAACCAGGCAGCCGACGTAATCTACAACTTGGGTAGCCCGCTCAGACATGCCGATGACAACCCCGATCGCACCCGGCCCACCGATAAGGGGAACAGCCATTGGTGTGAAGGAAATATCATCCTTATCCTGCGCGTCCTGGTGCTCGGTTGCGTTGAGGCGTTGCCGTGCTGTGACCATCTCCCAGGCAGTGTGTCCAACGAGAAGTCCGCCCGCTATACGTAGCACTCCAAGTGAAATACCAAAAAAGGCTAGGATAAATTTGCCAATCAAAAAGAACGCTGCCAGTAACCAGATGACATTGATGGCAGTCATACGTGCCTGCTGCATGCGGTAGCGATCGCTATCAGCTTCTGTCAGGCTATAGAAAACGGGAGCAGCACCAATTGGGTTCGCAATGGGGAATAGTGCCACAAAGGTACCCAAGCTGTACTTTGTTAAAGACTGAATGATTTCACCAACGAGCATGTCTGCATACTCAACGCCTTATCGCTACACTACAGCAATTAAACCAATGTTGCTGACTTTAGATGTTTAAAAGACTGGCTAAACGAAGCAGTATTGCTACGGCAGCCGACGTTTCGGCAGTCGCTTTGAGTTTATGTCCAATCGTAGACTAGCTCTCCATTGGCAACTTTCTCGTGAATGAGTTCTCGGACGAGGTCTAGTTCTTCTGGGCTAACTTTGCCATTTGACCAAATGATCGTTTTGATCGCGTGCATTTCTTGAGCTGTCACCTTACCATCTGCGATCGCCCGTTCAATGACGCTCTTCAACTTTTCCAAATGTTTTGCATCTTCCAGCATACTCACTGGCTCATGGCGGTTTTCCATTGGCAAGCGACTCCTAAAACGTTGGTTATAAAAGTAGGCAGTCTACCTCATGGCAGTGATAACCATTTTCAAGGAAGCGCTCACTCAATGTTGCTCATCCAGCACAAGAAGCTGTCGTTTACATGATTTGCTAATTCGTACTACGGATGAACACCATTCTGTTGTTGCAGGAGCCTGAGAAATCGCTGTATTGCCTTCAAGTAGGATTGTGTTCCAGGTTGATATAGCCTGACATGCTCAGCACCCGCAATGAAAAAGAGTTGCTTGGTCTCTGAAGCGGCATCATACAACCGTTGACTCATTTGAGGTGGCACAACAGAATCAGCCGTTCCATGCAGAAATAAGACGGGAATCTGGAGCGATCGCACTTTGGAAAGGGAATCAAACCGCTCTGTCAAGAGCCAACGAACCGGGAAGAATCGCAAGAATCCTCTTTGCTCAACCACTTCAGCCATTGAAGTAAACGAGCTTTGCATGATTAGCCCTTCTGCTTCAGGGTGTTTCACCGCTAGATCGAGTGCGATCGCGCCTCCTAAAGACTCCCCGTACAGCACAATCTGTTTAGGCAGCAGATGGCAGCGTTCACGGAGGTAAGACCAAGCAGCCTGACTATCTTCATAAACTTGGCGTTCGCTTGGGAAAGATCCCTCACTGCTACCATAGCCTCGGTAATCGACCGTAAGGACAGAAAACCCAAGCTGATGAAATGCAGCGACTCTAGCAAGGTAGTTATAGTCGCCCATGTTTCGTCCCACCCCAGAAAAATACAGTATGGTTTTTGGAGTAGTCAGTACCTTCACAGGCTCATCGGAAAGCACCGCATAGTGTTCTTGCGTAGAAGGCGAGGGTATCCACCAACCATGTAGACGATCGTGGGTTCTCGCAATTGGTATCCAAACGTCTTCATACGGCAAGTTGAATGCTGTTGCAGCAGGCAGCATAGACAACTCAGATTTAGGACGGTAAAGCAAATAGCGTTGCCCAAAGAAGAGTAAAAAACAGGCTAGGGTATAAGCGATCGTAATGGCACTGACCACCAACAGTCGTTGCTTCCATGCGTAAGAGCGCTTGCCTCTGCGGCTTACCATTTTAAATGACCCAAGTGTTGATGTCGTGAATCAGACTCTACTATCTCCACACAAAGAGCGCTCCCTCACTGAGGGAGCGCTCTTCATTCAGACCATCAATCAATCAACGCGTGAGACCAACCGCAGTGAGACTAACCGTTGATGGAGGGAGCCGCGAGGGCGACCGGAGCC
>JAESFU010000233.1_pt1 | contig 58759 bp, 62 predicted proteins | sample 9269461 | NCBI WGS metagenome assembly JAESFU01 (sample SAMN14502556, study PRJNA617107) | algae metagenome | isolation source: Stenomitos rutilans HA7619-LM2 and co-occurring heterotrophs from cave walls | place: USA: Waikapalae cave, Hawaii | collected 2009-07-28
GTCGTCGCCGATTGACTCATCGGCCAAAACGCCTAGCGTTCCTATGAAGCGCAGTAGAGCGGCCCCGCCAGCGGCGGCGCCGTCTCGATGGCCGCTTTATAGGGGGAGGCGGCTCAGAGTGTCAACAACCCAAATGACGTTTTTTCAACGAGAGAGCATTTTTTTATCCGGCTCCCGATTTCCGGGTGTTTTGTGCCTCTTCTGCCGGGCTTCGTCGCCCCCACCTCACGGCGCCGAGCACGCCCGCCCGCAAACAGCCGCAATTTTTCCGCACAGCGACGATGACCGCGCAGGGACACACCCCGGGACGAGCCCCAGATTGATTCCCGCGCGTGACGCAGGCATGCTCTTCTCTATATAGGGGCCATGCTCGTTAACGGCATCGCGCCCGGCGCCCGTCGGGCGTTTCAATGGATTCGCCAGACGCCCGATGAACGCCCCTCCGGATCTCAGAGCGCCGCATGAGCCGCTGACGCCGGAAGCGACGGCGCTGCTCGTCGATCTCGGGATCGAGCCGCCGATCACTCCGGCCGGGGCGACGCCCGCCGGCATGGACCGCCGCGGCGTCTCGCTGCGCTGGCTTGCCGCCTGCCTGCTCGTCGGCTCCTGCGGCGCGGCGCTGCTCGGCGGCGCTATTCTGGTCGCGGTGCGCGGCGACACCAGTTTCGCCGAGCGCCCGGAACCCGTCACGCCGCATCAAAGCACCTCGGCCGGTGGCGGCGCCCGCAAGGGCGACAAGCTCGTCGCCGAGCAGCCGATCGCCTCGGCGCGGCACAGCGTGCGCGCGCCGATGTCGCAGCGTATCGGCGACCGCGAGGTCATCCGCGTGCGCCCCTTCGTCCGGCTGTCGACCAATCTGTCGCTGACCAGCGGCGTCTATGCCTCCAACATCCCGCCCTTCAATCCGCTGCGGCTCTTCGCCGAGGGCGCGCCCGGCAGCGAGCGCTATGCCGAGCCGGTGACCGAGATGCCGGATGCCGACGTCTCGATCACCAAGCGCGACCTCGCCGACCTGCCGATCACGCCGGGCAAGGCGAACCTCACCGACGCTGACGTCGTCAACCAGATGGAGGAGGAGCGCGCCAACCTCGCCGCCGCCGACCGTCGCGCCGCGCTGCCGATCCCGCCGCAATTGATGCTGAGCCGCACTCTGGCCCAGGGCAACCAGAGCGCCGGCGCCGGCAATCTCCTCTCCTATGCGCCCGCCACAGACACCTCCTTCTCGAACATCGAGGTCCGCGTCGTCCCGGAGAATGTGACGAATGCGCCGAAGACCCCGATCGCGGCCACGCGCGAGCCGCAGGTCGAGGAGAAGCTGCTGATCACCCGCCGCGGCGAGAACTTCGAGACCGTGGTGCGCAATGCCGGCGCCAACCGAGACCAGATCGTCGCGATGATGCGGGCATTCGACGGCCGGGTGAGGGTCGCCGCCTTGCCGGAAGGCCAAGTGCTGCAGGCGCTGTTCGCGCCCGGCCCGCGCCCTGGCGATCCCCGCCAGATCGTCCGCGTCGCCCTGCTCGAGAACGGCCGGCCCTCCGCCGCGATCGCAGTCAACGACAAGGGCCTGTTCGTGCCGGTCGCCCTGCCGAGAAGCGAATCGATCGGCCCGCAGCAGAAATCTCAGGTCGGCTCGCAGGATGACGAGGAGGAAGATGACAACGAGGGCGGCACCGGCGCGCGGCTCTATGAGAGCCTCTATGAGACCGGCCTGCGTCACGACCTCCCGCGCCCGCTGATCGACGAGCTCGTTCGGATCTTCTCCTATGATCTCGACTTCCAGCAGCGCGTGCGCGGCGGCGACAATCTCGAGGTCATCTTCACCGATGATGACGAAGGCGAGCGCGCCGAGATCCTCTCGGCGACCCTTACCGTCAACGGCGAGACGCGCCAGGTCTTCCGTTATCAGGCGCCCGAGGACGGGTTGATCGACTATTTCGACAGTGACGGCCGCTCGCTCAAGAAGTTCCTGCTGCGCAAGCCGATCACCGACGCCGAGATGCGTTCGGGCTTCGGCATGCGCTACCACCCGATCATGCGCTATTCGAAGATGCACACCGGCATCGACTGGGCCAACAAGATCGGCACGCCGATCCTGGCCGCCGGCAACGGCACGATCATCAAGGCGGAGTGGGATTCCGGCTATGGCCGGCGCATCGAGATCCAGCACGCCAACGGCTACGTCACTACCTATTCGCACCAATCGGCCTTCGCCAAGGGCATCGCGCCGGGCGCCAAGGTCCGCCAGGGCCAGGTGATCGGCTTCCTCGGCAATACCGGCCTCTCGACCGGGCCGCATCTGCACTATGAGGTCATGGTCAACGGCAATTTCGTCAACCCGATGAAGATCAAGGTGCCGCGCGGCCGCGAACTCGACGGCAGGGCGCTCGCCGAGTTCAAGCGCCAGCGCGACGAGGTGCTGGGTTTGATCGAAAAGGCCGGAGGCCAGACCGCGCAACTGCGCTGACGATTACCCCGGCACGGGCCAGATGCTCTCCTCCCTGCTCATCGTCCTGCCCGTCTTCGGCCTGATCGCCATCGGCTACGTCGCACGCTGGACGAAGCTGCTGCGCGAGACCACGGGTGAAGGCCTCTCCGACTTCGTCTTCGTCCTCGCCGTCCCCTGCCTGCTGTTCAAGACGCTGGCAACGGCCGCGATCCCGCCGGACCAGCCCTGGGGCTACTGGATCTCCTATTTCACCGGTCTCGCCATCGTCTGGCTGATCGCGCAGCTGGTGGCGCAGCGTCTGTTCGCCCGCAAGGGGCCCGAGCTCGTCGTCTCCGGCTTTGCCGCGGCGCAGTCGAACACCGTCTTCGTCGGCGTGCCGATGATCCTGAAGGCCTATGGCGAGGCGGGCGCGGTCCCGCTCGGCCTGCTGCTCGCCGTGCACCTGCCGGTGACCATGACGGCAGCGACTTTGCTCGCCGAAGGCCGCGGCACCTCGCCGCTCCTGCTGCTCAGGCGGCTGTTCACCCACCCGATCGTCGTCGGCATCCTGCTCGGCAGCGCCGCGCGTCCCTTTGCCAGCCAGCTTCCGACGCCGCTCTGGTCGATCGTCGACCTGATCGCCGGCGCCGCCGTCCCCTGCGCGCTGATCAGCCTCGGCATTGCGCTGCGGCGCTATGGGCTGGCCTCGGGCATCGGCCTGCCGGCAATCCTGAGCTTCCTCAAGCTGATCCTGCACCCGCTGATCGTCTTCCTGCTGGCGACGAAGGTGTTTGCCATGCCGGTGGCCTGGGCCGGCGTCGCCGTGCTCTTCGCCGCCTGTCCCTGCGGCATCAACGCCTATCTCTTCGCCGAGCGCTACAAGCAGGGCGTCGCCGATGCCTCCAGCGCGATCGCGCTCTCGACCGGCCTCTCGCTCTTCACCACGATCGGTTGGCTCACCTTCTTGGGCGTCGGCTGAGCCATTGCCGAACGATTCACGTGAAGCCGAGCTGCCGCCGGATTGCGTCTGGCGTCTCGCCTTGCGCTCGCAAATCGGCAAGGCTCTGCGACAGCCGGCTCTTCGCCAGCTTCTGTCCGGTCTCGTCACTCAATAGACGGTGAAAGTGATAGCGCGGCGTCGGCAGACCGAGCAGGTGCTGCAGCAGGACATGGATGTCGGTCGCCGCTTCCAGGTCCTTGCCCCGAACGACATGGCTGACGCCCTGCAGCGCATCGTCGACCACCACCGACAGGTGATAGCTCGTCGGCACGTCCTTGCGCGCCAGCACGACATCGCCCCAGCACGCCGGGTCGACGGTGACGTCCCGCTCCGCGCCGCTTTCGTCGAAGAGCCGATAGGACAGTGATTCGCTCGGGACCGCCGCCAAAGCCCGGTCTATGGCGAGGCGCAGGACATGCGGCGCACCCGCCTCGCCCCGATTTCGGGCCTCCACCTCGCTCAGCGCCCGGCAAGTTCCCGGATAGAGCGGCGCACCATCGGGATCACGCGGCCAAGGCGTCCCGGCCTCGGCCTCCCGTTGGCGCACGACGTCTTTGATCTCCTGGCGTGAGCAGAAGCAGGGATAGACCAGTTCCATCGCGCCCAGCCGGGCGAGCGCCTGGCGATAATCATCGAAATGCAGCGATTGCCGACGCACTTGCCGCGCGAAGCCGATGCCGAGCCAGGCGAGATCCTGATGGATGCCCTGCTCGAATTCCGGGCGACAACGACCGAGGTCGATATCCTCGATCCGCAGCAGCAGTTCGCCGCTAAAGCGCGCCGCCATCCGCTCATTCATCAACGCCGAATAGGCATGGCCGAGATGCAACCGCCCGTTCGGACTGGGGGCGAAACGGAAAACGGGTGGAGACGGCGCCATCCCCTCCTGTCTATGGTTCCCGGCTCTTCTCGCCAAGCCCGGCCTCCTGACAAGCGCTGGACCGATCATCGGCGACAAACCGGACCTGCATGACGACGATCTCCAGCACAGCCGATCTCGAAGAGGGCATGGTCGCCCTCGCCGCGCTTGATCCCGTCTGGGAGCGGGTCATCGCCCGCACCGGCATCCCACCATTGCGCCGGCGCGAGAGCGGCTTTTCCAGCCTCGCCTCGATCATTGTCTCGCAGCAGCTCTCGGTGGCGAGCGCCCGTGCCGTCTGGGCGAGGGTCGAGAGCGTGCTCAGCCCGCTGACGCCGGAGCGCGTGCTCGCTGCCAGCGACGAGGAGATGCGGCTATCGGGACTATCACGGCCGAAGCAGAAGACATTGCGCGCCGTCGCCGCGGCGATCGCCGAAAGCCGGCTCGATCTCGCCTCGCTGGAAGCGGCGACGCCGGACTTCGTCCATGCGCATATGACCGCGGTCTCCGGCATCGGCCCCTGGACCGCGGATGTCTATCTGCTGTTCTGCCTCGGCCATCGCGACGGCTTCGCGGCTGGCGACCTCGCCGTGCAGGAAGCGGCGAAGGTCGCTTTCGATCTGCCGCTGCGGCCGAAGCCGGCCGAGCTGACAGAGCTTGCCGAGGCCTGGCGGCCCTGGCGCGGCGTCGCGGCGCGGCTGCTCTGGGCCTATTACGCCGCGCTGAAATCGCGCGAGGGCATCAACGCCTGAAGCCGGTTCAGCCTCTCGCGATCTTAAGCGCCGTCTGCGCCGCGTTGCGCAGGAAGCCGGAATCGCTCATCACCGTGACCAGCCGCGCGCCAAGCGCGATGCCTTCGGCGGCGCGTTCAGCGCTCGCGGCGTAGAAGGCGACCGGCTTCTTCGCCGCATTCGCCCGCGCCACGATATGGCGCACCGCATCGTCGACCTCCTTGGCGGAGGCGTTGACCGTGGTGCCGCCCGAGAGAGCGATCGAGAGGTCTGACGGGCCGACGAAGAGCGCATCGATTCCGTCAAGGGCGAGGATATCGTCGACGATCGCCATCGCCTCGCGCGTCTCGATCATCGCGAAGGTCAGCGAGAAATCATTGGCCTGGTTGAGATAGGCGTTCTGGCTGAGGCCGGAGGCGCCGAGGCCGCCATAGCTGCCCCAGCTGCGCTCGCCGAGCGGCGGGTACTTGGCATAGGCGGCGAGCCGGCGCGCATCCTCGATCGTATTGATCATCGGCGCGATCACGCCCGAAGCGCCAGAATCGAACAGCTTCGAGACGTTCTGGAACTCACCGACTGGGATGCGCGCGATTGCCGGCTTGCCCGCGGCGTTGATGAGCGGGATCGCCCGGATCACTTCTGCCAGCGTGATCGGGCCATGCTGCATGTCGAGCGTGACCGCGTCGAAGCCTTCCTGCGCCAGGATCGCGGCAATGCTCGGATCGGGCAGCCCGCACCAGGCGGACAGAAGCGTCTCGCCCTTGGCGAGACGATCGGCGAGCGAGGACAGCACGGTCATGAGCGCATTCTTCCGGTTGCCCGCTCTTCACCAATGGCGGGTCCAGCGACCCTGGACCGAACCGGCGGTGAAAGGCAAACCATGCGGCATGCGCCCTGCTCAGGGCCGCAATGCGGAGATGGCCGCCTCAGCGGCCGGCCTGGATTTCGTCGGCCGCCTTGATCAGCAGCTCGGTCATGGTCCGGCGGATCTCGTCATCGGCGAGAGCGACGCCGCCCGCGGCGAAATCGGCCTTCACCTTGCGCAGCACGTCCTCGTCGCCGGCTTCCTCGAAATCGGCGAGCACGACCGACTTCGCATAGGCGTCGGCATCGGCACCGCTCTTGCCGAGCTTCTCGGCTGCCCACAGTCCGAGCAGCTTGTTACGCCGGGCCGTCGCCTTGAAGCGCAGCTCCTCGTCATGCGCGAACTTGTTCTCGTAGGCGTCCTTGCGCTGGTCGAAGGTGGTCATCTGGTACTTATCCTCTTCGGAGCGGCAAATCATGCTGCGACGCGACATTAGCTTCGCCATATAGCAATGTGATGGCGGCGTGGGCTAGAGGCCATGCGCTCTACCCTCGGAAGACGCCCGGAAAGGACGGTCTCGACCGCATTTTCCGGCCTTTGTTGCGTTTGCGGCGCGAAGGGGCCATATAGCGCGAGCGTGGCATGCTCTCACAGGAGCGAGGCCCGCATGAACCAGCCGGATCGGCGCGCTAACATCGAACTCGAAAGAGCACGGGATTGCGCGAGAGCGTGCTGAACAGGGCCATGATCCCGCCGCGGGCGACCGCGACCAGAGAGAGGCCGACCCTTTGGATTTCCTCAAGCCACGGTATATCCCGATGAACCGCCGCCGTCGCATTTACGAAGGCAAGGCGAAAGTCCTCTATGAAGGACCGGAGCCCGGAACGCTGATCCAGCATTTCAAGGATGACGCGACCGCCTTCAATGCCAAGAAGCATGAAGTGATCGACGGCAAGGGCGTGCTCAACAACCGCATCTCCGAGCACATCTTCAGCAATCTCAACGACATCGGCGTGCCCACGCATTTCATCCGCCGCCTCAATATGCGCGAGCAGCTGATTCGCGAGGTCGAGATCATCCCGCTCGAAGTCGTGGTCCGCAATGTCGCGGCCGGCTCGCTCTCGACCAAGCTCGGCATCGAGGAAGGCACGCAGCTGCCGCGCTCGATCATCGAGTTCTACTACAAGAACGATGCGCTGAACGACCCGATGGTCTCGGAAGAGCACATCACCGCCTTCGGCTGGGCGACGCCCCAGGAGATCGACGACATCATGGCGCTCGCCATCCGCGTCAACGACTTCCTCTCCGGCCTGTTCCTCGGCGCCGGCATCCGCCTGGTCGACTTCAAGATGGAGTGCGGCCGGCTCTGGGAAGGCGACATGATGCGCATCGTCGTCGCCGACGAGATCAGCCCTGATTCCTGCCGGCTCTGGGACATCCGGTCGAAGGACAAGATGGACAAGGATCGCTTCCGCCGCGACCTCGGCGGTCTGATCGAGGCCTATACCGAAGTGGCGCGCCGCCTCGGCATCCTCGGCGAGAACGAGAAGCCGGGCCCGACCGGGCCACGCCTCGTGCAGTGAGCGTGACGGCTGCCGGCCTTATGACGACCGCACGGGGGCGCTTGCGCTCCCGTTTGCGTTTCGGTGCGCTCGCGCTCTGTCTGCTGCTGGTCGCCGGCTGCGCCGACCATTTCGGGCCTGGCCTGGTTCAGCTCGCCGCCGGGCGCGGCTGGGAGCCGCTGCCGATTCAGAACTGGGTCGTCAACGACGGTATCAACCCGAAGGCGATGGTCTATTGCACACCGCAGGATTGCGCCCGCCCCGGCGTCGCTGCGCTGCTGAGCTTCGAGGGGCGCGAGGCCGCCGACATGGCGCGGACGCTCGCCCTCAACCCGGCACGGCTGGCGCGCGAATTCTCGAAGCGGCCGAAGGCCAAGCAGGCCGAGAAGCCGAAGAGCACCACCACCGTCTCGCGCTTCAAGCAGGAAGGCGCCGACGGCATCCTGGTCGAGATCCGCGCCAAGGATGGCGGCCGCCTGGCTTCGACCGCGATCCTCTACGCCCGCAAGGACAACACGCTCGCCATGGCGATCGCCGTGACCGACGATTCGCAAGCCGCCCAGGATTTTGCCCGCGCCACCTGGGCCAGCCGCTGACATCAGCAATTGACCGGCAAGCAGGAGGCCCCGATGGGCGACAAGCCGCAGCTCGACCCACAGCTGGTCCAGGATTTCGTCCGCGCCGCGCATGGCAATCTCGACAAGGTAACGGCGCTCGTCGGCGAGCATCCGACCCTGGTGAATGCGGTCTGGGACTGGGGCGGCGGCGACTGGGAGAGCGGGCTCGGCGCAGCCGCCCATACCGGCCGGCGCGAGATCGCCGAGTTCCTGCTCGCCCGTGGTGCACGGATGGATGTCTTCGTCGCTGCGATGCTCGGGCATCTCGGCCTGGTTCGCGCTCATCTCGCCGCCATGCCGATCGCCCTGACTGCTCCCGGCCCCCACGGCATCCCGCTGCTCACCCATGCGAAGATGGGCGGTGAGCTGGCCAGGCCCGTGCTCGACCATCTGCAGGGCCTGCTGGACAGCCGCGTCACTGCCGCATCGACGCAAGGCACGACAAATGGTTGAGCCCTCGCCGATTCACCGCTAAGGCACCGCCAACAGTCCCGTCCGGAGATCACGATGAAAGCCCGCGTCACCGTCACCCTCAAGACCGGCGTGCTCGACCCGCAGGGCAAGGCGATCGAGGGCGCGCTGAAATCGCTCGGCATCGACGGCGTCGGCTCGGTCCGCCAGGGCAAGGTCTTCGACATCGAGCTCGACGGCGCCGACAAGGCCGCTGCCGAGACCGCGCTCAAGGCCGCCTGCGAAAAGCTGCTCGCCAACACCGTGATCGAGAATTATCGCGTCGAGTTGCTGGCGTGAGCCCAGGCACGTCGATGGTCGTCCCGGCGACGCCGGCCGATATCGACGCGATCATGGCCTGCGAGCGCCGGCCCGGCTACGAGGCGACGGTTGGCCGCTGGAGCCGCGAGGAACACCTCGCCGGCATGGCCGACCCGACGCATCGCTATTACATCGCGCACCAGCCGGATGGCGCCGTCGCAGGCTTCGTGATGCTGCAGGATGTCGCGGCTGAGGCCAGCTCCATTCTGATCCGGCGTATTGCCGTCGCCGAGCGCCGGCGCGGCCATGGCCGGCAATTGCTCGGCCACGCGCTGCAGGTGATCTTCGACGAATTCGGCGCTCGCAGCGCCCGGCTGGGTGTTCGCGCCCATAATGCGAGCGGCATCGCTCTTTACTCTTCCCTCGGGATGAGGGAGGAGAGCCGGCGCGAGGAGCCGGGTCACAACGGCCAAACCGTCACGGCAATCACCATGACGATGTCTGCCGAGACCTACCGCCAGCCAAAAAGGTCGAATCCATGAAGGCCGCCGTCATCACCTTCCCCGGCTCGAACCGCGACGGCGACGTCGCCAAGGCCCTGCGCCAGGCCGGCGCCAAGGTCGAGCATGTCTGGCATGGCGACTATGAATTGCCGGCCGGTACGGATCTCGTCGTCCTGCCGGGCGGCTTCTCCTATGGCGATTATCTGCGCTGCGGCGCCATCGCCGGACGCGCCCACATCATGGACGCGACGCGGGCGCATGCGGCGCGCGGCGGCCTAGTGCTCGGCATCTGCAACGGCTTCCAGATCGCCTGCGAGTCCGGCCTGCTGCCGGGTGTGCTCGCCCGCAACGCCAATCTCAAATTCGTCTGCAAGCGCCAGCACCTCACGGTCGAGCGCAACGACACCGCCTTCACCTCGGCCTATGCCAAGGGCCAGGTGATCGATGTCTGCATCGCCCATGGCGAGGGCAACTATACCTGCGATCCCGAGACGCTCGCTCGGCTCGAAGGCGAAGGCCTCGTCGCCTTCCGCTATTGCGACGCCGATGGCCAGATCACGGCCGAGGCCGATCCGAACGGCTCACTCAACCACATCGCGGGCATCTACTCGCCGAACCGCAACGTGCTCGGCCTGATGCCGCATCCCGAGAACCTGATCGACGGCCTCGTCGGCGGCACCGACGGCCGCGGCATGTTCGAAAGCCTGGTCAACGGCAGGAAGGCGGCCTGACCTCAGGCCGTCACTTCACCAGCGCCGCCGCCTTCGCCAGCATGCGCGCCGCCGCCTGCCCGTCGAGCGGGCCGACATGCTTGTCGAGGATGCGCCCGTCCGGCCCGATCAGGAAGGTCTCGGGCACGCCATAGACGCCCCAGTCGATGGCGGCGCGGCCGGCCCGATCGACTCCGACGGCGGAATAGGGATTGCCGAGCGCGCCAAGGAAACGGCGGGCATTCTCGGCCTCGTCCTTGTAGTTGAAGCCGACCAGCGCGACCTTGCCTTGCTTCACCGCGGCTGAATCAGCCATGGCGACGAGAAAGGGATGCTCGACCCGGCAGGGCGCGCACCAGCTCGCGAAGACGTTGACGATCGTCGCCTTGCCCTTGGCGAGATCAGCCATGGCGAAGCTCGGCACGGGTTGGCCGTCGCGCTGCAAGCCTTCGAGCGGGGCGAGCGTGACCGCAGGCGCCGGCTTGCCAATCAGGGCCGAGGGCACCTTGCTGGCATCGCCCGAGTACAATCCCTTGGCGAACACGGCGGCTAGCGCCGCGAAGACCAGCAGCGGGATGGCATAAAGCCAGGGCGAGCGCCGCGGCGGCGAAACCGAAGCTTCGCTCATGACGACGCCCCGCCGCGGCGGCCGACGCCGCGCTCTTCCAGCGCCGCGAGCGCACGCCGCTGTGCCCGCCGGTCGAGCAGGATGGCAGCCGCGAGGCCGCCCAGGATCACGGCCGCCGCCAGATAGGCTGCGAGGATGAAGCCGGCATGCGGTCCGAGCATCTCCGTCATTGCGCCGCCTGCAGCGAAAGCCGGTCGAGCCGCTCGGCCTCGAAGATCGTCAGCGTGCGGACCCGCCGGCGCAGGATCTCGGCCTGCATGGCGGCGGCGTGCAAAGCCAGCGCCAGCAGCGTGAAGCCGACAGCGGTGATCAGCAGCGGCCACAGCATCGAGGAATGAATGGTCGGCCCACCCAGCCGCAGCACCGACGCCGGCTGGTGCAAGGTGCTCCACCAGTCGACCGAGAACTTGATGATCGGGAGGTTGACGCAGCCGACCAAGGTCAGGATCGCGACGGCGCGGCCCGCGCGCGAGGGCTCGTCGATGGCGCGGCGCAGCGCGATCACGCCGAGATAGATCAGGAACAGCACCAGCATCGAGGTCAGGCGCGCATCCCAGACCCAATAGGTGCCCCACATCGGCTTGCCCCAGAACGAGCCGGTAAGCAGGCAGATCAGCGCGAAGCAGGCGCCGATCGGCGCCGCCGCCTGCTGGGCGACATCGGCGAGCGGATGGCGCCAGACCAGAACGCCCAGCGCCGAAAGCGTCATCATCGAATAGAACATCATGGCCAGCCATGCGGCCGGCACATGGATGTACATGATCTTGATGGTCTCACCCTGCTGGTAGTCGGACGGGGCGACGAACCAGACGAGGTAGAAGCCGATGGCGAGCAACAGCGCCGCCGCGCCCGAGAGCCAGGGCAGCAGCACGCTCGACAGGCGCATGAAGCGCGCCGGATTGGCCAGTTCGGTAAGGCTCGCCATGAAGTTGGGGCCGGCTCTGCTCTTCTTTGGACCAGAGAGCATGTAGCAATCACCGGCCCGGCTCACAATCGACGAGCCGGCCCTGCGACGATGAGGCCGCTATTTGTCCTCGGGCTCGCGCGACGCATTGGCACCGCCCTTGTCGACGACGCCGAACCAGCCGGAGGTCACGCCCTCGCCGGCGAGCAGAAAGCCTTCCGCCGCGAGTCCGCGCCGCAGCAATTCGCGCACGGCCGCTGCCCGGCTCGGCATGCGCTTTTCGAAGCGAAAGTTCTCGACGGCGCGCAGTTCGTCCATGCTGAGCATGATCTGAAGGCGCTCGCCGCGTTCAAGTCCCGACATCAGGCACACCCTCGCGCCAAAAATGAGTAAGTGATGATATGTGATTAACTCGCTCACTTTCAAGAGGTTGCACAAACGGCAATGCCTCAGCGTCATGAGACAGCAGTGACATCTACTAACTAATTGAAATAATTAACTTTTCTCTTGTGCATCTTGGGATTTGGAGCTAGCTTGGCTGCAGGAGGGATTGTCATGCTCTTAAAGCTATCCGATCCCATGCAGCGCGACATCGAAACCACCGTTCGCTTCAAGGCAGGCGAATCGCGTGTGATCGACGTCTTCGGCGTCGCCGAAGAGGTCCAACTTCGTTTCGTTGACGACAATGTCGCCCTTGAGGATATCGCTGCCATGGTCGCGCAATTGGCGACCCAGTCGGGTTGCGCGCTTGAGCTCGACCGCGGCGAGGTTTCCGAGATCTGAGCCTCAGTCGGGCTGGCGCAGTGCCGCCGCGGCGGCGACGCAGCCCACCGCAACCGCCATCAGCGACAGCGCCGCCAGGATCAGCAGCGGGCTTTGCAGCGACATCGGGCTGCGGCCCGCATCCGACGCCGAGACGCCGAAGATCAGCACAGGCACGCAGAGCGGCGCGACCAGCACCGGCAGGATCAACCCGCCGCGGCGCAGGTTTGCGGTCAGTGCCGCGGCCGCCGCGCCGATAAAGCTCAGCGCCGGTGTGCCGAGCGCGAGGCTGGCCGTCAGCGGTAGCACATTCTCCGCCGGCAAGGCGACGAGCAGACCGAGCAGCGGCGCCGCCAGCGTCAATGGCAGGCCGGTCGTCAGCCAATGCGCCAGCGCCTTGGCGAAGACGGCGAGTTCCAATGGCAGCGGCGCCCCGCGGATCAGGTCGAGCGAGCCGTCCTCTTCATCCGCCTGGAACAGCCTATCGAGCCCGATCAGGGTCGCCAGCAGCGCCCCGAGCCAGAGGATCGCCGGGCCGATCCGTGACAAGAGGTTGAGGTCGGGCCCGAGCGCGAACGGGATCAGCACGACGACGGTCAGGAAGAAGACGAGCGCGAGCTCGCCGCCACCGCCGGCCCGCACCGCCAGCGCAAGATCGCGCCTGAGGATGGCGAGGAAGGCGCTAGTCACGCGCCGATCCTGAGTTCGCGCGCGCCGTCGAGGCCGAGCGGCCCATGCGTCGCAGCCAGAATCGCGCCACCCGCCGCCAGATGGCCCTGCATCAATTGCGACAGCATCGCCTGCGAGCCCACATCGAGCGCCGCCATCGGCTCGTCGAGCAGCCAGATCGGACGCGACGCCACCAGCAGTCGCGCGAGCGCGACCCGCCGGCGCTGCCCGGCCGAGAGATAGCCGACCGGCAGGGGCCCGACATGCGGCAGGCCGACCGCGGCAAGCGCCTCGGCCGGGGCGAGGCCCGTCGAACTCAGCAGCTCCTGCGCGAACCGCAGATTCTCTCCCGCCGTCAGCGCGGTCTTCAGCCCATCGCGGTGGCCGACGAGGTGTGCCGCCTCCGCCGGCGATATATCGTCGAGCCCCTCCAGCCGGATCGCGCCAGCCTCGGGACGCAGCCGCCCGCACAGCATGGCGATCAGGCTCGATTTGCCGGCACCGTTGCGGCCGGTGAGCGCAATCGCCTCGCCATTTTCCAGCCGAAAGCCGACACCGTCGAAGATCGCACGCCCTCCCCGGCGACAGGCGAGCGCTTCGGCGGTCAGGGCGAAGGTCTGGAATCGAATCTGCGTCACGCCGAGCCTGTCTTCCGAAGCGTCATTAGCTCTTCATCCGACGCATATCGAGCCTGTAGCGGGCTTCTTGGAATTGATCTATAGAACCCGTGGCTACGCCGCACGCCGATCCGGCGCGGGGCTCGGGCACTCCCGGGGCGGCGTGCGCGTCATGCGCAACAGGCCTTCGACCGAATCTTTCCGCAAGGGCGGATTCGGCTCGTGACCGCAACCCCTTGATCAGGATGTAAGCCAAAATGGCCTCGCTCGATTCATTCAAGTGCCGCAAGACGCTGACCGTCGGCACGAAGAAATACGTTTATTACTCTCTCAAGGCTGCCGAGAAGAACGGCCTCGCCGGCATTTCCAAGCTCCCCTTCTCAATGAAGGTGCTGCTCGAGAACCTGCTGCGCTTCGAGGACGGCCGCTCGGTCACCAAGGCCGATATCGAATCCTTCGTCGGCTGGCTCAGTGACAAGGGCAAGGCCGGCAAGGAGATCGGTTTCCGCCCTGCGCGCGTGCTGATGCAGGACTTTACCGGCGTGCCGGCGGTGGTCGACCTCGCCGCGATGCGTGACGGCGTCGTCGCCCTCGGCGGCGATCCCAAGAAGATCAACCCGCTGGTGCCGGTCGACCTCGTCATCGACCACTCGGTCATCGTCGACGAGTTCGGCTCGCCCAAGGCCTTCAAGCAGAACGTCGATCTCGAATACCAGCGCAATGGCGAGCGCTACCGCTTCCTGAAATGGGGCCAGGGCGCCTTCGACAATTTCCGCGTCGTGCCGCCCGGCACCGGCATCTGCCACCAGGTCAACCTGGAATACCTCGCCCAGACCGTCTGGACGGCGAAGGAGAAGGTGAAGAAGGGCAAGAAGACCGAGACGGTCGAGGTCGCCTATCCCGACACCGTCGTCGGCACCGACTCGCACACCACCATGGTCAACGGCCTCGCCGTGCTCGGCTGGGGCGTCGGTGGCATCGAGGCTGAGGCCGCCATGCTCGGCCAGCCGCAGTCGATGCTGCTGCCTGAGGTGATCGGCTTCAAGCTCACCGGAAAGCTCAAGGAAGGCATCACCGCGACCGACCTCGTGCTGACGGTCACGCAGATGCTGCGCAAGAAGGGCGTCGTCGGCAAGTTCGTCGAGTTCTTCGGCCCCGGCCTTTACAACCTGACCCTGGCCGACCGCGCCACGATCGCCAATATGGGCCCGGAATACGGCGCGACCTGCGGCTTCTTCCCGGTCGACGCCGAGACCCTGAACTATCTGGAGACCACCAGCCGCAAGGCCGCCCGCGTCGCCCTCGTCGAGAAGTATGCGAAGGCGCAAGGGTTGTTCGCGACCCGCTCGACGCCTGACCCGGTCTTCACCGACACGCTGGAACTCGACCTCTCCACCGTGCAAGCTTCGATGGCCGGCCCGAAGCGTCCGGAAGGCCGCGCCGATCTCGGCGCGATCAAGAGCGGCTTCGCCGCCGCGATGGACAGCGACTACAAGAAGGGCGCCGAGCTGTCGCGCCGCGTCAAGGTCGAGGGTGAGAAGTTCGATCTCGGCCACGGCGACGTCGTCATCGCCGCCATCACCTCCTGCACCAACACCTCGAACCCCTCGGTGCTGATGGCTGCCGGCCTGCTCGCCCGCAACGCGGTGGCGAAGGGCCTCAAGGTCAAGCCCTGGGTCAAGACCTCGCTCGCCCCCGGCTCGCAGGTCGTGGCCGAGTATCTCGCCAAGGCCGGCCTGCAGAAGGACCTCGACAAGCTCGGCTTCAACCTGGTCGGCTTCGGCTGCACCACCTGCATCGGCAATTCCGGCCCGCTGCCGGCGCCGATCTCGAAGGCGATCAACGATCAGGGCCTGATCGCCGGTGCCGTGATCTCGGGCAACCGCAACTTCGAGGGCCGCGTCTCGCCGGACGTGCAGGCGAACTATCTCGCCTCGCCGCCGCTGGTCGTCGCCTATGCGCTGGCCGGATCCGTGCAGATCGACCTGACCACCGAGCCGCTCGGCATGGGCAAGGACGGCAAGCCGGTCTACCTCAAGGACATCTGGCCCTCCAACAAGGAAATCCAGGCTTTCATCGCCAAGAACGTCACCAAGGCGATCTTCAAGGCGAAGTATGCCGACGTCTTCAAGGGCGACGCCAACTGGCAGAAGGTCAAGGCGCCGACCGGCCAGACCTATGCCTGGGACGACAAGTCGACCTATGTCCAGAACCCGCCCTATTTCCGCGGCATGGGCAAGCAGCCAGCTCCGGTCACCGACGTCGTCGGCGCCCGCATCCTCGGCCTGTTCGGCGACAAGATCACCACCGACCACATCTCCCCGGCCGGTTCGATCAAGGCCGCCTCGCCGGCGGGCGCCTATCTCACCGAGCATGGCGTCGCCGTCGCCGACTTCAACCAGTACGGCACGCGCCGCGGCAATCATGAGGTGATGATGCGCGGCACCTTCGCCAATATCCGCATCCGCAACCACATGATGGGCCCGAACGGACGTGAGGGCGGCTACACCATCCACTATCCCAGCAAGGAAGAGCTGCCGATCTACGACGCCTCGATGCGCTACCAGGCGGAGAAGGTGCCGCTGGTGATCTTCGCCGGCGTCGAATACGGCAACGGCTCCTCGCGCGACTGGGCGGCCAAGGGCACCAACCTGCTCGGCGTCAAGGCCGTGATCGCCCAGAGCTTCGAGCGCATCCACCGCTCGAACCTGGTCGGGATGGGCGTGGTGCCGTTCACCCTGCAGGAGGGCACGAGCTGGGCCTCGCTCGGCCTCAAGGGCGATGAGAGCGTGACGATCAAGGGCCTCGCCACCGTCAAGCCGCGCCAGACGCTCGAAGCCGAGATCACCTATGCAGACGGCAAGGTGAAGAAGGTGCCGATTCTCTGCCGCATCGATACGCTGGACGAGCTCGACTACTTCAAGAACGCCGGCATCCTGCACTACGTGCTCCGCGGCATCGCCGCGTAAGATTCGGCTACGACGATACTGGACGCCCGGCCGCAAGCCGGGCGTCTCTCTTTGGTCGTGACGGTTGTCCTATTCTGCACGCAGGTGTAAGGGGGCGGTCACAGCCATCCTCGGCGGGGGGCTTGGGGCAGGCGCGGGGCGAACGCGCCCGGACGCCATCCGCCATCATCATCCACGACGGAGCACCTGCATGTCCGCCACGTTCGAGACGGTCGCCGGCATCATTTCGGAAACTTGCGACATTCCTCGCGAGAAGATCACGCCCCAGAGCCACGCGATCGACGATCTCGGCATCGACTCCCTTGCCTTCCTCGACATCGCCTTCGCGATCGACAAGGCCTTCGGCATCAAGCTGCCGCTGGAGCAGTGGACTCAGGAAGTGAACGAGGGCAAGGCGCCGGCCGAGCAGTATTTCGTGCTCGAGAACCTGTGCAAGCGCATCGACGACCTCGTCGCCGCCAAGGCCGCCTGAGCAAGCTCAGGTCCGCAAGGACCGCCGCTGGATACTGAAACGCCGCAAGCGGGGCCCGACCCCGATCGCGGCGAGACGGGTTGGAACCGCATGCGCCTCGAATATTTCGACATGATCGACAAGGTCGAGAGCTTCGATCCGGCGAGCAAGCGGATTGTGACCCGTTCGACCGTTCCCGCGCAGAGCCCGGTCTTCGAGGGTCATTTCCCCGGCCACCCGCTCGTTCCCGGCGTCCTGCTGACCGAGACCATGGCGCAGGCCTCCGGCTATCTGCTGCTCGGCCTCAACGCCCTGACGCAGATGCCGTTCCTGATGACGGTCGACAAGGCGCGCTTCCGCACCTTCGTCGAACCGAACGCCGAGCTCGAAACCAGCGCCGAGCTGGTGATCGAGGGCTCCGGCTACGCCGCCACCAAGGCGAAGATCACGCTCGCCGGCAAGCCGATCTGCGACGCCGAACTACGCTTCCGCCTGATGCCGTTCCCTGCCGACATGCGCACCTTGATGCAGAGCCGCATCGCTGCCATCGGTCTCTCCCCGGAGGCAGCCTGACATGGCCCGCGACGTCGTCATCACCGGCATCGGCCTCGCCTCCAGCCTCGGCGAGGGGATCGAGGCGCATGCGCAGGCGCTCGCCACCAATACCCAGCCGGTCATCGATAGCCAGGGTTTCGCGCCCTATCCGCTGCACCCGCTGAAGCCGCTCGAGCTCGACAAGCAGATTCCGAAGAAGTCGGACCAGCGCCAGATGGAACCCTGGCAGCGCCTCGGCGTCTATGCCGCCGGCCTTGCCCTCGACGATGCCGGGCTGAAGGACGATGCAGAGGCCAAGAGCCAGCTCCAGGTCATCGTCGCCGCCGGCGGCGGCGAGCGCGACCATGCCGTCGACGCGGCCGTGCTGACCGGGCTGCGTAACGCCAACCAGCCGGGCGCCTTCCTCAACGAGCGGCTGATGAGCGATCTTCGGCCGACCCTGTTCCTGGCCCAGCTCTCCAACCTGCTCGCCGGCAATATCGGCATCGTCCACGGCATCACCGGCGCCTCGCGCACGCTGATGGGCGAGGAACAGGCCGGCGTCGACGCCATTCGCACCGCCCGCGCCCGCATCGCAGCCGGCCAGGCCGACATCATCCTGGTCGGCGGCGCCTATAATGCCGAGCGCCGCGACATGCTGCTGCTGCTCGAACTCGGCGGCTTTCTGCGTGCCGCCGATTTCGCTCCGGTCTTCGCCCGCGCAGACGTGCCCGGCATGATCACCGGCAGCGCCGGCGCCTTCCTCGTGCTCGAATCGGCCGAGCGTGCCGCGGCACGTGGCGCCAAGGCGCATGCACGCCTGAGCCATGCCGGCGCCCATCGTAGCCGCCGCCAGCCCGGTTCGGTCGCCAAGGCGCTCGACGAACTGCTCGCCGGTTTCGGTCCGCTCGCAGCCGACGCCCTCGCGATCTCGGCCGCGACCGGCTGCGCCGCGATCACCGACGAAGAAGCAGCCGCGATCGCCAAGGCAACGCCGGGCGCACGCCGCGTCGCCACCGGCGACCTCGTCGGTCATTCCCTCGAAGCCGCCTTCCCGGTCTCGGTCGCGCTCGCCGCAGCGGCGCTCTCGACGGGCGCGGCGAATGAGGCGATCGTCACCGGCGCGGCGCATTGGCGCGGCGAGGGCGCTGCCCGTCTGGTCAAGGCTTGAGTGAGGAGGGAGCCATGAGCACAACCCACCGCGACAGCCAGGGCCGGCCGATCATCGCCGTCACCGGGCTCGGCATCGTCACCTCGCTCGGCCAGGGCAAGGACGCCAACTGGGAGGCCCTGACCGCCGGGCGCTCGGGCATCCACCGGATCGAGCGCTTCCCGACCGAGGGCCTGCGCACCACCATCGCCGCGACCGTCGACTTCCTGTTCGACGGCTCCGTCGCCGCCCCAGAACTCTCCGAGAAGCTGGCGACCCTCGCCGCCGAGGAAGCGGTGGCGCAGAGCGGCCTGGGCGAGGCCGGCGATTTCCCCGGCGAGCTCTTCATGGCGGTGCCGCCAGTCGAGATGGAATGGCCGCAGAAGCAGGAGCTGGCGCAGGCCGTCGATGGCGATGCCGACTATGACGCGCTGCTGCGCGTCGCCGCCCGCCACAAGCACAAGGCTATGCACGAGCTCTTCCTGTTTGGCGGCGTTGCCGAGCACATCGCCGAGAAGTTCGGCACCAAGGGCTCGCCGATCTCGCTCTCGACCGCCTGCTCCTCGGGCGCGACCGCGATCCAGATGGGCGTCGAGGCGATCAGAAGGGGCGAGACCGAGGCCGCGCTGTGCATCGGCACCGACGGCTCGGTCCATGCCGAGGCACTGATCCGCTTCTCGCTGCTCTCGGCGCTGTCGACCCAGAACGATCCGCCGGAGAGCGCCGCCAAGCCGTTCTCGAAGAACCGCGACGGCTTCGTCATGGGCGAGGGCGCCGGCGCGCTGGTGCTGGAGGACTACGACCACGCGCTGGCGCGCGGCGCGACCATCCTGGGCATCGTCGCCGGCTGCGGCGAGCGCGGCGACGGCTTCCATCGCACCCGCTCGAGCCCGGACGGCAAGCCGGCGATCCTCGCCATGCAGGACGCCCTCGCCGATGCCGGCCTCACCCCTGACGACGTCGACTACATCAACGCGCACGGCACCTCGACGCCGGAGAACGACAAGATGGAGGCGATGAGCTGCTCGGCCGTCTTCGGCGAGCGCATGGCGAGCCTGCCGATCTCCTCGAACAAGTCGATGCTCGGCCACACGCTGACGGCCGCCGGCGCGGTCGAGGCCGTGATCTCGCTGCTGACCATCGCCAATGGCCGCATCCCGCCGACGATCAACTACACCACGCCTGATCCCGCGATCGCGCTCGACGTGATCCCGAATGAGGCCCGCGACGCCAAGGTCACCACCGTTCTGTCGAATTCCTTCGGCTTCGGCGGCCAGAATACCTGCCTCGTCCTGACAGCTGGGCCGTCGGCGGCATGACCAAGGTCCTCGTCACCGGCGGCGCCAGGGGCGTCGGAGCCGCGATCGTCCGGGCGCTCGTGGCTGCCGGCCACGATGTCGACTTCACCTATCGCTCCTCGGGCGAACAGGCGCAGGCCCTCGCTGCCGAGATCGCCGAGGCCGCGCCTGGCCGTAGCGTACGCGCTCTACCGCTCGATCTCTCCGACAAGGCGGCGCTCGACGCCTTCTGCGAACAATGCGAGGGCGAAGCCTGGTTCGGCCTCGTCCACAATGCCGGCCAGCCCTATGACTCGCTTGCCGCCATGCTGGTGCAGGACAAGGCCGAAGTTGCGATGCAGGTCAATTTCTGGGCCTTCACCCGCCTCGCCAAGAGCCTGATGCGCGGCATGATCCGCGCCAGGGCCGGCCGCATCGTCGCGATCGGCTCGGTCGCGGCGCTGCGCGGCAATCCCGGAAACGCGGCTTACGCCGCCTCCAAGGGCGCGCTGATCTCCTATGCCAAGACGCTGGCGGTCGAGACCGGCAAGCGTGGCGTCACCGTCAACGTGATCGCACCCGGCTTTGTCGACACCGACATGATGGCGCCCTACGCCGCCTATCGCGACAAGATGGAAGGCCAGATCCCGGCCGGCCGCTTCGCAAAGCCGGAGGAGGTCGCAGGCCTCGCCGCCTTCCTGCTTAGCCCGCCGGCGGCCTACATCACCGGCACGGTCCTGCCGATCGATGGCGGCCTGACCGCCCATCTCGGCGTTCATCGCTGACGGCCCACTCCAACGCTTCACGTGAAACATGGTAAACGCGTAGCGCTTGGCGCCGCGCTTTCAACCGCTTATGTTCACTGTGAACCGGAGTGAACCAGCATGACGGCAGCCTTCACCATCCGCCTCGATGACGAGACCCTCGCCAAGCTCGATGCACTGGCGGCAGACACCGACCGCTCGCGCAACTGGCTCGCGGCGAAGGCGATCGAGAACTATGTCGAGCTCAATGCCTGGCAGATTGCCCGTATCAAGGAAGGTATCGCCCAGGCCGATCGCGGCGAATTCGCCACGGAGGAAGAGCTTGATGCGATCGAGGCCGAGATACAGGCCCGCATCGACTCCGCCAAATGAAACTGGTCTGGACTGCGCGAGCCAAGGCAGACCTCCGCGACATCGCCCTCTATGTCGCTGACTTCAGCCCGACGGCAGCGCTCGCGCTTGTCCGCCGGCTCCGATCCGCAGCAGCTCAACTCGTCGATTATCCGCATAGCGGCAGGGCCGGGCGGGTAGAAGAAACCCGCGAACTCGTGGTAGCCGGCACCAGCTACATCCTTCCCTACCGCGTCCGCGACGGGCGCGTCGAAATCCTCGCGGTCCTGCATGCCTCCCGGCAATGGCCAGACCAGCTCTGAAAGACCAAGACCCATGCTCTCGCTCCAGCTCCATGGCGATCGCGACCTCCGCCTCGAACAGATCGAGCCTCCGGCCCCGCCCGCGCCAGGCGAAGTCCAGATCCGCGTGCGCGCCGTCGGCTTGAACTATCTCGACCTCTGGGGCTTCCGCGGCATGGCCTTCGCCAAGCGCAAGATGCCGCAGGCGGCCGGCGTCGAGGCGGCCGGCGAGGTCGTCGCCATCGGCGAGGGCGTCTCGCGCTTCCGCGAGGGCGACACGGTGACGATGTACGGCGCCGAGACCTGCGGCCATTGCAAGGCTTGCGGCGAAGGCCGCGACAATCTCTGCGAGAACGTCGCCGGCATCATGGGCTTCCATATCGACGGTTTTGCGCGTGAGCTGATCAACCGGCCGGAGCGGCTGGTGATCAAGGCGCCGGCGGGCGTCAGCTTCGAAGAGGCTGCCTGCGCGCCGATCGGCTTCGGCACGGTCCAGCACATGCTGTTCGACAATGCCAAGCTCGAGCCTGGCGAATCGGTGCTGGTTCATGCCGGCGGCTCCGGCATCGGCACTGCGGCGATCCTGATGGCCAAGGCGATCGGCTGCACCGTCTACACCACCGTCGGCGACGACGAGAAGGGCGAGAAGGCCAAGGCGCTCGGCGCCGATTTCGTCGTCAACTACAAGACCGAGCGCTTCGAGGGCGAGGTCCGGCGCTTGACCAAGCGCAAGGGCGTCGACGTCGTCTTCGAGCATGTCGGCGCCGACACCTGGAACGGCTCGCTGCTCTGCCTGAAGCGCGGCGGCCGGCTCGTCACCTGCGGCGCCACCTCCGGCGCCTCGACGACAATGAACCTGATGCAGCTCTTCCAGCAGCAATATCGCATCACCGGCTCCTTCGGCTGCCGGATCGAGAACATCGCGCAATCGCTGGAGAAGATGGCCGGCGGCATGAAGCCGGTGATCGATTCGGTCTTCCCGCTTGCCGAATTCGAGCAGGGCCTCGCCCGGATCGAGGGCCGCAAGGTCTTCGGCAAGGTCATCGTCACGCTCTAGGATGACGCCATCAGCCGGCGCTGACTTGACGCGCCGGCCGCAATCCCGCAAGTCGCGCCGCGATGGCGAGCTCCTTACCGGACGCTGCGCCGGCGGACCGGGCTGGGGACCTTGAGGCAGCTGAAGCAATTCGCGACGCGCATTGGCGCTGCGCTGATGATCGGGTTGATCCGCGCGGTCTTCGCCTTTCTGCGCGCGCTCGGGCCGGAGCGGGCCTCCGATCTCGGCGGCTGGCTGCTGCGCACGGCCAGCCCGCTGATCCCGGTCAACCGCATCGCCTATGCCAATGTCCGCGCCGCCTTCCCCGGCATCCCGGATGAAGAGGCTAGGCGTCTCGTCCGCGGCGGCTGGGAGAATCTTGGCCGCACCGTCGCCGAATACGCCCATCTCAAGACGCTCTTCGACTATGACTACCACAACCCCGATCCGAACGGCCGGATCGAGGTCGTCGGCATCGAGCACTTCATCGCATTGAAGGATGACGACAGGCCCGGGCTGATCTTCTCGGCCCATCTCGGCAACTGGGAGCTGCCGGCGATCTGCGCCGCAACCTACGATCTCGACACCACCGCCGTCTTCCGCGCCCCCAACGACCCGGCCATCGCCGCCGTCGTCCACGAGATCCGCTCCGGCGCCATGGGCGGGCTCGCCGCCGCCAAGCAGGGCGCCGCCTTCGCCATGCAGGGCGTGCTGGAGAATGGCGGCCATCTCGGCATGCTGATCGACCAGCATTTCACCCGCGGCGTGCTCGTGCCCTTCCTCGGGCGGCCGGCCCTGACCAACCCGATCCTCGGCAAGTTCGCCCGCCGTTTCGAATGCCCGGTGCATGGCGTGCGCGTCGTCCGCCTGCCGAACCGGCGCTTCCGCATCGAGCTGACGCCGCCGCTCGACCTGCCGCGCGACGCCAATGGCGAGATCGACGTCACCGGAGCCATGGCGATGATGACCGCCGTGGTCGAAGGCTGGGTCCGCGAGCACCCCGAGCAATGGCTCTGGATGCACCGGCGCTGGCGGCCGAACCTGATCGGCGCCGAGGCGCTGGCACGTTTTCGCGATCAGGCGGATCAGAAGCCTGTTTTCAAGGCAACGTGATTTCCAATTGAGTGGAGAGTAGCGCTTTTGGTAACCGCCTGCTTCTATACAGGCGTCGAGTTCGAATGATGGTCCGCCAGATCAGCAACATCGCTGCTGCCGCTGTTCTCCTGCTTCTCGCAGGCGTCCCGGCGCATGCCCAGCAGCCCCCGGTCCAGCCGAAGGCGGTGGTGGAGCTCTTCACCAGCCAGGGCTGTTCGTCCTGCCCGGCCGCGGACGCGCTCTTCACCGAGCTCGCCAAGGATCCCAAGCTGATCACGCTGACCCTGCCGGTGACCTATTGGGATTATCTCGGCTGGAAGGACACGCTCGGCCAGGAAGCTTTCAGCAAGCGCCAGAAGCTTTATGCCAAGGCGCGCGGCGACGGCCAGATTTACACCCCCCAGGCCGTGGTCAACGGCGCCGCCCATATCGTCGGCTCCGACAGGGGCGGCATCGACAAGCTCGTCAAGGAGCAGGGCAAGGACGGCTTCCCGGTCAAGATCGACCTCACCGAGGCTGACGGCGCGCTGCGTATCAGCTTGGGCACAGCCCCGTTCACCGGCGAGAAGCCTGCGATCGTCCTGCTGCTGCAGGTCAGCCGCACCGCGACCGTGCCGATCGAGCGCGGCGAGAACAGCGGCAAGACCGTGACCTATGCCAATGTCGTGCGTGGCATCAGCCGCATCGGCGAGTGGAACGGCGCGGCCGCAACGCTGACCGTGCCGCTCGAGACCGTACGCAGCGCTGCCAAGGCGGACTCCTACGTCGTGCTGGTCCAGGGCGATCCCTATGCCCGGCAGAGCGCGATCCTCGGCGCCGCCCGCGGCCCGGCCAAGTAAGCGGCCAAAGGAAGCCGGCCTCTACAGAATAACCACCTTGTTGGGCAGCTCGTCGACATCGTCGGCGGCTGGCGGCGCATGGGCGGCGAGTACCGCGCCGACATCACGGACTGCCGCGATCAGGCCTTCGCGCAGGGCGCCCTGCGCCGCCGCCGCGAGCAGCGGCTCGACGATCTTCTGCCAGACCTCGCCATCGACCTTGGCCGAGATGCCGGCATCGGCGACGACTTCGGCATAGCGCTCCTGCACGGCGATGTAGAGCAGCACGCCCGTGCGCCCCCGCGTCAGCGTCAGCCCCCGTGCCGTGAACTCGCGCAGCGCCGTCTCATGCGCCTGCCGCCGCTTGACGAAGCCGGGCACGAAGCGCCCGCCGCGGCCATACCAGAGCAGGGTCGCGAGCAGCAGCGCCGCCGCGATCAATTGGGTGAGGAAGATGCTCGCCGCACTCAGCGTCGTCAGCAGCAGGAAGGGCCAAGGCACAAACAGGGCGAGCGCCAGCGCCAGCACGAGCGGCACCGCGACATAGCTGCCGGCGGCGCGGTCGACGACCACGACGATCTCGCCGGAGGTCTGTCGCTCGGCCTCGCGCACCGCTTCGGCAATGGCGTCGCGATCATCGGAATTCAGCATCTCACCAATCCCCCGAAGCCCCGCCGCCGCCGGACGAGCCGCCGCCACCCGAAAATCCACCCGAGCTCGAGCCGGAACTCCAACCGCCCGAGGAGGAGCCGCCGCTCCAGCCCGAGCCGCTGGAGGGCGGCAGCACGATCCAGCGCCCGTCGCGTGTCCGGTGCCGGCGCGCGCCGCCGGATGAGCGGCCGAGTTCGCGCATGAAGCTCACGATCAGGATGAACACCATGATCATGACGAAAATCACCGCGACGTTCTCGACCCAGGAGGATTCGTCGCTGCGGATCTGCGCACGCCGCTGCCATTCCTCGGCATCGCCGGTCAGGATCGACAGGATCGCGTCGACGCCGCCCTCGATTCCTCCCGCGAAATCGCCGTTCTTGAACTTGGGCGCGACCGCGGTGGTGATGATCACCTTGGAGAGCGCGTCGGTCAGGGCGCCTTCCAGCCCATAGCCGACCTCGATGCGCACCTTGCGCTCGTTCGGCGCGACGATCAGCAGCACGCCGTTGTTCTTGGCCTTGTCGCCGAGCTTCCAGGCCCGGAACAGCCCGTTCGCGAACTCCTCGATCGAATAGCCCTGCAGCGACGGCAATGTGGCGACCACGACCTGGTCGCTGGTCTTCTCCTCATGCGCCCTGAGCTTTTGCTCGATCCGGCTGAAGGCTTCGGCGCCCAGCAGGCTCGAATTGTCGACGATGCGGCCGGTGAGAGCGGGGTAGTTGGGCTCGGCTGCAGAAGCGAGGAGGGGGAAAAGGAGAAGCGTGAGCAGTGAAAGCCATGCCGCAGCGACTAAGCGAGCCGGCCTCTTTCCTTCTCCCGTGTGGGAGAAGGTGGCGCGGAGCGCCGGATGAGGGCCTGTCCTCTCCGCAGGAGGCACAACCACGCCGCTGCTCCTTCTTCGGGAAGGGCGGGCCCTCACCCCTCCCCCTCTCCCACACGGGAGAGGGGTTCCCCGTGCTTCAACACCGCCGGAGGAGACCATCAAAGCGTTGGAGCTAGAACTTCACCGCCGGCGGCCGCTCGGCTCCGGCGGTCGCCGAGAAGCTCTCCATCGGCTTGGCGCCCCAGAACAGGCGGGCCCAGATCACGCCCGGAAAAGTCCGGATCTCGGTGTTGAAGGCCTGCACCGCCTGGATGTAGTCGCGGCGGGCGACCGTAACCCGGTTCTCGGTGCCTTCGAGCTGCGACTGCAGCGCCAGGAAGTTCTGGTTCGACTTGAGCTCGGGATAGCGCTCGACCGTGACCATCAGGCGCCCGAGCGCGCCGGAAAGCTGGTTCTGGGCGTCCTGGTATTCCTTGAACTTGGCGGGGTCGGTGATCGTGGATGCGTCGACCTTGACCTGCGTCGCCTTGGCGCGCGCCTCGATCACCTGGGTCAGCACCTCGCGCTCCTGCTGGGCATAGCCCTTCACCGTCTCGACCAGATTCGGGATCAGGTCGGCGCGGCGCTGATACTGGTTCTGGACCTCGCCCCAGGCCGCCTTGGCCTTCTCCTCCAGCGTCGGCACGTTGTTGTAGCCGCAGCCGGCCAGCACGAGGCCGAACAGCCCGACCAGCAGCATGACGAGGGGCCGGCGGACCTCCGGAAACTGCGCGAGCACCATGATGAACCCCTTCGGCTTGGCAGGACAAACTTGGCAGGACAAATCAGGCCCCGACCATAGCCGCGCGGCGAGACAGAGCAAACCGACGCCACAAGCATGGCGCGCAGCCCGCCAAGCGCGCTAGTCTGCGCCGCCAAGGAAGAGGAGTGGACCATGACGCTTACATCGTCCGCAGTCGGTGCGCGTTCGATCGTTGCCCTTGGATTTTGGCTCGCGGCAGCAACAGCAGCTCCTGCCCAGACCGTCGCTCCCGCGCCGGAAGCCGCGACCGGCCGCACCGCCAAGGCGCTCGGCACGGCGCAGCGCTACATGGCCGCTGCCGCCAACCCGCTCGCCGCCGCGGCCGGCCGGGAGATCCTGCGCGCCGGCGGCAGCGCAACCGATGCGGCGATCGCGATCCAGCTCGTGCTCAACCTGGTCGAGCCGCAAAGCTCCGGCATCGGCGGCGGCGCCTTCTTCGTCTATTGGGACGAGGCCGGCCGCCGTCTGACCACGCTCGACGGGCGCGAGACCGCGCCGAAGGCGGCCAAGCCCGAGCGATTCCTCGGCGCCGATGGCAAGCCGATGAAATTCGTCGACGCCGTGGTCGGTGGCCGCTCGGTCGGCGTGCCCGGCACGGTCCGGCTGCTCGAAGAAGCTCATAAGCGCTGGGGCAAGCTGCCCTGGGCCGAGGTCTTCGCGCCGGCGGTCAAGCTGGCCGAGGAGGGCTTTGCGATCTCGCCGCGCCTCAACGGCCTGCTCGCACTGGAAAAGAACCTCGGCAAGGACACCCGCGCCGCCGCCTATTTCTACGAGGCCGACGGCAAGCCGAAGGCGGTCGGCACCATCCTGAAGAACCCGGCCTTCGCCACGACGCTGCGCGCCATCGCCGGGCGCGGCGCCGACGCCTTCTATGAGGGCGAGATCGCGCAGGACATCGTCGCGACGGTCACCGGCCACAAGGACAATCCCGGCGACATGACGCTCGACGACCTCAACGCCTACAAGGTCGAGGAGCGCGCGCCGGTCTGCGGCCGCTATCGCGCCTATACGCTCTGCGGCATGGGCCCGCCGAGCTCCGGCGCCGTCGCCGTGCAGCAGATCTTGGGCATGCTGGAGACGAAGGACATCGCCCGCCTCGGGACGGGCGCCGAGGCCGCGCACTGGTTTGCCGAGGCCAACAAGCTCGCCTTCGCCGACCGCGCGCTCTATCTCGGCGACCCCGCCTTCGTCAGCGTGCCGACGCTCGGCCTGATCGACGAGGACTATGTTCGCGAGCGCGCCAGGCTGATCAGCCCGGACAAGGCGATGGGCAAGGCCAGCGCCGGCAACCCGCCGAACAAGCGCGCCCTTCTGCTCGCGCCCTCCGAGGGGATCGAGAACGGCACCAGCCATATCTCGGTGATCGACAGCCAGGGCAACGCCGTCTCAATGACGACGACGATCGAGGATGGTTTCGGCTCGCGCCTGATGACCAAGGGTGGCTTCCTACTCAACAACGAGCTGACGGATTTTTCCTTCGCCCCGTCGGAAGACGGCAAGCCGGTTGCCAACCGGGTCGAGCCCGGCAAGCGGCCGCGTTCCTCGATGGCGCCGACCATCGTCTTCGACGCCTTTGGCAGGCTCTACGCCGTCACCGGCTCGCCCGGTGGCAGCCAGATCATCGGCTATGTCGCCAAGACGCTGGTCGCCCTGCTCGATTGGAAGATGGATCCGCAACGCGCCGTCGACCTCGCCAATTTCGGCAACCGCAACGGCCCGACCGAGCTGGAGAAGAGCAGCGAGGCCGAAGCCTGGAAAGCCGCGCTCGAAGCCAAGGGCCACGAGGTCCGTCTGATCGACATGACCTCGGGCATCCAGGCGATCGTCAAGACGCCGGAAGGCTATCTCGGCGGCGCGGACGGACGGCGCGAGGGCGTGGCGGTCGGGGACTGAGACCCTTGGGCTAACTGCAGCGCGACAGGCGCCGCGGCGTCTGTCCGCGTTCCGACCAAACCAGCGTGTCGCCTTCGCGCATGAGGCTGAAGCGGCGCTTCTCGGTCATACCCTCGCCATGGCAGGTCGCCGCGATGTCCCAGCGGCCACTGCCGCCGCCGACACGGTCGAAGCTGCAGTAGAACTCGAAGCCGTCGACGCGGCGCGCCGTGAAGCGCATGGCGATTTCGTCGGTGGTACCGAGCTTGTTGCGACACCAGGCCGCTTCATTGGCCCAGCGACCGACATAGGCGGGCTGCTGGGCGGCGGCTGTGTGGATCAGGCCGAGCGACGATAAGCTGATGAGCAAGGCATAGCGAAGCATGGCATCCCCCATCATGGTGACGATGCCAGATTTGGCGAGGTCAGACGGGTTTTGTCGAGATCAGGCCCGCTCGGCCCGCTTCGGCTCGCCACCCGCCCCGCGCCCGGCGATCAGCCAGTAGACGAAGCCGGTGGCGGCGCCGACCAGGAAGAGCGCCGACACCACCTGCAGCTCGCCTGCGCTCGGCGCCCGCGCCATGCCGAGCATGGCGAGCGGCAGCAAGGCCGCCAGCAACCCGGTGAGACCGCTCTGGATCAACCCGCTGCGGAAGCGGAACAGCTCGGATGCGATCGCGACCAGCACCACCGGCAGCACCAGGATGGCGAAACCGAGCCGGCCGAGCAGGGAGAACGCCGCTTCGGCAGTCGGGCCAGGATCAAAGCCGCGCTCGGCCTGGTCGAACAGCGCCGCGAGCAGGCGTTCGAAGCCCCCGCCGATCAAGAGGCCGAGATCGGGCGAGGCGACGCCGGCGACCATCAGCGCGACCAGGCCGGAGCCGATTGCGAACAGCAGCGCAAACGGAATCAGCAGCAGCCAGCGCAGCATGTCAGTGAGCGGCCGCTGGGACTTCGGCCTCGCCCTGCTCCAGCATCAGCCGGGCCCGGGCCGAGAGCTTCTCGGTCTCGCTCTTGAGCTGGCCGCAGGCAGCGAGGATGTCGCGCCCGCGCGGCGTGCGCACCGGCGAGGCATAGCCGGCCCTGAACACGATCTCGGAGAAGCGCTCGATGCGCTCCCAGTCCGAGCACTCGTATTTGGTGCCGGGCCAGGGGTTGAACGGGATCAGGTTGATCTTGGCCGGGATGCCCTTGAGCAGGCGCACCAGCTCGCGCGCCTCGGCGTCGCTGTCGTTGACGCCCTTGAGCATGACGTATTCGAAGGTGATGCGTTTGGCGTTCGACAGGCCGGGATAGTTCCGGCAGGCGTTGAGCAGGTCCTTGATCGGGTACTTCTTGTTGAGCGGCACCAGCTCGTTGCGCAGGTCGTCGCGCACCGCATGCAGCGAGATCGCCAGCATCGTGCCCATCTCGTCGCCGAGCGGGCCGATCTGGGGCACCACGCCCGAGGTCGAGACGGTGATGCGCCGGCGGCCGAGCGACAGGCCCTGATCGTCGGTGATCACGCCGATCGCATCGCGGACGCCGTCGAAGTTATAGAGCGGCTCGCCCATGCCCATGAAGACGATGTTCGAGACGAAGCGCCCGCCATCATTGGGAACGAAGGCGCCATCAGGCGCGCTGCGGTTCGGGAAATCGCCGAGCCGGTCACGCGCCACCATCAGCTGCGTGACGATCTCTTCGGTGGTGAGGTTGCGCACCAGGCGCTGCGTGCCGGTATGGCAGAAGGTGCAGGTCAGCGTGCAGCCGACCTGGCTGGAGACGCAGAGCGTGCCGCGGTCGACCTCGGGGATGTAGACGCATTCGATCTCGGCGCCGCGATCACGCGGGCCGGTCGGGGCCATGCGCAGCAGCCATTTGCGCGTGCCGTCGCTGGAGACCTGCTCGGCTGTGACCTCTGGCAGATCGAGCGTGAAATGCTCGGCGAGTTGGGCTCGCAGGCCCTTGCCGATCGTCGTCATCTCCTGGAAGTCGCGGACGCCGTAATGATAGATCCAGTTCCAGAGCTGGCCGACGCGCATGCGCCGCTCCTTCTCGGGAACGCCGATCTCGGCCAGCGCCGCATCCAGGCCAGCGCGGGTGCGCCCGGCCAGCGAAGGCCGCCGCAAAACAGGTTCGGCCGCCGGAGAGGCGGCTTCAGCAACAGAGAGATTCATCGGAACTCGGCTCGCAGCGGGCGCGTTCCGCCCGGAATTGGCCGCCTCATAGCATGAGCGCGGCCAATCGCGAAATCAGCCTATTTGCAGGCGTCCTCGGCCCGCTTGACGATCTGGGAGATGCCCGCGAGCGAATACTTGTCGCTGGTGGCATTGCCGCGCTTCGAGGTGCCCTTGATCTCGAGGCCGGAGCCCTTGCGCAGCGCATCGAGCATGCGGCCTTCCTCGGCCGGGTTCTTCAGCCAGACATTCTGGCCCTTGGCGACCAGCGCGAAGCGGTCGCTGCCGATGATCGCCTGATGCTCGACATCTTCCTTGAGGTCGAAATTCATGACGAGGCTGATCTCGTTGCGCACGCCCTCGCCCGGGCGGCTGGAGATGAACAGCAACCCCTCGACGTCCTTGAGATTGGCCGGAACGCGGGTCTCGGCCTTGGACAGCGCGTAGCAGATCTTGGAGCGGCCCTGCTGCGAGGAGAAGGCCTGCCATTTGCCGGCGGTCTCGAGCAGGAGCGCCTGGCCCTGCCCACCGGCCGCAGCGGGCTTCGCCGGTGCCGGCTTGGCAGCCGGAGCGCGCTGCTGCGCCTGCACCGGAACAGCCGCAAAGGTCAGGGCCGCCAGGCCGAGCAGAGCGGTGGCCAGGAGCGGGCGGCGGGCGGAAGAGGGAGCCGAAATGCGAATCATGGATCGCCAGTAACCAACAAAAACCTTAACGCCGAATGGAGAATGCGCGGGATCGGCGATCCGGATTAACGCAACGCGCCGGATAGAATGTCACGATCCTGGCGAAATTGCGAATGGCTGATGCGGGCGCAGCGAGCCGACGACGCCTTCTGCTTCAATAGTTTAGGTCGAGCGCAGACCGGGTTCCGTTCGGCGTCCGGCTGTGCCAGCCTTGTGCAACTGCGAAGGAACCGAGTGGGCGAGGAATGGAGGATCGATGAAGGCGCTGCTGTGCGAAGCCCTCGGGCCGGCCGAGACCCTGGTGATCCGCGACCTGCCTGAGCCAAAACCGGGCCCCGGTGAGATCGCGATCCGGGTCAGCGCCGCGGCGCTCAATTTCTTCGACACGCTGGTGATCCAGGGCCGCTATCAGGTGAAGCCGCCGCTGCCCTTCTCGCCCTCAGCCGAATGCGCCGGCATGGTCAGCGCCGTCGGTGACGGCATCACAGATTGGCGTGTCGGCGAGCGCGTCGCCGCCTGGCTCGGCCATGGTGCCGCCCGCGAGATCGTCGTGGTTCCGGCCGACGCGGTGATCCGGATTCCCGATAAGCTCAGCGACCATCAAGCCGCCGGCCTCTTCGTCACCTATGGCACCGCGATGCATGGGCTGATCCAGCGCGGCGAGATCAAGCCGGGCGAGACGCTGGCCATCCTCGGCGCCGCCGGCGGCGCCGGCCTCGCCGCGGTCGAGATTGGCGCCCTGCTCGGCGCCAGGGTGATCGCCTGCGCCTCTTCGCCCAAAAAACTCGCCCTCGCCCGCGAGCATGGCGCGCAGGAGGGGCTGGACTATGCCGCCGACGACCTGCGGGCCGGCCTGCGGCGTCTTGTTCCTAATGGCCTCGACGCGCTCTACGACACTGTCGGCGGCGCGCTCGCCGAGCCGGCATTGCGATCGATGGGCTGGGGCGGGCGCTATCTCGTCGTCGGCTTTGCCGGCGGCGAAATCCCGAAGGTCCCGCTCAACCTCCTGCTGCTGAAGGGTTGCGACCTGCGCGGCGTGTTCTGGGGCGATTTCGTCCGGCGCGATCCCGCCGGCCACCGCGCCAACATGGAGCAGCTGCTCACCTGGGCCGCCGCCGGCCAGATCCGCGCCCATGTCCATGGCGCCTATCCCCTGGAGCAGGCGGCGGAAGCGCTGGCGCTGATCGCCGAACGGAAGGTCCAGGGCAAGGTCGTCCTGACGCCATAGGCGTCAGAGATCGGCCAGCATCTCCTTGGCCTTGTCGCGGTGCTGCGGCGTGATCGAGCCAGCGACAGCGGCGAGCGCCGCGGCGATCACCGCGGCATCGTCGGTGAAGCCGAGCAGCGGCATCACATCGGGAATTGCGTCGAGCGGCAGCACGAAATAGCCGAGCGCCGCCAGCAACGTCAGCTTGACCCGCCGCGGCGTCGAGGGGTCGCGCGCACAAACCCAGGCGGCAAGCAGATCCTCGGCGAAGGGGATGCGCTTCGCCACGCGCTTCAGCCGTCCGATGAACTCGGAGCCGAAGCGGGCCTCGTCACGCAGGCTCTTGCGGATCGCCGCCATCTCGTCAGGGGTGAAGCGTTGGCCAAAGCCGAAGCTGTCGCTCATCCTTGTCTCCCTCAGCGCGCAGATTCTAGCTCGCCGTCGACGCGAAAATGTGGCCCCGCATGAAGGGCTGCACAAGGGATCGACTCAGAATCGCACGTCGAACCCTCTTGGATGGCGAGCATCGCGCCTCTAAAGCCGATGCAGCAATGTCAAAAGACGCGAGGGACGCCATGAAGCTCGACTCCTCCATCGCCGCCATCGTCACCGGCGGCGCCTCCGGCCTCGGCGAAGGCACCGCCCGCATGCTCGCCGGCCATGGCGTCAAGGTCGCGCTGTTCGACCTCAACGCCGAGCGCGGCGAAGCGATCGCCAAGGAGATCGGCGGCCTGTTCTGCGCCTGCGACGTCACCAGCGAGCAATCTGTCGACGCTGCCCTTGAAAAAGCCCGCGCCGCCCATGGCGTCGCCCGCATCGTCGTCAACTGCGCCGGCATTGCGCCCGGCCGCCGCGTCGTCTCCAAGAAACGCGACACCGGCGAGCTCGTTGCCCATGACCTTGCCACCTTCGAGAAGGCGGTCGCGATCAACCTAACCGGCACCTTCCGCCTGATCGCCAAATCGGCGGTGGCGCTCGCCGCTCTCGAGCCGGTCACCGAGGATGGCGGCCGCGGCGTCTTCGTCTGCACGGCCTCCGTCGCCGCCGAGGACGGCCAGATCGGCCAGGCGGCCTATGCCGCCTCCAAGGCCGGTGTCGTCGGCCTGACGCTGCCGGTCGCGCGCGACCTCGCCGGCGTCGGCATCCGCGTCGTCACGATCATGCCCGGCCTGTTCGAGACGCCGATGTTCGCCGGCCTGCCCGACGAGGCCCGCGCCTCGCTCGCCGTCTCCGTGCCGCACCCCTCGCGTCTCGGCCGGGCCTCGGAATATGCCGCTTTGGTCAAGAGCATCGTTGAGAACGACATGCTGAACGGCACCGCGATCCGCCTCGACGGCGCGATTCGGTTGGCCCCGAAATAGGGCCGCTCCTCGTCTGTCATTCCGGGGCGCCGCGTAGCGGCGAACCCGGAACCCACGACCGGGCGAGCCCTTCATCGCGAGATCGACAGCGCACAAGCCAGTCGTGGATTCCGGGTTCCTCGCTTTGCGAGGTCCCGGAATGACAGTGCGAAAGCACTTTACTCCGCCGCTTCCGGCCGCTTGATCTCGTGCTTCAGGATCAACGGCGTCTGGGCGAGTGCGAAGATCATCGTCAGCGGCATCACGCCCCAGACCTTGAAGGCGACCCAGAAATCCTGCGTCTGCGTGCGCCAGACCACCTCGTTCAGCGCCGCCAGCACGAAGAAGAACAGGCCCCAGCGCAGAGTCAGCCTGCGCCAGCCTTCCTCGTCGAGCTGCAGCACGCTGTCGAGCACCAGCGCCAGCAGCGAGCGGCCGAAATAGAGCCCGCCGAGCAGGATGCAGCCGAACAGCGTGTTCACGATCGTCGGCTTGACTTTGATGAAGAAAGCGTCGTCGAGCGCCAGCGTCAGCCCGCCGAAGACGGTGACCACCACCGCGTTGACGATCGCCATGCGCGGCAGATGGTTCATGATGATCTTGGACAGCGCCAACGCGATCAGCGAGGCCGCGATGAAGACACCAGTCGCGACGAAGATGCGCCGGTCCTCGGCCACGCCGAACCAGCGATCGCCATAGGAATTGACGAAGAAGAAGATCGCCAGCGGCCCGAATTCGAGCGCCAGCTTCAGGAGCGGATTGATCGGTTTCGCCCCGTTCGGGCTCGCCGCCGTCTCGCTCATGCCGCTTCTCCTAGCCCTGCCACGGCGCGGGCGAAATCGCGCGCCGAGAATGGTTCGAGGTCGTCGACGCTCTCGCCGACGCCGATGAAATGCACGGGCAGGCCGAACTGGGCCGCCAGAGCCACGAGGATGCCGCCGCGCGCCGTGCCGTCGAGCTTGGTCATCACCAGCCCGGTGACGCCGGCCGTCTCGCGGAAGGCCTCGACCTGGCTGACAGCGTTCTGGCCGACGGTGGCGTCGAGCACCAGCAGCGCCGCATGCGGCGCCTGCGCATCGAGCTTGCGGATCACCCGCACCACCTTGGCCAGTTCGTCCATCAACCCCGTCTTGTTCTGCAGCCGCCCGGCCGTGTCGATCAGCAGCACATCCGTGTTGTTCGCCTTCGCCTTCTGCAGCGCCTCGAAGGCGAGCCCGGCCGCATCGGCGCCCTGCTGGCCGGCTACGACCTCGGTACCGGTCCGTTCGCCCCAAACCTTGAGCTGTTCGATCGCCGCGGCACGGAAGGTATCGCCCGCCGCCAGCATCACCGACTTGCCCTCGGCCCGGAACTTGGCCGAGAGCTTGCCGATCGTCGTCGTCTTGCCCGAGCCGTTGACCCCGACCATCAGGATCACGAACGGCTTTTTGGTGGCATCGATCGCAAGCGGGATCGCGACCGGCGTCAAAATCGCCTCGACCTCGCGCGCCAGGATCGCCTTCACCTCATCCGGCTCGATCTGCTTGTCGTAGCGGCCCTCGCCGACGGCCTTGGCGATCCGGGCCGAGGTCGCAAGACCAAGATCGGCCTGGATCAGGATGTCCTCAAGGTCCTCCAGCGTGCCGGCATCGAGCTTGCGCTTGGTGAAGAGGTCGCTGATCCCGGTCGTGAGCGCGGACGAGGTGCGCGACAGGCCGTCGCGCAGCCGGCGCCACCAGCTGCGCTTGGGCTGCGCCGGCTCGGGCGCGGGCTCCGGCGGCGCAATCGGCAGCGGCGCATCCTCGCCGAGCAGGATTTCCGGCGCGATCGGCGCCTCAGGCTCCGCTTCCGGCACGGTCTCGGCAACAGGCTCGGATGGCAGTTCCGGCGGGGGAGCGGGCGCCGGTTCCGGCGGCCGCGTCTCGGGCTGGTCCAGTCCGAACAGCTTCGAGAAGAAGCCGCGTTTCTTCGGTTCGGTCTCGCTCATCGCTCGTCCCGCCGCTACGAGCGGCGACGCTTGGGGTTGCACCGCCCTGCGGTCATGTTTAGCGCAATGCCATGACCACGCCCGAGCGACCAGCCTTTTCGCAGGACGATCTGCCCTTCGCGCTTCTGCATCGCGACGCGATGATGCTCGTCATCGACAAGCCGGCGGGGCTTCCCGTCCATCGCGGTCCGGCGGCGAAAGGCCGCATCATCCCGGTGCTGACCGATCATCTCGACGCCCTGCGCTTCGGCCTGCCGCGCCGGCCGGAAGCGGCGCACCGGCTCGACAAGGACACCTCCGGCTGCCTCGTCCTCGGCCGGCATCCCCGCGCCATGGCGCAGCTCAACCAGCTCTTTCGCGATGGCCGCATCGAGAAAACCTATTGGGCAGTCGTCGAAGGCGACCCCGCCGAGGACGCAGGCCTGATAGATCTGCCCCTGGCGAAGCGCTCGCCCGAACGCGGCTGGTGGATGAAGCCGGACGCAGGTGGCCTGCCCTCGCAGACGCGCTATCGCGTGCTCGGCCGCGGTCGGCTCGATGGCGCGGCCATCGCCTGGCTGGCGCTCGACCCGCTGACCGGCCGCACCCATCAATTGCGCGTGCACTGCGCCGCGAGCTTCGGGCCGATCCGCGGCGACGAGGTCTATGGCACAGCGCCGCGCGCCGCCGGTCCGGGCCTGCATCTGCATGCACGGAGCATTACGATACCGCTCAATCCTAAGCGTGATCCGATAGAGGTCTCCGCCGCGCCTCCGCCCCATATGCGCGCCGCGCTTATGGCCTGCGGCTGGTCGGGCGACGACAAGCTTTCCTAAACCCTAACGCTGCCCTGACCGACGACAAGACCTCGTCAACCATTCCCTAAGGCGCATCTGCTATCCCCGGTTGCACTGGCCCACGGGGTTTCTCATGCTTGATAGGGTGGCGAGAACGGCGGAAGCGCGCGATGCGCTGCTGACCTTCGCACAGGCGCGCGCCGACATCGCCGCCGATGCCGGGGCAAACGCCTCGCTCGCCACGCTTTTGGGCTGGGTCGAGAGCTATCTGATGCGCGAGCATCCCGATCTCGGCCGCACCGGCGCCGTCTGCCCCTTCACCCGACAGGCCGCGCGCATCGACACGGCGCGGCTCGTCATCTGCACGGCGGGGCCTGATGAGGAGGAACGCGCCTTCACCCTGATCCGCGGCAGCTTCAGCGCGCTCGACGCCATTTCCTGCAAGCCCGGCATGCTACATTTCCGCACCGTCATCATCGGCTTCCCGAACAGCGCCGACGAGCGCGGCATCGCGATGCTGCAGCGCGTCCAGAAGCGCCACAAATTCTATTCCCTCTCGCGTGGCCGCATGATCGGGCTGATGTACGCAAGCTCCGAAGCCCCAGGCTTGTGGAATCCCGATTTCCGGCCCCTGCGCGCGCCGCTGCCGGTCCTTGCCATCCGCCATATGGTTGAGCACGACGCGCCCTTCGCGGCCCGGCATCCGCTCCTGCTCGCGCCCTATCTCGCGAAATTCCGGCTGGCGGGCGCAAAGCGCCTGGTGAACCATCTCCGCGGCCAAGGTTGAGCATGCCCGCCAAGTCCATGCGCCGGGATACGGAAGGGTCGCTCTCGCCCCCCGGCGAGACGGCTGCGGGCTTCTCGGTCGAGATCCTCTCCGGCCGCCACGCCTTCCTCTCCCTGAAGCCGGAATGGGACGACCTCTTCGCCCGTGCCGGCCTGCCGCAGCAGCTCTTCCAGCGTCATGCCTTCCTGCGGCACTGGTGCGACCACTATCTCGCCGGCGATGATCGCCTTTGCCTTGTCGTTGGACGCGAGGCCGGCCGCCTGGTCATGCTCTGGCCGCTGGAGCGCCGGCGCCGCCTCGGCCTGGAACTAGTGCGCCTGATGGGCGCGCCGGTCGCGCAGTTCGGCGATATCCTGATCGAGCCTAGCCCGAAGCGCGAGCAATGGCTGGAGCGGGGTTGGGAGGCCTTGCGCCGGCGCGGTATCGATCTCGTGGAATTGCGCCTGGTCCGTGCCGATGCCGCGCTCGCTCATTGCAGCCGGCTCATGACGACAGCGCCGGTGGTGAGCCAGGAGGCGCCCTTCGCCGATCTCGGCCTGCGTGTCGCGCCGGACGGGCCGAGCCTGATCTACCCGGCGCGCGACCGTTCCAACTACCGTCGCCGCCTGCGCCGCCTCGCCGAGCGCGGTGAGATCGCCTTCGTCCATCAGGAGCCCGGACCCGCGGCCGCCATGCTCGCCGAGCAGGCGGTGGCGATGAAGCGCGCATCCCTCGCCCAGCACGGCGTCGTCGCCCCTGCGGTCCTCAATCCACGCTTCGGACGCTTCTTCGCCGCCGTCGCAGCCGACCGGGGCGAGGATGCGGGCTTACGCCTCTCGGTCGTGACCTGCGACGGTCAGCCGGTCGGGATCGATCTCTCATTCGATTGCAAGGGCCGCAGCTTCGGCCATGTCATCGCCAGCGATCCCGCCTTCGAGCGGGGAGGCCTCGGCCGGGTACTGATCCACCACGCCTTCGCCAGCGCCAGGGCGCGCGGTAACTCGATCTTCGACCTGCTCGCACCGGCCGATCCCTATAAACGCGAGCATGCCGACGGAGCCGTGCCGGTGCGCGACTTCACGGTGCCGCTGAGCTGGCGCGGGCAGCTCGCCTGCGATCTCGCGCTGCCGCATCTGCGCCCGACGCTGAAGGCTATCGCCAAGCGCCTGCCGGCCGGTTGGGTCCGGCGCTTCGCAAACTGAACGCGGAAATACCTTAGCTCGCCATCGCGTCCATGGCGCGTGCCAGCTTGACGTCAAGCTCGGTCAGGCCGCCGGCATCATGCGTCGAGAGCGTCACCTCGACCGTCTTGTAGACGTTCGACCATTCCGGGTGATGGTCGAATTTCTCCGCCAGCAAGGCGACGCGGCTCATCCAGCCGAAGGCTTCGTTGAAATCGCGGAAGACGAAGCGCTTGCTCATCGCCTCGCGGCCCTCGGTCAAGGTCCAGCCCGTCAGGATCGACAGGGCTTCCTTGCGGGCCTCTGGGCTCAGGCGCTTTGGACGATCATGTCCCATTCTCACCTCCGCTGCGACACCGCGCCGCTCGGCCGGTTCGGATAGGACAGTCCGAGCGGGTAGGCCGCCTCCAGCACATAGGGGCCGCCGCCGATCGAATCGCGTGAGGACATCAGCGCGAAGCGTCGCGCTGTGAAGCTGATCGGCCGCACGATCGGATGAAGAGCAAGGTAATGCGCGACATCGACCGGCGAGACATCTCGCAGCCGCGCCAGCGTCACATGCGGCGTGAACTTGCGTGATTCGGCCGGCAAGCCGAGCCGTCGCATCAATCGTTCCAGCTCGGCCTGCAATTCGTTGAGCTTCGGCGAAGGCTGGACGCGCGCGAACACCGCGCGCGGCCTGTCGCCACCGAAGCTGCCGAGCTGGTCGAGCGTGATCGTCAGCGGCTCGCCACCGACATCGTGCAGGAAGCTGTCGACGTCATGGGCCATGCGTCGGTCAACATCACCGAGGAAGCGCAAGGTGACGTGGTAGTCGGCGGGTTCGATCCAGCGAGCGCCGACCAATCCGCCGCGATGCAGCGTCAAGGTCGCGGCGACCTCGGCGGGAATCTCTAGCGCGGTGAACAGCCTAGGCATGACAAATCAGTGCCAAGCATTTGTGACTCTGGCGAGACGGCAGCCTCGCACCGTCAACCGCAGTTCACAAGCCGGCTCTGCTTCCGGCTCATGGGCAGGGGTTGCCGACCCGCTGATGGATGGCGTCGATTTGCGCTTCAAGCTCGGGTGCGATCGTGACCTTGGCCGAGCCGATCGCCGTCCGGAGCTGGTCCATGCTGGTCGCGCCGATGATGTTCGACGTGACAAAGCAGCGCGAGGTCACGAAGGCCAGCGCCATCTGCACGGGGTCGAGCCCGACCTCGCGAGCGAGCGCGATATAGGCCTTGATCGCCTCTTCCGATCCCTCGGTCTGGTAGCGCTGGGCGCGGTCGAACAGCGTCGTGCGGCTGCCCGCCGGCCGGGCGCCGTCGAGATATTTCCCGGAGAGGTAGCCCTGGGCCAGCGGCGAATAGGCGAGCAGCCCGACCTGCTCGCGCATGGCGATCTCGGCCAGCGCCGTCTCGAAGGTCCGGTTCAGGAGGTTGTAGGCATTCTGGATCGACTGCACGCGCGGCCGATCGGTCCCCATCGCCTCGGCGAGGAAGTTCATCGTGCCCCAAGCGCTCTCATTGGAGAGGCCGAGATGGCGGATCTTGCCGGATTTGACGATTGCAGCGAAGGCGTCGAGCTGCTCGGCGAACGGTGTCTCGTCGGGCGCCTGCGCGAACGCACTCTGGTTGAAGCGCGACGGATTCGAGCCCCACTGCATCGGCCGGTCGGGGAAATGGATCTGGTAGAGGTCGATATAGTCGGTCTGCAGCCGCTTCAGGCTCTTGTCGACGGCTTCCTCGATCTGCCGGCGGTTGACCCGGGTCGGGCCCTTGTCATCGCGGAACCAGTCATTAGCCGAGCGCCCGACCACCTTCGAGGCGAGGATCACCTTGTCGCGATTGCCGCGTGCCTTGAACCAGGTACCGATGATCCGCTCGGTCGAGCCATGCGTCTCGGCCTTGGGCGGAATCGAATAGAGCTCAGCCGTGTCGAAGAAATTCACGCCCTGATCGAGCGCATAGTCCATCTGCTCATGGCCCTCGGCTTCGGTGTTCTGCTGGCCCCAGGTCATCGTACCCAGGCAGATCGCGGATACCTTGAGGTCGGTGCGGCCGAGACGGCGATAGTCCATGGCGAAAGGCTCCGATAGCGGACGCACCGGAAACGCGCCGCACGTGACAGGGTGATGGCAGGAAGCGCCCTAGCTCAGGAGCGCGGGCGCAGGGAGGCGAGGAACCGCTCCACCGTCGGCAGGATGCGCTGCGCGATGACGCGCACGCCCTCAGCTTTCGGATGCAGCATGTCGGGCTGGTTCAATACCCGGTCCCCGGCGATCCCGTCCAGAAAGAACGGGTAAAGGATCAGCCCGTGCTTCTCGGCGAGCTTGGGATAGATCGCGTCGAAACGGGCGACATAATCGGGGCCGTTGCTGCGCGGCGCGTACATGCCCGCGAGAAGCACCGGGATGCCGCGCGCCTTCAGCCCGGTCACGATTGCGTCAAGCGACGCCTCGGTCAGCGCCGGATCGACCCCGCGCAGGGCGTCGTTGGCGCCGAGCTCGAGGATCACGCCGTCTGTGCCGTCGGGGACCGACCAGTCGAGCCGCTCCAGCCCGCCCTGCGAGGTGTCGCCGGAGACGCCGGCATTGGCGATCTCGACCGAAATCCCCTTGTCGCGCAGCAGCTTCTCCAGCACCGTCGGGAAGGCGGCGCTGCCTGGCAGATTGTAGCCAGCGGTCAGGCTGTCGCCGAGCGCAACCAGCTTGAGGGGTTTGCTCTGGGCCAAGGTGGAGCTGTTCATCATAAAATAGCCCAGACTGGTGAAGACGAGCAGCATGACCGCCCAAATGCGCGGCAACGGCTGGATTCGTGACGGCAAGCGCCCATATCGGTTGGCGGCGCGACGCATGGCGGTTCTGATCCCTTCGGCTCGGAAAGACGGTCGAAGCGACGGCATCTGATGGGATGAAAGCGGAAACATGGCGGCGAGCGAAGGAACTCCGGCGGTCATCGAATTGAGTGACGTCGAGCTTAGTCTGGGGCGCGGCGCCGCCCGCGTCCATATCCTCAAGGGCGTTTCGCTGACGATCCCGCAGGGTCAGGCGACCGGCCTGGTCGGGCCGTCCGGCTCGGGCAAGTCGACCCTGCTGATGACCATGGCCGGGCTGGAACGGCCCGATTCGGGAATCGTGAAGGTCGCCGGCCAGGATCTCGGCGCGCTCGGCGAGGATGCGCTCGCCCTCTTCCGTGGCCGTCATATCGGCATCGTCTTCCAGTCCTTCCACCTCGTCCCGACCATGACGGCCCGTGAGAATGTCGCGCTGCCGCTCGAACTCGCCGGCGCGGACGATGCTTTCGAGCGCGCCGCCGCCGAACTCCGCAATGTCGGCCTCGGCGAGCGCATGGATCATTACCCGGCCCAGCTTTCCGGCGGCGAACAGCAGCGCGTCGCCATCGCCCGCGCTGTCGCGCCGGATCCGGCGATCCTCGTCGCCGACGAGCCGACCGGCAATCTCGACGAGAGCACCGGCCGCTCGATCGTCGACCTGATCTTCGCGCTTCGGCGCGAGCGTGGCGCCACCCTCGTGCTGGTCACCCACGATCTCTCGCTCGCCGCCACTTGCGACCGCACCGTTCGTCTGCGCGCCGGCCGCATCGAGACTGAGGCCGGCACCGAGGCGCTGGCGATCTGAGATGCACGCCCCCGTCAAACCTTCGTCCGCCTCTTCGGAACCCACACGCCGCCCCGTCGGCCTGAAGCTCGCCTTGCGCCTCGCCTGGCGTGACCTGCGTGGCGGCCTGCGCGGCTTCGGCGTCTTCATCGCCTGCCTCGCGCTCGGCGTCATGGCGATCGCCGCCGTCTCCTCGGCCTCGCGCGGTCTCAGCGAAGGCCTCGGCCGCGAGGGCCGGCGCATCCTCGGCGGCGATGCCGCCTTCAGCCTGATCCATCGCGAGCCTACGACCGAGGAGCACGCCTTCCTCTCCCGCCATGGCAAGGTCTCGACCATCGCGACGCTGCGCAGCATGGCCAATGCCGGCGAGAAGGGCGCGGCCCTGGTCGAGGTCAAAGCCGTCGACGGGTCCTATCCCAGCATCGGCGAGTTGCGCACCGATCCGGTCCAGCCGGCCGCCGATCTGCTCGCCTTGCGCGACGGCGCCTATGGCGGCATCGCCGATCCCGTCCTGTTCGGCCGGCTCGATCTCAAGCCGGGCGATACCGTGCTGATCGGCTCGGCCCGGGTGCAACTGCGCGCCAATCTCGTCTCCGAGCCCGACAAGATCGCCGCCGGCGTCGGCTTCGGCCCGCGCCTAATTCTCTCGCAGGACGCCCTTCGCGCGTCCGGCCTGCTCCAGCCTGGCAGCCTGGTGCGCTGGACCGCCCGCGTCATCCTGCCCGATGGCGCCAGCACCGATGCCGCGCTCGACGCCCTCCTGGCCAACGCCGGCAAGGAGCAACCCAATGCCGGTTGGGAGATTCGCTCGCGCGCCAACGCCGCCCCGAACTTCCAGCGCAATATCGAGCGCTTCACCCAGTTTCTCACCCTGGTCGGCCTGACCGCGCTGCTGGTCGGCGGCGTCGGCGTCGCCAATGCGGTGCGCCGCTTCGTCGAGGCCAAGCGGCTCGATTTCGCTACGCTGAAGGCCATCGGCGCCACCGGCGGCAAGGTCGTCGCCATCCACTTGACCGAGGTCATGCTCGTCGCCGGCTTCGGCATCGCGATCGGGCTCGCGCTCGGCGCTGCCGCGCCCTTTGCGCTCGGCTATGCGCTCGCCGACATCCTGCCTCTGCCCTTCGAGCCGACGCTTGCCCCGGCGGAGCTCGCCGTCGCCGCCCTCTACGGCCTGCTGACCGCGCTGGTCTTCGCCATCATCCCGCTCGGCCGCGCCCATGACGTACCGGTCTCGGCCCTGTTCCGCGACCAGATCGAGCCCGACCGGCGCCAGCCGCGCTGGATTTACAGGGCGATCTTCCTCGCCGCGCTCGTCGGCCTCGTCGGCGTCGCGCTCGTTTTTGCCTATGACCGGCGCATCGCGCTGATCTATGTCGGCGCCGCCGGCGGCGTGTTCCTGCTGCTGCGCCTGATCGCCTGGGGGCTGATGGCGCTCGCCCGCCGCGCCGGGCGCCCGCGCCAGCCGGCACTGCGCCTGGCGCTCGCCAACATCTATCGCCCCGGCGCGCTGACGCCCTCGCTGGTCCTCTCGCTCGGCCTCGGCGTCGCCCTGCTCTCGACGCTCGCCTTCATCGACGTCAGCCTGACCAGGCAATTGACCCAGTCGCTGCCGCAGAAGGCGCCGAGCTTCTTCTTCCTCGACATCCCCAACGCCCAGGCGGCGGAGTTCGACCGCTTCCTCGCGCAGCAGCGTCCCGGCGCCCATGTCGAGCGCGTGCCGATGATGCGCGGTCGCATCGTCAGCGTGAACGACGTCCCGGCCGAGCAGATCAAGGCGAGCGAGCAGATGGCCTGGGTGCTCGAGGGCGATCGCGGCATCACCTATTCCGCCGGCATGCCCGAGGCGTCGAAGCTCGCCTCGGGTGAATGGTGGCCGGAGAATTATCGCGGCGAACCGCTGGTCTCCTTCGACGCCCGCGCCGTCGAGGGGCTCGGCCTCAAGCTCGGCGACAAGCTCACTGTCAACGTGCTCGGCCGCAACATCACCGCGCGCATCGCCAATTTTCGCGACATCGAATGGCGCTCGCTCGGCATCAACTTCGTCATGGTGTTCTCGCCGAACACTTTTGCCGGCGCTCCGCATACCAACCTCGCCACCGTCACCGACAACGGCGCGACGCCCGCAACCGGCGATCCCGCTTTGATGCGCCAGCTTGCCATCGCCTTCCCGGCGGTGACGGCGGTCCGGGTCAAGGACGCGCTGGAGGCGGTCAACACCATCGTCGGTCAGCTCGCCGGCGCGATTCGCGGCGCCTCCGGCCTCGCCATCAGCGCCAGCCTGCTGGTCCTGGCCGGTGCCCTGGCGGCCGGGCAGAGGGCGCGGCTCTATGACGCGATGATCCTGAAGACCCTCGGCGCCACTCGCCGCTTCATACTTTCGTCGTACGTCCTCGAATACGCAGGCATCGGCGTCGTTTCCGCCCTGTTCGGGCTCCTGGCAGGTGCCGCGGCCGGGTGGGGCGTCGTCACGCAAGTGATGAAGATAGATTTCGTCCCCGATCCGACAGGCGCTATTATCGCCGCGACTGCAGCGGTCGTGGTCACCGTCGTGTTCGGATTGATCGGAACGCTACAAATACTGTCGAAAGCGCCCGCTTCTCATCTGCGGAATTTATGAGGTCTGACTCAACACCGTCGGGCATAAACATGAACAGACGGTAATGTTGCATCGACTGGCCGGCGAATTTCTATGCCGGCAGCGACGCTAACCATGCCGCCCTCTTGTAAGCCTGCGCGATCCCCCTCATATTTCGTGATGTCGCGACATTGGTGCGCGGCGGTGGGCGTCGCAACGGCGGTTGCCCGCCAGGCAAAGTTTCAAGGGGAACTCTCTCCATGAGCGATTTCGACCGCAACGCTCAGGTCTGGGGCGCCGGCCGCGCCCAGCAGACCAGCGCCGTCGAGGTGGACCAGGGCCTGCGCTCGTTCATGCTCGGCGTCTACAACAATATGAGCATCGGCCTGGCCATCACCGGCCTGATGGCGATCGGCATCTCGATGCTGGCGATCGCCGGCTACTCGCCTTCGGGCAAGGTCACCGCGCTGACGCCGCTCGGCCAGGCGCTGTACCTCTCCCCGCTGAAGTGGGTGGTGATGCTGGCGCCGCTGGCCTTCATCTTCTTCTTCTCGTTCAAGGCCGAGAGCATGAGCTCGTCGACCGCCCGTGCAATGTTCTTCGCCTTCGCGGCGGTGATGGGCATCTCGCTGTCGTCGATCTTCGTGGTCTTCACCGGTGAATCGATCGCCAAGGTGTTCTTCATCACCGCGGCCTCCTTCGCTGGCCTCAGCCTGTTCGGCTACACCACGAAGAAGTCGCTGTCGGGCATCGGCTCGTTCCTGATCATGGGCCTGATCGGCCTGGTGATCGCCTCGGTGGTCAATATCTTCCTGGCCTCGAGCGCGCTCTCCTTCGCCATCTCGGTGATCGGCGTGCTGGTCTTCGCCGGCCTGACCGCCTGGGATACGCAGCGCCTGAAGGAAATGTACCTGTACTCGGACATGGACTCCGAGTCGGCCGCGAAGCTCTCGGTGAACGGCGCCCTGTCGCTCTACCTGAACTTCGTCAACATGTTCCAGATGCTGCTCTCGCTCTTCGGCTCCAAGCAGGAGTAATCAGGGCGACAGCCTGAAAGAACGAAGCCCCGGCCTACGGCCGGGGCTTTTCTTTTGGCGGAGCCGCTGGATGGGCTCAGCTCACTACGCTCAATCGCTTGTCGAGCACCTTGAGCACCCGGCCGAGCTCGGCTCCACGCTTCAGGATCAGCCCGGTCGCGGTTACCACCGAATAGGCGCCCTGGCGTCGGGCCAGCGAGGGATCCTTGACGATCCGGTAGAGCGGCACCTCGGCCGTGCGCCGGAAGACCGAGAACTGCGCCTTGTCGCGCAGGAAATCGATGGCGTAGTCGCGCCATTCGCCGGCCGCGACCATCCGGCCATAGAGATTGAACAATTCGTTCAGCTCACGCCGGTCGAAGGTGACCGAGGAGGGGGCGGCAGCCGGAAAGGCGACGACCGCGCCCGCTCGCTGACCTGGCGGAGTTTCGCTTTCGCTCATCGCGCCTCCTTCCATCTCTCGCCCCTTATTCGGCAAGGGATGATGCGCCTGCCCCCGGAAGCTGGCAAGACAACTTGATGACGGCGGCCCCATCTTCTCGCCGCCGGGATGCGATTGCCATGATTTTGCCGCGCTTGTGCCAAGCGAGCGCCCTGTTGCGGCATTCAACTCCGAATCGTTGCCTCGGCGGCCCGGCCTGTCCGGCTCCGGACACGTCAGCCCCCCAGCCCCTCCGGCGCTGCGGCGGGCCGGGCCAACGAGTCGAGGCCAACTCACGGCTGGCGGTTTCCGCCGGCCGTTTTTCTTTGGTTCTCAGCTTACCGCGACGCACCGTGATATTCGGCATTCGGGCGCATATCGACCGCCGAGGCGATCCGGTTCGACATGTTGTAGAAGGCCGCGACCGCGCCGATGTCCCAGATATCGCGCTCGCCGAAGCCGACCTGGCGTAGGGCTGCCCGATCTTCCTCCTCGATCTTGTGCGGCTCTTCCGTCAGCTTCACCGAGAAGTCGAGCATGGCGCGATGGCGCGGCGAGAGCTGCGCGGCGCGGTAGTTCATCACCATCATCTCGCCGAGCACCGGATCGCCGGAGAGCTGGCGCACCGCCTGGCCATGCGCGGTGAGGCAGTAATAGCAGCGGTTCACGCTGGAAACCGCGACGGCGATCATCTCGCGCTCCAGCTTCGACAGGCCGGACGGCGCCAGCATCAGGTCGTTGTAGAAGGCGGCGAAGGCCTGGAGCTTGGCGTCGTCATGCGCATAGGCGGTGAGGACGTTCGGGACATAGCCGAGCTTCTCCTCGCATTTGGCAAAATAGGCCTGCATTGGCTCCGAAAGCTCGGCCTGCGGCAGCGCTAGCGCCATCACAACGGGCGGGGCGTCCTGCTTCGCCGGCTGCTCGCCCACCATCGCTTTGTCATGCTTCTTCGTCATCTCTGCACTCCTGGCGCTGATATCCGCGCGGATAGGACACAACTTGCCGTTTCCGCGCCACATTGGTGCAATCTGGCTGCTGCGATGCGACGAAAGTTGCAGCCGCCGGTGAGCTATGTCATCGCTGCGGCAAAATAGCAGGGGGAAGAAGACTATGGCCAAGCGCGAAGCGAATGCCACGGCTGCAGCCGTCACCACGATCGAGGCGGCAGCTCGTGAGCTCGGTTCGGCGATGCCGGCGGACTTCCCCAAGCTGCTCTATGGCCGAACCGTCGCCGAGGACCTCGTCGCGCTGCCGCCGGAGCTGCTGGCCCGCGCTGCCGATGCCGCCTATGCCCATCTCAGCGGCAAGCGCCAACCCGGCGAGCCCAATCTGCGCTTCCGCGACGAGACGGTGAAGCAGGACGGGCGCGAACGCCAGATCACGATCCTCGAGGTCGTCAACGACAACAAGCCGTTCCTGCTTGATTCGACCCTGGCCGAGCTGACCGAGCAGGGCTACGAGCCCCGCCTCGTCGCCCACCCGATCCTCGCCGTGGTGCGTAAGGACGACGGCACCTTCCAGTCGCTCGCCGGAGAGGCCGCCGGCCGCGCCGTCGAGGGCACGCGCCGCGAGAGCCTGATCCATATCCATCTCGACCGGATCGATACGGCCGAAGCGCGCGAGCGCCTCGCCGCCGGCCTCGCCCGCGTCTATGTCGATGTCGGGCTCGCCGTCGATGACTGGGCCGCGATGCGCGGGCGAATCACCGAGGTCATCCAGTCCTACCGCGCCAATCCGCCGCCGCTGCCGGAGGACGAGGTCGCCGAGGCCCTAAACTTCCTCGAATGGATCGCCAGCGACAATTTCACCCTGCTCGGCGTGCGTGCCTACCGCTTCGCCGGCGGCGACACCGCCGCTGATCCGGTCGATTCTTCCGGCCTCGGCATCCTGCGCGATCCCGATGTCCGCGTGCTGCGCAAGAATCGCGAGCTCGTGGTGATGACCCCTGAAATCCGCGCCTTCCTGGCCAAGCCCCAGGCGCTGATCATCACCAAGGCCAACGTCAAGAGCCGCGTCCACCGCCGCGTCCATCTCGACTATGTCGGGGTGAAGCTCTTCACCGCCGACGGCCGGCTCGATGGCGAACTGCGCATCGTCGGCCTGCTCACCTCGAACGCCTATACCGGCACTGCCCGCGCAATCCCCTATCTGCGCCTCAAGGTCGCACGCGTCGTCAAGAGCACCGGCTTCGACCCGTCGAGCTATTCCGGCCGCGCCCTCTACAACGTGCTCGACGCCTTCCCGCGCGACGAGCTCTTCCAGATCGACGTCGAGACGCTGGAGCGCTTCGCCCTCGACATCATGCAATTGACCGAGCGGCCGCGCATCCGGGCGCTCGCCCGCGCCGACGAGTTCGACCGCTTCGTCTCGGCGCTCGTCTTCATCCCGAAGGATCGCTACGACACCACGGTGCGCCGCCGCGTCGGCGAGTTCCTCGCCCGCGTCTACCAGGGTCGCGTCTCGGCCGCCTATCCGGCCTATCCGGAAGGTCCGCTCTCCCGCACACACTACATCATCGGCCGCGACGAGGGCCGCACGCCCAAGGTCGACCGCAGCACGCTGGAAGCCGGCATCGCCGCGATCGTCCGCACCTGGAGCGACGGCCTCAAGGATGCGCTCGACTCGCAGAAGGCCGGCCCGGCGGCACGCTCGCTGGCCGAGCGCTATGCCGAAGCCTTCGGCGCCGCCTATCGCGAGCGCTATTCCGCCGAGGACGCGCTGGTCGACGTCGACATGCTGCAGAAGCTGTCGGATGAGCGTCCGCGCGCCGTGAACCTCTACCGCCGCGAGGGCGACGGGCCGACCCGCGCCAATCTCAAGCTGTTCTCACGCGGCGCCGCGATCTCGCTCTCCGAGCGCGTGCCGATGCTGGAGAACATGGGCTTCCGCGTCGTCAACGAGCGCACCTTCAACATCACGCCGCAGCAGAATGGCGGGGGCAGCGCCGACGGCCGGGTCTGGCTGCACGACATGACGCTGGAGCGTGCCAGCGGCGGCGAGATCGACATCGAGAACCTTGATCCGACGATCGAGGCGGCGCTGATGGCGCAGTTCCGGGGCCTCACCGAATCCGACCGCTTCGACCAGCTCGTCCTCGCCGCCGGCCTCGCCTGGCGCGAAGCTGCGCTGCTGCGGGCGCTCGGCCGCTATCTGCGTCAGGTCGGCGCCCCCTATGCCCAGGACTACATCGCCGACGCGTTGACGCGCCATTCCGGCATCGCCACCGGCCTGGTCAAGCTCTTCATCGCCAAGTTCGATCCGCGCCTCTCCGACAAGAAGCGCGCCGAGCAGGTGAAGGCCGAGCGCGAGCACATCGAAGCCGCGCTCGCCGACGTCACCAGCCTCGACGAGGACCGCATCCTGCGCCGCTTCGTCAACCTGATCGACGCGATCCTGCGTACCAATTTCTTCCAAATCAGCCCCGACGGACACCCGCGCAGCACGATCTCGTTCAAGTTCGCTTCGGGCCAGGTCGACGGCATGCCGCTGCCGCGCCCGCTCTACGAGATCTTCGTCTATTCGCCGCGGGTCGAGGGCATCCATATGCGCTTCGGCAAGGTCGCGCGCGGCGGTCTGCGCTGGTCGGACAGGCCGCAGGATTTCCGCACCGAGGTGCTCGGCCTGGTCAAGGCTCAGCAGGTCAAGAACGCGGTGATCGTCCCGGTCGGCGCCAAGGGTGGCTTCGTGCCGAAGCAGTTGCCGCCGGCCAGCGACCGGCAGGCCTGGCTGGCCGAGGGCACCGAGAGCTACCGCATCTTCATCCGCACCCTGCTCGAACTTACCGACAATCTCGACGGCGAGAAGATCGTGCCGCCGCCGGATACGGTCCGCCATGATGGCGACGACCCCTATCTCGTCGTCGCCGCCGACAAGGGCACCGCGACCTTCTCCGACACCGCCAATGCGCTCTCGGCCGAGAAGCATCACTGGCTCGGCGACGCCTTCGCCTCCGGCGGCTCGCAGGGCTACGACCACAAGGGCATGGGCATCACCGCCCGTGGCGCCTGGGAAGCGGTGAAGCGCCATTTCCGCGAGATCGACGTCGACATCCAGACGACGCCCTTCACCGTCGCCGGCGTCGGCGACATGTCCGGCGACGTCTTCGGCAACGGCATGCTGCTCTCGCCGGCGATCAAGCTCGTCGCCGCCTTCGACCATCGCGACATCTTCCTCGATCCCAACCCGGATTTGGCCAAGAGCCTGGCCGAGCGCCAGCGCATCTTCGCCTTGCCGCGCTCGTCCTGGGCCGATTACGACAAGTCGCTGATCTCGAAGGGCGGCGGCATCTTCTCGCGCCAGGCCAAAAGCATCGCGCTCTCGCCCGAGGTCCGGCAGGTGCTCGGCTTCGACAAGGCCAACGTCACGCCGGCCGAGCTGATGACGGCGATCCTGAAGGCCCCGGTCGACCTGCTCTGGTTCGGCGGCATCGGCACCTATATCCGCGCCAGCGACGAGACCGACGCCCAGGTCGGCGACCGCGCCAATGATGCGATCCGCGTCACCGGATCCGAGCTGCGCACCAAGGTGATCGGCGAGGGCGCCAATCTCGGCGCGACCCAGCGCGGCCGCATCGAGGCGGCCCGCAATGGCGTGCGCCTCAATACAGACGCGATCGACAACTCCGCCGGCGTCAACACCTCCGACGTCGAGGTCAACATCAAGATCGCGCTGGCCGACCCCGTCCGCGACGGCCGCCTACCCGAGAGGAAGCGCAACGCCCTGCTGGCGCAGATGACCGACGAGGTCGGCCTGCTCGTCCTGCGCAACAACTACCTGCAGAGCCTCGCGCTCTCGCTGACCGAGGCGCAAGGCATCCAGGCGAGCCCGCATCTGCGCCGCCTGATGGTCCAGCTCGAGGAGGACGGCCGGCTCGACCGCAGCGTCGAGTATCTGCCCTCCGACGCCGTGCTGATCGAGCGCGAGAAGCGCGGCGAAGGCCTGACCCGGCCGGAGCTGGCAGTGCTGCTCGCCTATGCCAAGCTCGCACTGCACGACGCCCTGCTCGAATCGGCGATCCCCGACGACCCCTATCTGAAAAGCGAACTCGTCCGCTATTTCCCGCAGCCGCTGCGCGAGGGCTATGGCAAGGAGATCGCCAGCCACAGGCTGCGCCGCGAGATCGTCGCGACCCAGCTCGCCAACGCCATCATCAACCGCGGCGGCCCTGCGATCGTCGCAACTTTGGCGGACCAGACCCGCGCCGAAGCGCCGGAGATCGCGGCGGCCTATGCCGTCGCCCGCGATTCCTTCGACCTGATCACGCTGAACAGCGCCATCGACGCGCTCGACGCCAAGCTGCCGGGCAAGACCCAGACCGGGCTTTATGCCGCCGCGCAGGAGGTGGTCGTCGACCGGATGCGCTGGTTCCTGCGCCGCGGCGTCGCCAAGCCCGGCGCAATCGAGCAGACCGTGGCGCATTATGCCCAGGGAGTCGCGGCGCTGGAGGGCGCCCTTGCCGAGTTGCTGCCGGAAGCCGCGGCCCAAGCCCGCAACGCGCGTATCGCGGCGTTGACGGCCGAGGGCGTACCGGAGGCCTTGGCGGTCCGCGTCGCCAGCCTGCCCTGGCTCGCCGAGGCGACCGACATCGTCGACATCGCCAGCCGGACCAAGCGCGATATCGTCGACGTCGCCCGGATTCATTTCGGTACCGATTCGACCTTCGGTTTCTCGACACTGGCCTCGGCAGCAGCGGCCGTACCGGCAACCGACGACTATGAGCGCCTGGCGCGCCAGCGCGCGGTCGAGACCCTGACCGACGCCCATGCCGGGCTGACGCAGGAGATCGCCACCGGCAAGTCCGGTCCGGACGCGCTGAAGGACTGGCTGGAGGCACGCGGCGCGGACGCCGAGCGCACCCGCGCCACCGTCTCGGCCATTGCCATGTCGGGCCTCTCCCTGCCAAAGCTGATGGTGGCGGCCGGCATGCTGGCCGATCTGCCGCGTCGGTAAGGCCAGCAGACAGGACAATCGTCGTTGCGCCGCATGCAGTGCGCGACGGCCTGAGGAGTGAGCGTAACGATGAATCCCGAAGACGACGGCGCGGTTGCGACCCGGATCGACCCGAAGCTGCTGGAGATCCTGGTCTGCCCGGTGACGAAGGCGACGCTGGAATACGATGCCGCCCGCCAGGAGCTGATCAGCCGGGCCGCCAAGCTCGCCTACCCGATTCGCGACGGCATCCCGATCATGCTGCCGGAAGAAGCGCGGCAGCTCGAAGGGTAGTGCTCTTCTCCCCCTCGGGGGGAAGGTGGCAGCGCGAAGCGTGGACGGATGGGCACTACCGACCCCGTCTCACCCATGTCATGCCGCCCTCATCCGCCTGCCGGCACCTTCTCCCCTGAGGGGAGAAGGAATCCTGACCCTACAGCATCTCGCCCTTGAGCAGCCGCGGCGTTGGCCCGGCCAGTCCGGCCGCCTCGCGGATGAAGAAGCGCTTCAGCCCCGGCATGCGCTCGACCAGACCAAGGCCGAGATCGCGCGCCAATCGTAACGGCGTCGAATCGTTCGAAAACAGCCGGTTGAGCCCGTCGGTGACGACGCCCATCGCAACCGTGTCGAAGCGCCGGCCCTTCTCATAAGCTTCCAGCACCTCGGAGCCACCGACATCGAGACCGAGCCGGGCCGCGTCGACGATGGCCTCGGCCAGCGCCGCCACATCCTTCAGGCCGAGATTCAGCCCCTGACCGGCGATCGGGTGGATGACATGGGCGGCATCGCCGAGCAGGGCCAGCCTGTCGCCGACGAAACGGCGCGCTACCCCGAAAGAGAGGGGATAGGCGCCCGGGCGGCTTTCCAGGGCGATCTCGCCGAGTTCGAGGCCGAAACGACGCTCGACTTCGAGCAGGAGGTCGCCGTCGTCGAGCGCCAGCAGCGCCGGAACGTTCTCACTGCGCTCGGTCCAGACAATCGAGGAACGATGGCCGAGCTTGCCGCCATCGGCCAGAGGCAGGATGGCGAACGGGCCCGACGGCAGGAAGTGTTCGACCGCCCGCCCCTCATGCGGCCGCTCATGGCCGATCGTCGCGACAATCCCTGATTGCGGATAGGACCAGCCGACCCAGCCGATACCGGCCTGTTCGCGCAGTCGCGAGCGGGCGCCATCGGCCGCGACCAGCAGCGCCGCATCGAGCCTTTCGCCGCCGGTGAAGGCGATCGCGATCGAGCCGTCTTCTTCTGTGCGGGAGTGAACGCCCTCTGCCCGCAATTCGACGCCGTTAGCCCGCGCGACCTGGAGCAGCGCCGTCACCAGCGCGCCGTTCTCGACCATATGGGCGAAGGGCTGGCCGGGCTCGATCTCGCCATCGAAGGTCAGGAACACCGGCCGCACCAGATCGGGCGTGCGGCTGTCGGTGATGATCATTTCGGTCATCGGCGTCGCGGCCGCTTCGGCCAGGCGCCAGATGCCGAGCGCATCCAGCATGTTGCGCGCCGCTGCCGCGACCGCATAGGCGCGGTCATCTGCGCGCGGCGGCCCGGCCAGCGCAGGGTCGGCGACGATCACGCGAAAGCCTTCGCCCAGCGCCTGCTTCAGCGCGACCGCCAGCGTCAAACCGGCGACGCCGCCACCGGCGATGACGATGCGCTGGCTCGCGCCCTCAAAACTCTGCGCCATGGTCTTCCTCGCATCGCGCCGCTTGACGCGGCCGGATCGCTCGTTGCTGATGCAACGCTCAGCCGTCTTGCCCACAGCCGGCCCGGGCCGCAAGCCCGCGCCGAGCCGGTTTTCCGCCGATGAACCCAGCCGCGAACACACTGCTCCCGATCTTCGATCTCGAACCGCTCGGGCACAACCGGTTCCAGGGTCGCAGCCCCGACAATGGCTGGACGCGCGTTTTCGGCGGGCAGGTGATCGGCCAGGCACTCTATGCCGCGTGCAAGACGGTCGAGGAACGCCAGCCCCATTCGCTGCACGCCTATTTCATGCTGCCGGGCGATCCGACCATCCCAATCGTCTACGAGGTCGAGCGACTGCGCGACGGCGGCTCGTTCTCGACGCGGCGCGTGCTGGCGCTGCAAAAGGATGCGGCGATCTTCGCCATGTCGGCCTCGTTCCAGATCGACGAGCCCGGCTATGACCACCAGATGCCGATGCCTGCCGTGCCGATGCCGGAGGAACTGCCCGATCGCGACGGCATGGAGCGCGACGTCCTCCCGCACATGCCCGAGGCGGTGCGCGCCTATTACCGGCGCGAGCGGCCGATCGACATCCGCCCGGTCGAATTGAGCCGCTATGCTTCGGACGCTCCGCGCGAGCCGAAATTCAACGTCTGGGTCCGGGCCGCGCAGAAGCTGCCGGACGAACCTGCGCTCAACCAGAGCGTGCTCGCCTACGCCTCGGACCTGCTGCTGCTCGATTCGAGTTTGATCGCCCATGGCACCAGCGTCTTCGACCGGCGTGTCCAGAGCGCCAGCCTCGACCATGCGATGTGGTTTCACCGCCCTTTCCGCGCCGATGACTGGCTGCTCTACGCCCAGGACAGCCCCTCGGCCTCGGGCGCACGCGGCTTCTCGCGCGGGCTGATCTTCGATCGAGACGGGCATCTCGTTGCCTCGGTCGCGCAGGAAGGCCTGATTCGGCCCCGGCCCGACCGCGCCTGAGTCGGAACCCGCCTCGTTTTGCAGCATATGCCTAATCTATAGGCATTATTACCCGTAGAACCCCGCCTGATCGTGGCGGAATCGCGGCATTGCCTTCCCGCGCGCCACATCCCCCGGTTGGCACGGGCCTTGAAAGGCCGACCCCGACGCGCCTGGCTCCACAAGCGCGCGAGAGGCGCAACGAGGTCGCTGGCACCACGCCTGGCGGCGCAAAAGCGGGGTAACCCAGCCATGAAGATCGTGATGGCTATCATCAAGCCGTTCAAGCTGGAGGAGGTGCGCGACGGGCTCACCGCCATCGGCGTGCACGGACTAACCGTGACCGAAGTGAAGGGCTATGGCCGCCAGAAGGGCCATACCGAGATTTATCGCGGCGCCGAATACGCCGTCAGCTTCCTGCCCAAGATCAAGATCGAGGTCGCGGTCACCGACGATCTCGTCGCCAAGGTGATCGAGGCGATCACCGCTGCCGCCCGCACCGGCCAGATCGGCGACGGCAAGATCTTCGTCTCGTCGATCGAGAAGGCCGTGCGCATCCGCACCGGCGAGACCGACGGCGACGCCCTCTGATTCCCGACCTTCCCAGGAGTTTTTCGATGAACAACAAGACCCTTAACCGGGCCGGGCTGGTCGGACTGGCCTTCGCCGCGATGGCCGGCGCCGCACTGGCGCAAACCCCGGCCGCACCACCCGCCCCCGTGCCCAACAAGGGCGACACCGCCTTCATGATGAGCTCGACGATCCTCGTCCTGCTCATGACCGTCCCCGGCCTCGCGCTGTTCTACGGCGGTCTCGTCCGCTCGAAGAACATGCTTTCGGTGCTGACCCAGGTCTTCGCCATCGTCTGCATCGTCAGCCTGATGTGGATCATCTTCGGCTACTCGCTCGCCTTCACCAATGGCGGCGGCCTCAACGATTTCGTCGGCGGCTTCTCCAAGGCCTTCCTGAAAGGCGTTGACGGCAATTCGGTTGCCGCGACCTTCTCCAACGGCGTCGTCATCCCGGAATATGTCTACATCGCCTTCCAGATGACCTTCGCCTGCATCACGCCGGCCCTCATCGTCGGCGCCTTCGCAGAACGCATGAAGTTCTCGGCGCTGCTGCTCTTCATCGTGCTCTGGGTCACCTTCATCTATTTCCCGATGGCCCACATGGTCTGGTACTGGGGCGGGCCTGATGCGGTCGGCAACGCCGCCAAGGCGCTGGCTGACGCCGGCACCGACGGCAAGGCTGCGGCCCAGGCGGCGCTCGACGCGGTCAATGCCGATGCCGGCATGCTCTTCAAGTGGGGCGCGCTCGACTTCGCCGGCGGCACCGTCGTGCACATCAATGCCGGCATCGCGGGCCTCGTCGGCTGCATGCTGATCGGCAAGCGCATCGGCTTTGGCAAGGAGCTGATGGCCCCGCACTCGCTGACCATGACGCTGATCGGCGCCGCCCTGCTCTGGGTCGGCTGGTTCGGCTTCAACGCCGGCTCCAACCTCGAAGCCAACGGCACCGCGGCGCTCGCCATGATCAACACCTTCGTCGCCACGGCGGCGGCGGCGGTGGCCTGGCTCTTCGTCGAATGGGCTGTGAAGGGCAAGCCCTCCATGCTCGGCATGGTCTCGGGCGCGGTCGCCGGCCTCGTCGCCGTCACCCCGGCCGCGGGCTTTGCCGGCCCGATGGGCTCGATCGTCCTCGGCCTCGTCGCCGGCGCGGTCTGCTTCGTCTTCTGCTCGACCGTGAAGAACGCGCTCGGCTATGACGACTCGCTCGATGTGTTCGGCATCCACTGCGTCGGCGGCATCATCGGCGCGCTGGCGACCGGCATCCTGGTCAACCAGGCGCTCGGCGGTGCAGGTATTCCCGACTACTCGACCAAGCCGGGCGAGCTTGTCGCGGCGACCTACGAGTTCGGCACGGCCTTCATGGCCCAGCTCAAGGCGGTGCTGTTCACGCTCGTCTTCAGCGGCGTCGGCTCGGCGATCCTCTACAAGATCGTCGACGTCATCGTCGGCCTGCGCGTCGCCCCCGACCAGGAGCGCGAGGGCCTCGACATCGCCGAGCACGGCGAGCGCGCCTATCACGACTGAGCCAGAAGGCTCAGCTCACCGATACCATCGCCCCGGCGGGACACCGCCGGGGTTTTACTTTGACCGCGCTCAATCGCGGCTCTCGGCGCGGTCGAGCACGATCTCGAGCACCTGCACTCCCTCCGGCAATTCGATCAGGAACTCGGCATCGCGTTCGAGATGGTGGATCCTGCGCGGATCCGGCCCAGCAAAGCGCGACATCGCCTCGACGCTCTCCCAGTAGGAAATCGTCACGAACTCGCTCTCGGTCTCGCGATCCTCGCGGAACATCTGCGCACCGAGCGCCTTCTTCGCCAGGGGCAGGACCCCGACCTCCAGCAGGTACTCGGCATAGGCATCGGCCTTCTCCGGCACGGTCCGGCCACGCCATATCCGGGCAATCCTTGCGATCCTGTCATCGCTATCGGCCATGTCGCCCTCCTTACGGTTGCTGCTCGAAAAATGCGTTGGCCGGGGCGATCGTTCCCCGGACTGCTGACAGCACGCGGCGGCAGCGCAAGGTTAAGCGGGCCTTAACCGGACCTTCCTAACCTACCGGTTCGATGGGGCGGTTCCGGCCGCCTCCCTGACTGACGCCCGCAGACACGGCCCGATGCGCACGATCCGACGCTCTTCATCGCTGATCGACCGCCTGCCCGATCCGGTGCGCGAGTTCCTGTCACGCCGCGCCGCCGAGATCGTCGGCATGGCGATGCTGGCGCTGATGATCGCCATCGCGGTGGCGCTCGCCACCTGGTCGGTCGATGATCCCAGCCTCAACAACGCCACGCGCGGCACCGTGCACAATCTGCTCGGCCGGCCTGGCGCGATGATCGCCGATCTCGCCATGCAGCTGCTCGGGCTTGGCGTGGTCGCTCTGCTGCTGCCGCCGCTGCTCTGGTCGCTCCGGCTGATCCGCTTCCACCTCTTCGACCGCAGCGCCCTCAAGCTCGTCCTCTGGGTGGTCGGCATCGTCTCGACCGCCGCGGTGGCGAGCGCGCTGCCAGCGACGCCGCGCTGGCCGCTGCCAACCGGCATGGGCGGCGTGATCGGCGATGCCCTGCTGCAGGGCACCCGCAATATTGTCGGCTTGGGCGGTACCGCGCTCGGCGGCCTCGTTGCTTTCGTCTTCGCCGGCATCGCCATCCTCTCTGTCACCGCCGCAGCCGGCTTCGGCTTCGTCACCGACGAGGATCCCGAGCCCGACCATGACGACGATGCCGCCTTCGCCGATGGCGAGGAGCGCCGCGACGACGAGCCCGGCTTCTCGGTTATCCTGATCGGCTGGGTTGCCCATGGCGCCATGGCGCTGAAGGCCGCGATCCTGCGCCGCCTGCCGCGCCCGCCGCAGCCAGCCTCTGCCAGTGCCGGCGCGATGCCCGTGCCGGGCCAGACCGGCCGGGTCCGCCGTGAGCCGAACTTCACCGGCGATCCGGAAGCCTACCGGTCCCCTGTCGTCGCGCCGGATCTCGTGCGCCCCGCCGCCAAGCCGGCAGCGAACACCCGCCCGGCCTATGACGACGATGACGAGCCTTTCGAGGCGCAGGATGTGCGCGACCTCAACGCGCCGCGCGTCGCCGCCCCCGTACGTGCGCCCAAGCCCGGCAAGCGCCTGTCGCGCGAGGCGCAGCCCTCGCTGCTCGATCGCGAAGGCTTCGAGCTGCCGCCGCTAACCTATCTGGCCGAGCCTAAGAAAATCCCGGCAAACACCATCTCGACCGACGCGCTGGAGCAGAACGCCACCTTGCTCGAAGGCGTGCTCGAGGATTTCGGCGTCCGCGGCGAGATCAGCCAGGTTCGCCCCGGCCCTGTTGTAACGCTGTACGAGTTGGAGCCTGCCCCCGGCACGAAGTCGTCCCGGGTGATCTCGCTCGCCGACGACATCGCGCGGTCGATGAGCGCGGTGTCGGCGCGCGTTGCGGTGGTGCAGGGCAAGAACGCGATCGGCATCGAACTGCCCAACGCCAAGCGCGAGACCGTCTTCCTGCGCGAGCTTCTGGCGAGCCAGGACTTCGAGG